>WNFW01000120.1_pt1 | contig 59086 bp, 55 predicted proteins | sample 5400131 | NCBI WGS metagenome assembly WNFW01 (sample SAMN13153362, study PRJNA577476) | soil metagenome | isolation source: 20 cm soil or saprolite under grassland replicate 1 | place: USA:California | collected 2016-06-15
TTCAAGACCGCCGAGCGCACGCGGCTGACCCAAGTGTGTCGCGCAACGGGACTTAACGACCCCGATGCGCTCGCCGAGGAATTGCACCTGATGCTGGAAGGCGCCCGCGTCACCGCGCAGAGCGTCGGACGGGACGGCCTGTCCGATCGCGTCATGCGCATGGGCGAGGCGTTGATCGCCGCGCACGCGAGGGACTAACCCGCCTCTGCGACTGTTCCCGTCGTCCACGCTAAAGTGGTGGCCCATAGTCCAGAGCCGGTGGTCATGAGTGTCCGCTTGCGCGAGGACGACCGGCCTTGCACATTCCCCTATCGTGCAATGTGATCCGAAAGTTTTGACAACGGAGGTGCTCGGCATGCAGCGTCTTGTATTCGGCCTCGCACTCGGCCTCGTTTCGGCACTGGTGCTCGCGGCAGAGCCGACTGCGGCGCAGATCTGGCCGCAGCGGCCGGTCAGGTTCATTGTGACGCTCGGGGCAGGCAGCGGGGTTGATATCGGCACGCGGCTGATCGCCGATCGCTTGGCCAGACGCTGGGGCCAGCCGGTGGTCGTGGAAAATCGTCCCGGCGGCGACGGTCTCGTCGCCATCTCAGCCTTCGTCGGCGCCAACGACGATCATGTGCTGCTCGCCGCGCCCAGCGGCTCGTTCACCGCGCATCCCTTCATCTACAAGCACGTGCCGTACAAGGCGGAAGACATCGTGCCGATCGCCCGCGTCTCGAACACGATCGTGGTGGTCGCCGTGCCGGCGGCGCTCGAGGTCAAATCCCTCGGCGATCTCGTGGCGAGGGCGCGCGCCGAGCCCGGCAAGCTCAATTGGGCGGGCACCACCGGCAGCAACGAATTCATGTTCGCCGCATTCCTCAAGAATGCGGCGCTCTCCATGTCGAAGGTGCCGTATCGCAACCTGGTCGAGGCGGCGAACGATCTCGCCACCGGACGCATCGACATAAACGTGACCGCGTTCGCGATCGTGCGGCCGCAGATCGACGCCGGCAAGGTCAAGCTGTTGGCAGTGACGAATAGTGCACGCTCTTCCGTCCTGCCCGACGTGCCCACCGTGGCGCAGGCGGGCTATCCCCAGCTTACGCTCGACGGCCTCGTCGGCTTTTTCGGTCCGCCCACCATGCCGGATCGGGTCCGCGCGGCAATAGCCGGCGACGTGCACGAAGCAATGGATGCGGCGGTCGAGGAGCGGCTGAACCTCACGGGCCAGATCCCCAATTTCGGCGGGCCCGCCGCGTTCGCCGCCGAGATCGATCAGCAGCGCGCGCGGATCGCGCGCGCTGCCAAGGACCTCGGGATCGAACCGACCGAGTGAAACCAACCCGCGAATTCTGACTCGTCATTCCGGGGCGCGGGCGAAGCCCGCGAGCCCGGAATCCATAGCCACTGGCGGTGATTATGGATTCCGGCCCTCGCCGCTGCCGCGGCTCGGCCGGAATGACGAACAGAAAGGGTTGGTATAAGTCCGCACATCGTTGTTGGTGCTTGTACGAGGAGCGTGCTTCGTAATCTCTCGTGTCCCAGATGCGGCGCAGCGCGGAGCGGTTTTCGAGCCATAGACACGGGATAGAGGATCAATCCTCGAACAGGGCCACGGCGCGGATGGGCGAGCCGGTGCCACCGCGCCACTTGAGCGGCAGGCCGATGAAGCGGAATTCCCCCTGTCCGATCAGCGCCTCGAGATTGCACAGACTTTCGATGTGCGTGATGTCGAGCTCGAGGCAGGCCTTGTGCACGAGCGAGTTGACGTCGCCCATCGGGCCCGGGCGCATGGAGTCGATGCCGAAATGCACGATGCCTTGGCGTGCCAGCCACTCGGTCGCCGCGACGTTGACGCCGGGATTGTCGGTTGAATAGGCCGGCGTCGGAAAGGTGCGCGCGTGGTGCCCGGTGCACAGGAGCACCGTGCCGCGCTTGGGAATAGCAGTGCCTGATTTCTTCGCCGCCTGCTCCAGATCCGAGGGCGTGATTTCCGCCTTGGGCGGCATATGGCGCAGGTCGAGGCAAATTCCCTTCACGTAGCAGTACTCGAGCGGGTACTCGTCGATCGGGATACCGCTTTTGCCGAAGTGTCGCGGCGCATCGATGTGGGTGCCGCCATGATCCGGCATCGAGAAGAACATCACGCAGTTGCCGTGCACATTTCCGGAGTCGACGAACGATTCCTCATGCGTCTTCCAGATGCCGTGAATGATCGGCGGCTGTCCCGGATAAGTCGGCGTGCGGTGATAGAGCTCCCGGCTCAGATCGATCATTCGCATGGGTTGGTCCTCCCCTCCTTCGTGGTGCGAGTGCAGCGACGATGCTGCAGATCATATAGCAAGATTGGTACCTCAACCCGTCATTGCCGGGCTTCACCGGGCTTTACCCGGCAATCCACCGGCTCCGCGGAAATTTCTTTCCAAAGAATAATGGACCATCATGCTTCCGCCTCATCCTGAAGGAGAGCGCGCAGCGCCCGTCTCGAAGGATGAGGCGGCCGGCGCCCTCATGCTTCGAGACGGCGGCTTCGCCGCCTCCTCAGCATGAGGAATCCGAAATCGGGTTTACCCGATTTCGGCAGAGTAAGTGCGCAAGTCGGATAAATCCGACTTGCGTGGTCAAGCCCGCGGGTGACGGAGGGGGCTGGCGCGTTCCTCAGCAGTTTCCGCGCGAGTGTGGCATTCCGATTACAGCCAGCGCGGCGGATTTGCGGTTTACTCCGCCGGCACGATTCGCGACCGACCGGGGGGCGGCAAATGGGGGCTCGGATCTCGCGCTGGCGCTCGCTTGTGCTCGTGGGCGCTGTGGCAACGCTGACGCTTGCCGCGGCCGGTTCGGACGAGGCGCAGGCGAAGGGCAAGCGCGAGCATCCGCGCCCCCGCGCGATTCACGGGCCTAATTATCATCCGCCCTATGCCGACATCGTAATCGACGACAAATCGAACGTCGTGCTGCACGAGGTCAGTGCGGATGAGCCGCGCCATCCGGCCTCGCTCACAAAAATCATGACGCTCTACCTGCTGTTCGAAGAGCTCGAGGCCGGCAGGCTCAAACTCGATGCACCGCTGCCGGTCTCAACGCGCGCATCGCTGCAGAACCCGACCAAGCTCGGGCTCAAACCCAACCAGACAATCAACGTCGAGGATGCGATCAAGGGTCTGGTCACGAAATCGGCGAACGACGCCGCCGTCGTCGTCGCCGAAGCGATGGCCGGTAGCGAAGAAGAGTTCGCCGCGCGCATGACGGCAAAAGCGCGCGCGCTGGGCATGGCGGGGACGACCTATGTCAACGCCTCCGGCTTGCCCGCCGAGGCGCAGATCACGACCGCGCGCGACCAGGCGCTGCTCGGGCGCGCCATCCAGCATCGCTTTCCCTTCTACTATCAATATTTCGCGACGCCGAGCTTCAAATATAAAGGCACGGAGATGCGCAACCACAATAGCCTGCTCGGAAACGTCAAGGGCGTCGACGGCATCAAGACCGGCTACACCGAAGCGTCCGGATACAACCTCACCTCGTCGGTTCGGCGCGAGGAGAGGCACATCGTCGCGGTGGTCCTGGGCGGCACCTCCAACGGCGCGCGCGACGCGCGCATGCGCCAGCTGATCGAAGAGCACATCATGCGTGCGGCGACGCTTCGTACCGCGCCGCTGATCGCGGAAGCGACGGGCATGGAGAGCGATGGGGCGTCGCAGGACAGCGCACCTGTGGCCGCGCGCGCGGTCGCGCCGGCTCCAGCGAGCGCCAGCCCTGCCGTCGCGATGGGCGACAGCGAAGCGTCCGCGGCAAGTGGGAAGGTCGAGCCGGTTCCCGTTCCCCGCCCTCGCGTGCAGACGGCAAAGCTCGCGGCGCAAACCACGAAGCATGCGGCAAGCAGCAAAGCGCCGCCGCGCACGCGGCTCACCGCCAAAGCATCGGCGCCGATCGCGCTCCCGAGCGCCTACACGCTGACCTCAAGTCAAACGCGCCACATCGAGCGCAGGCTCACACCCTCCGCTCCCTGATCACAACGCGGAGTTCCTGCTACGGCTGGAGAAGGCCGGTGTGCCGAGCTGGCGCGCTTTCTCTCGCGCTACCCGGGAGACGTTCAGTTGATGAACTCGACCTTGATACCCCTGTGGACCATCTTCGCGAGCGCCTGCGCGTCCCAGTTGGTGAGGCGCACGCAGCCATGCGATTCGGTCTTGCTGATTCGCTGCGGATCCGGCGTGCCGTGGATGCCGTAGCCGTCGCCAAGATCGATCCAGGTATTGCCGACTGGATTCTTGGGACCAGCCGCGACGGTGAATGGCTTCTTCGTCTTCACGCCTTTGAAGTTGAGCTTCGGGCTGTAGTGGTAGGTGGGATTCTCCGCCACCGAGCGAATTTGTCGGGTGCCGCTGGGCGCGGGCTGCTCCTCGCTGCCGACCGAGGCCGGGTAGAAGGTGACCAGCTTGCCGCTCCCGTCCAGGGCGCGAACGGTTTTTGCCGATTTGTCCACCACGACTTTTTCGACCTTCGCCTCCGCAGGCTTCTTGCCCACGTTCGGCACCATGATTTTGGTCCCGGCGGTTTCCAGCGATGCTTTCGGATTGAGCCGCGTCAAAAGGCCGGGATCGATGTGGAATTTTTCGCCGAGCAGCTCGCGCGGGCTGGTGTAGTTGAGATTTTTGAGCTCCGCCTTTTTCTCGAGCGACGCTGGAATGCTCTTGTTGAACGGGCCCTTCACGTCGCCGGGCTGAATTTCATATTCGACCAGAACCGGGTCGTTGGATGTGGCGGTTAGGCGCGACCAGGTGTCCGCATCGAGATGGCCGCTCGGCTTGAGCCCATTGGCCGCTTGAAACGTGGCGAGCGCCTTTTGATCGTTGCTTCCGGTCTGACCGTCGATCTGGCCGGGGGAGAAACCGGCGCGGTCGAGCAGTATTTCCGCCTTGATGGTTGTCGCGGGGCTGGGACCGCGCGCGCCGCCCTTGCCAGACGGCGCCGAGAACTGCGCGGCATCGACGGCTTGCGCATCGAGTGCCGGTGTCGCGGGGCGCGACCCGCCGCGCCTCGCGGCGTGCGCTGCATCCGCAACCATCAGTACCGCGGCGACGCAGAGCAGCGGCGCCACTATGCCGGCGCGCAGCACGGCGCAACCGGGAATAAGCATTCCCATGGTTCAAGCTCCTGGCGTTGGATCTCGTACAGGTACGGCACGCGCTTGCGTTAGATGCGGCCCAGCAGCACGAGAATGAGGACGATGACTAGAACGACGCCGAGCGCGCCGGATGGGCCGTAGCCCCAATTGGCGCTGTGCGGCCAGCGCGGAAGCGCGCCCAGCAGGATCAGGATGAGGATGATGATAAGAATGGTGCCCAGCATGTGAACCCCCAACCGGGTATGTCCCAGACAGCTCGCATTTTCGAGCATGCCCATTTCCATGCCCGTCGGCAAGGCAAGCGCTACGGTTCTGGTTGCGCCAAAGGATTGCCTTGGAATTGTGTGAGGGAAACGTCGAGACTTTCGCCGAGAGGGACATTATGACGCGCAATTCAACGAGCGATTGGGGCTGGCCCGCCAAGATCCTGCATTGGGTCGGCGCCGCGTTGATTCTTCTTTTGCTTGGTCATGGCTGGTGGATGACGCATATGACCCCGCGGCCGGAGCGGCTCGCGAATTATGCCGGGCATTCGGCCATGGGATACGATCTCTTCGCGCTGCTGCTTCTGCGGCTGCTGTGGCGATGGTTCAACCCGGCGCCAGAGCTTCCCGCCGATCTGCAACGGTGGGAGCGCATCGCCGCGCGCGTATCGCATGCCGCCCTTTACGTCCTGATGTTCGTGGTCTCGGTCACGGGCTGGATGGTCGCCACCACATTCCGCAATCCCATGACCAAGGATCTGTTCGGGATCGACGTGCCGCCGATCGTCACGGCGGTGGACCGATCGGTGCGTCAGTTGCTGGAACAATCGCATCTGGTACTGGCCTATGTGCTTGCCGTGATCGTGCTCATTCACACAATTGCCGCGCTGCGTCACCACATGCTCAAGCGCAACGACGTGCTCCGGCGCATGATCTGGAATTCGGGATGAGGCTTATACCAAACCCGCGTAAATTCTGACTCGTCATTCCGGGGCGCGGGTAAAGCCCGCAAGCCCGGAATCCATAATCACTGCCAGTGGTTATGGATTCCGGCCCTCGCCGCTATCGCGGCTCGGCCGGAATGACAAACTGAACGGGCTGATATTAGCGCTCGGGCCTGCTCTCGCTCTTTGCGCGCGCGGGAGCAGGCCGCGTGACGGCGATCGCGCCAGCCTGCTCGAGCGCATAAGCGATGCGCAGCGCGACATCCTCGCGCCAGGGCCCGGCGATGATCTGCACGCCGATCGGCAGCGGTTTCAGCGGCACGGGTACCGCCACCACGGGCAGCCCGATGAAGGAGATCGGCTGGGTGTAGATGCCGAGATTGGCGCGCACAGGAAGTTCGATGCCGTCGAGCACGAAGGTATTTTGCCCGATCAGCGGCGCGGTGCACGGCGTCGCCGGCGCGAGCACCGCGTCGACTTTTGCAAACAGCGCGAGCACCTGCTCGCGATACCAGCGACGGAATTTCTGGGCTTTGTTGACGTGGGCGGCGGGGATCATCGCGCCCGCGATGAGGCGATCGCGCACGGCGGGATCGAAATCTCGCGCACGCTCGCGCAGTCGCGCGAGATGCAGCGCGCCGCCCTCGGCCGCGGTGATGACATAGGCGGCGGCGCGGGCGCGCTTGGCTTCGGCAATCTCGATCTCGCTCGTTACCCCGAGCGCGGTGGCGACACGCGCAAGCGCCGTTTGCGCCTGCGCGAACGCGCCTGCGCGGAAATAGCCGCCGGCAATGGCAATGCGAAGACCCTCGCTGCCGCGCTCGAGCACCGGCGCGATCGGTTCGATCGGTCGATCCGCACAGACCGGATCGTCATCATCGCCGCCCTGCATGGCGTCGTAGGCGAGCGAGAGATCCCGCGTCGAGCGCGCCAGCGGCCCAACATGGTCGAGGCTCGCAACGAAGGGAAAGCTACGAGCGCGCGAGAGCCGCCCATAGGTCGGCTTGAGCCCGAAAATGCCGCACAGCGAAGCCGGGACGCGGATCGAGCCGTTGGTGTCGGAGCCGAGCGCGAGCGGCACCAGGCCGCCGGCGACCGCGGCGCCCGAGCCGCCGGAGGAGCCGCCGGTCATGCGTTTAACGTCGTGCGGATTGCGCGAGGGGCCGTAATGCACGTTCTCACCGGTGAAGTCGTAGGCGTATTCGCCCATGTTGAGCGCGCCCACGAGCACGGCGCCGGCGGTTTCGAGCCGCGCGATCAGCGTCGCGTCGCGCGCGGCCGGCGCGCAGTCGCGATTGATCTTGGAGCCGGCGAGCGTCGGCAGCCCCGCAACGTCGAACAGGTTCTTGACCGCGAACGGCACGCCGGCGAGTGGCCCGAGCTCTCGGCCGTCGAGCCGCGCGTTGTCTATTGCCCGCGCCTTCGCGAGGGCGCGGTCCTCGAGCACGGCGGTGAAGGCATTGAGCACCGGATTGTCGGCGGCAATGCGCGCGAGCGCCGCGCGCACCACCGCGCTCGCGCTCGTGCGGCGCTCGCGAACGGCCGCGGCAATCTCGGTTGCATGTGCGCAGGTGCTATCCATCAGGCCGGTCCTAGGCCAAGAAGATCGGGGCCGGTTCGGCGTCGTCGGGCAGGGGAAAGTCTGCGAAGGAGGCGGCAAGAGCAAAGGTCGTCGCGAGATTGGCCTTGACCGGGCCTTTCCACGCCGGCTGGACTTTAAGATTGAGCGCGCGCGCCGCGGCCTCAACAAAATCGTCGAGCGGATCGCGCGATGCCTGCTCGGTGCGCGGGCGCTTTTCTTTGCCGTGGACGCTCGTCGGCGCGGGAGCGCGCGAGTTTTCGGATTTGCTTTTGCGCCGCGATTTGGGCCGCTTCGTCATTGAACCTTGCGCCTCAACTCGATCGGCTCGTGTGCCGGGGAAGCCGGAACCCATGATGTCAGCGCTGGAATAAAGGTCACGCGAACGTCGGATGGGGAACGGCGGCGAGGAGGTCGCGAGTATATTGCGCTTGCGGTGAGTTGAGAACGTCCGCAGTCGATCCTTGCTCGACGATGCGCCCCGCGCGCATGACGATGACGCGGTCGCACAAGAGCCGCACGACGTTGAGGTCGTGAGAGACGAAGAGATAGCTCATCCCCAACGATTCTTTTAGATCCTGCAGGAGATTGAGAACGAGCGCCTGTACCGACACGTCGAGCGCGGCCGTCGGCTCGTCGAGCACCACGAGATCGGGGCTGAGCGCGATCGCGCGCGCAATGCCGACGCGCGCCTTCTGCCCGCCCGAGAGCTGATGCGGGAAGCGGTCGAGCAGAGGAAGCGGCAAGCCGACCTGGGCAGCGAGCGCCTCGCAGCGCGCGCGCACCTCCCCGCGTCCCTTCGCCGCGCCGAGCCGCAAGATCGGATCTGCAATCGCGCGCGCGGCGGTGAAGCGCGGATTGAGGCTGTCGGTCGGATCCTGGAATACCATCTGGATGCGTCGGCGCAGCGGCAATTTGGCGAAATTTTTGGCGGGAATAGCGCCGATGTCCTCGCCATCAAACATGATTACGCCGTCGCTCTTGTCAATGAGGCGCATGATCATGGTGGATGTCGTCGACTTGCCACAACCTGACTCTCCGACCAGGCCCACGCTCTCGCCGCGTGCGACCGTGAAGCTGATGCCGTCGACGGCGCGGAAGCTCTCTGGCTCCGGCGCCGGCTTCGGCGCCAAGATTTTCGCGAGCCCTTCGCCGAGCCGCTTGCGCGGATATTCCTTGACGAGCTTCTCCACCAACAGCAGCGGCGCGCCGCCATTGGCGTGCGAGCGCGCCGCAGAGTCGGTGCGGGCCGAGCTCGACGCTGGCATTGCTCCCCGAACCACAAAGGGCGGTGCCACATCGTCCCCTCCCCCGCTTGCGGGGGAGGGACAGGGAGGGGGCGCCAAAGACGATGGAGCATTTTCAGCCACCCCCTCCCCACCCCTCCCCCGCACGCGGGGGAGGGAGCAGACCGAGCTCGCACCCTGCCCTGGTCGCAGACCAACATCGCCTTCCGGCACGAGATCGCGCAGCGACGCGCCAGGACGCGGGGTCGCGCGCATCAGCTTGCGGGTATAGGGGTGCGATGGCGCGGTGAAAATCTCGCGCGCGGGCGCCGTCTCCACCACGCGGCCCTTCTCCATCACCACCACGCGATCGCAATACGTGGCGGCAAGCCCGAGATCGTGGGTGATGAGGATCGTCGACATGCCGCGTTCTCTGGTCAGTTCGACGATGAGGTCCATCACCGTCTTCTGCGTGGTCACGTCGAGCCCGGTCGTCGGCTCATCGGCGATGAGAAGCTGCGGCCGGCAGGCGAGCGCGAGCGCGATCACCACGCGCTGGCACATGCCGCCGGAGAGTTCGAAGGGATAGGCGTGGTAGCGCTCGCGCGGGCGGGCGATGCGCACCTGGTCGAGCATCTCGATCGCCTTGTCGGTGAGCGCGAAGGAGCCCGCCTGCGAGTGTTGCTTCAGCACGTCCTCGATCTGACGGCCAACCTTGCGGATCGGATTCAGCGCCGCGCGTGGGTTCTGAAAGATCATCGACATCTCGCGCCCGCGCAGGTCGCGCATCTCCTCTTCGCTGGCGGCGCGCACGTCGACCCCAGTGAAACGCACCGCGCCTTCGACGATGCGTCCGGCACGGTCGAGGATACGCATGACCGCATACGAGGTGACCGATTTTCCCGAGCCGGACTCGCCGACGATACCAACCGTCTCGCCCTTGCCGACACACACGTCGACGTGCTCCACCGCGCGTACGACGCCGCGCCGGGTGCTGAACTCGACGGTGAGGTCCGCGATATCGAGCAGCGGCACGGCTTGGGTCATAGCGCTAGCTCACGTGCGCCGTTGCGGATCGACAATGTCGCGCAGCCCATCGCCGAGCAGGTTGAAGCAGAAGACGGCGACCATCAGCGCGGCGCCGGGAAACAGCGCGATCCACCATTCGCCTGACACCATGAAGACCGCCCCCTCCGCCACCATGATTCCCCATTCCGCGGTCGGCGGGCGCACGCCGAGGCCGATGAAGGAGAGGCCCGCGGCGTTGAGGATGGCGTAGCCCATGGTCAGGGACATCTGCACCACCATGATCGGCATGATGTTTGGCAGCACCTGCGCGAGCAGGATGCGCATCTCGCCGTTGCCGGACAGCCGAGCCGCCAGTACGAAGCCCGCCTCGCGCCGGACATTGGCTTCAGCGCGCGCGACGCGTGCGTAAAGAGGAAAATTCACAATCGCGGTCGCCAGCACCACGTTTTCGACCGTGTTGCCGAGCGCCGCGACGATGCCCATCGCCAGCACGAACAGCGGGAAGGCCATGATGGTATCGGCGATGCGGCCGACCACGCGATCGGTCCAGCCGCCGAGGAACCCGGCGGCGACGCCGGCGAGCCCGCCCATCAGGAAGACGAGCGCAACGGAGGTGACGGCGATGAGAAAATCGAGCCGCGTCGCCACCACGACCCGGCTGAACACATCGCGCCCGAGCTGATCGGTGCCGAACCAGTGCGCGGCCGAGGGCGCCTTGAGCGCAGAGGCAGTGTCGCTCGCCAGCGGATCGTAGGGAAGGAGATACGGGCCGATCAAAGCCGCGAGCACAATCAAAATAAAAAGTGCGAAGGCAAAGCCGGTCACCACGTTTTCCGACAGGATATAGCGGGCGTGGCGCAGCGCGGCGGCCAAACCGGTGTTGTGCGCGAGGGTGAGGGTTGGCGGCGCTTGTGTTTCGGCAAGATGGGCGTGCAGCGCTGCGACGGATTCGCTCGGCTCCGCTGCCCCTTGTGGGGGCCCGACTTGAGCAAGATAAGACGCGACCCGGGCAGGCCGGAGGCGGGTGAGGAAGGGAGCAGACCGAGCTTGTGAAGAGGGAGCAGACCGACTCTGTTGCCCGGGCGATGCGTTGCTCATGCCTCGATCCTCACGCGCGGATCGATGATGCCGTAAAGCAGGTCGATTAAGAGGTTGAGCGCGACATACATCACCGCCATGGTCAGCACGAAGCCCTGCAGCGGCGCGAAATCCGACGCGATCAGCGCCTCAACCGCGAAAGAGCCGATACCGGGCCAGGCGAATACTTTCTCGACCAGCACGTTGGCGCCGAGCAGGAACGAGAACACCATGCCCAGCGTGGTCACGACCGGCAGCATGGCGTTGCGGAACGCGTAGGTCACGACCACCGTCATGGGCGAAAGTCCGCTGGCGCGCGCGGTGCGCACGTAGTCGGAGGCCAGCACCGCGAGCATGGACGCGCGCGTCATGCGGGCGATCGGCGCGAGCGCGAAGATGCCGAGCGTGAGTGCCGGCAGCACCAACTGCTTCAGGCTTGCGGCGAACACCTCGCCGTCGCCGGCGATCAAGCTATCGATCAGATAGAAACCGGTCACGTGCGGCGGTGGGCTGAAAAAGACGTCGAGGCGCCCGAGCGGCGCCGGCGCCCAGCCGATGAGATAATAAAAGACATAGACCAGGATCAGGCCGGTGAAGAAAACCGGCAGCGACACGCCTGCGGTCGCGATCACGCGGCAGAGGTGATCGATCATCGAGTTCGGCCGCGTCGCCGCCAAGATTCCGAGCGGCACCGCGATCGACACCGCCACGACGAGCCCGAGCAACGTGAGTTCGGCCGAGGCGGGCAAGCGCGTCTTGATCTCGCTTGCGACGGGCTGCCCCGTTGTGAGCGAGTTGCCGAGGTCGCCGCGCGCGAGGTCGCCGACGTAGCGAACGAATTGCACATAAAGCGGCTTGTCGAGCCCGAGCTTCACCCGAATCTGCTCGATCGCCTCCTTGGTGGCCGCGGGTCCTGCGAAATACGCGGCGGGATCGCCGGGCAGCGCGCGCGTCAGCAGGAAAGTGACGATGACCACGCCGACAAGACTCGGCACGGCGATCAGCATGCGTTTGGCGGCCATCTTCAGCATGGCCGGCATCCTTTGGGGCAAACACCTGCCGCGATCTCGGTGTGTTCCCCTCCCCGCCCTAACTTTGGCCGGAAGCGGCCAAGCCCGCAGCCGGCTGGGGAGGGGTTAGGGGTGGCGGTCGGAGTCGGTTGACGCGACTCGCGCGACAACAACGACCTCCCTCCCCACACAAGGGAGCAGGGAGCAGACCGAGTCCGCGGCATCCGCTGCGCCCTGTTCCCCGGAACGGGCCTCACGCCTTCGCCAGCGTGCGGTAATCGAGTTGCCGGTGGAACCAGTAGCGGTAGCCCGACACGTTCTTCTGCATCGCGACGCTCAGCATCGGCTGGAACAGCGGCACGCGTGGCACCTCGGCGAACGCCTTCTCGACGAAGCCCTTCACGCTTCCATCGTAGGTCGCCTGATCTTTGTTCGCCGCCGTGGTGCGCGCGGCGTCGATCAGCGCGTCCATGTCCTTGTCCTGATAGCTCATTGTGTTGAACACGGCGTTCTGGCCGTGATAGCACCAGAAGAAGAAGTACTCGGGATAGTCGAGCCAGCCCGAGAAGAAGTTGGAGATCAGCGGCATCTCCTTCTTGAGCAGCTCGTTGCGCCAGTTGGCCCCGGGCACCTTGTTGATCGTTGTTCGGATCCCGATCTGGGCAAGGCTCTCCTGCACCAGCACGCAGAGCGGCTCGTTGACTGCTCCGAACCCGAGGTCAAACGAAAGCGTGGTCTCGAAGCCTTCGGGATGGCCGCTTTCGGCCAGAAGCTGCTTCGCTTTGGCGAGATCGGTCGTGTAGTGATGCGGCTGCGGCCAGGCAGTCTCCATCGGCGCATCGGCTTTGGCGCCGTAGAGCGGAACGGCCAGGCCGAACATCACCGCGTCCATGATTTTCTGATAGGGAATGGCGTAGGCGACCGCCTGGCGGACCTTCAGATTGTTGAACGGCGGGTTCTTGCAGTTCATGCCGATATAGCCGATGCCGTTGCCGATCGGCGTGGTGGCGACGGCGAGCTTGCCGAGCTGCTTGAGCTCGACGAAATCCTTGTTCGGTAAATCGACTGAGATGTCGGCGTCGCCGCGCTCGAGCAATGCGCGCCGATTACCGGCCGATGGCACCGTGCGCCACACGATGCGTTTGACTTTCGGCAGAGGGCCGCTCTTCCAATTGTCGTTGCGCTCGAACACCACCTCGGTGCCCGGCTGCCAGCGCGTGACCTTGTAGGCGCCCCCGCCGGCGATGTTGCCCTTGGTGTACTCGAGGCCCCAGGGGTCCTTCTCGGTCGCGTTCTTCTTGACCAACTCGGAGTGATAGACCGCCGGCACGATGACGGCGAGGTCGGGCATCGTGAGCCGGTCCTTGCGGATGAAGTCAACGCGGAAGGTAGAGTCGTCGACGGCGACGAACTGCTCGGGTTTCTCGAGCGAGCCCGCTTTCATCTGGAAGGTCGGGAAGCCACCAACGGTGACGGCTCGATCGAACGACCACTTCACGTCCTTGGCGGTGATCGGCGTTCCATCGTGGAAAGTCGCATCTTTGCGCAGCTTGAAGGTGACCGACGTAGCGGTGAGGTTCCAGTCCTCGGCGAGCTCGGGGAGGAACGTGTCGCGATCGTAGGATTCCACCCCGTCGGGCAAGACCTTCTTGCCGTGCGTCATGAGCCGGTCGTAGCAATTCCACGCCACCTCGTAGCCCGGCCGGTTGGTGCCGACGCCGTGGATATCGAAATTGTTGGGACCATATTCGGTCACGGCCAGCACCGTTTCTTGGCGCGACTGGGCCCGCGCGGGGGACCAAATCGCCGGTGCCGCGGGCAGGACGCTTCCGGCCGCCAGCGCGGTCATGGATTTCAGGAATTGGCGACGTTTCATTTGCAACCTCTCATCGGGGTGCCCCAATGGTCAAAAGCAAAAGATGGGCCGGATTTTGCGGTAGGCGGGCGGGCGGATCACACGAGCAGCCATGGGCGACGGGTCGCCGAACCCGGCTACGGTGCTCGAAACTTCAGCGATTGCCTAACAAACAGGCGCACGACCCGGGTTTGTCCGTAGGGCTCAGGGCCAAGCATAGCCCATCGAACACTCGCGTGAGGACGGTTGCGTCCGGTCATCCACGGTCGGTTTGCGACATCGCAAAGACCTTATGGCCGGGCGAGACTCTGCCATGACGACGCAGGCTTTCGGAAAATCCTGCAAAAACGATGGATTGGCACGGCCATTGCTAATTTGCCGGCAGATGTCGGCGCGCGGCGCCGGCTGCAAGATGGAGCGCGCGCCATGTCGACCTTCGACAACCCCTTCGACCCCGAGCGCCGGCTCAGTCGCGGCTGCGTATGCGGGCGCCATCGCAGCCAGGCCGAGCACGACGAGGATGCGCGCCGACAGCTTCACTGCACCCCGGCCGAGCAAACTGTTGCGAGCGAAGAGAAGCGCTACCAGGGCGTCGTCGCCTCCGCGGTGATGCGTGCCGTCTTCCCGCAGGATCGCGCGCGCCGCACCTTCTTGAAATCGGTCGGCGCCTCAACGGCGCTTGCCGCGCTCTCGCAACTTTTCCCGCTCGACACGGCGACCGAGGTATTTGCGCAGGCCGGCACGCCGGAGAAGAAGGATCTCAAAGTCGGGTTCATCCCGATCACGTGCGCGACGCCCATCATCATGGCGCATCCCATGGGCTTCTACAGCAAGCACGGCCTGAATACGATGCCGCCCATATGCTCTCGCCGATGCCGCTCGCGATCACGCTCGGCGCAGGCTCGAACCCGATCCCCTATACCATGCCGGCGGTCGAAAACATCAATGGCCAGGCAATCACGCTCGCGGTCAAGCACAAGGACAAGAACGATGCGAAGCTCTGGAAGGGCTTCAAGTTCGCTGTGCCGTTCGATTATTCCATGCACAATTATTTGTTGCGTTACTATGTCGCGGAGCATGGGCTCGACCCCGACACCGACATCCAGATCCGAGCGGTGCCGCCGCCCGAGATGGTCGCCAATCTGCGCGCCGACAACATCGACGGCTTTCTCGGCCCCGACCCGTTCAACCAGCGCGCAGTCTATGACGGCGTCGGCTTCATCCACATCCTGTCGAAGGAGCTGTGGGAAGGGCATCCGTGCTGCGCGTTCGCGGCCTCCAAGGAATTCGTCACCACCATGCCGAACTCGTACGCGGCGCTGCTCAAATCGATCATCGACGCCACCGCATTCGCGCATAAGGCTGAGAACCGCAAGGAGATCGCCGCCGCCATTGCGCCGGCGAACTATCTCAATCAGCCGGAGACAGTGCTCGAGCAGATCCTCACCGGCACCTATGCCGATGGGCTGGGCAACGTGAAGCGCGACCCCAATCGCATCGATTTCGATCCGTTCCCGTGGCAATCCTTCGCGATCTGGATCCTCACGCAGATGAAGCGCTGGGGCCAGATCAAGGGCGAGGTCGACTACAAGGCGGTGGCCGAGCAAGTTTATCTTGCGACCGATACCGCCAAGCTGATGAAGGAGGTCGGGCTTGCCGCGCCGACGACGAGCTCGAAGAGCTTCAAGGTCATGGGCAAGGAGTTCGATCCGCAAAAGCCGGACGAGTATCTCAGGAGCTTCGCGATCAAGCGGGCTTGAAATCAACTGTCATGCGCGCGCTTGACCCGGGCATCCACCATCTCGAAACGCGATGGGTGGCCGAGGCTAAGCCCGGCCATGACGAAGTAGCAACCGTTTCGCCGGGAGACGGATCATGACGTGGCGTGCGGCGCTGGTGTCGCTGTTGCTGTTCGGCCTGTTCATCGCCGTGTGGCACCTCGCCATCACCGGCAGCGGCCCCGCCGCAACGATGGACCCGGAATACGCCAAGCTCGTCGGAGCGACCGCGAGCCAAGGCAAATCAGCGATGCCCGGCCCCGCCGACGTCGCGTTGAAAGTCTGGCAGCACCTCAAGGACCCCTTCTACGACCGCGGCTCGAACGACAAGGGACTTGGCATCCAGCTTGGCTATTCGATCGCGCGGGTGATGACCGGTTATCTCATCGCCGTGGCGGTGGCGATCCCGATCGGCTTTCTCATCGGCATGTCGCCGCTGATGAGCCGGGCGCTCGATCCGTTCATCCAGGTGCTCAAGCCGATCTCGCCGCTCGCCTGGATGCCGCTGGCGCTCTACACCATCAAGGATTCGAGCCTGTCCTCGATATTCGTGATCTTCATCTGCTCGGTTTGGCCGATGCTGATCAACACCGCCTTCGGTGTCGCCGCGGTACGCAAGGAATGGCTCAACGTGGCGCGCACGCTCGAGGTCGGCACGTTCCGCCGCGCGTTCACCATCATCCTGCCGGCGGCGGCGCCGACCATCCTCACCGGGATGCGAATTTCCATCGGCATCGCCTGGCTGGTGATCGTGGCGGCCGAGATGCTGGTCGGCGGCACCGGCATTGGCTACTTCGTCTGGAACGAGTGGAACAACCTCTCAATCACCAACGTGATCACCGCGATCCTGGTGATCGGGCTCGTCGGCATGGTGCTCGACCAGATTCTCGCGCGCGCGACGCGGCTGGTGACGTTCCCGGAGTGAGGATTTGCAAATCAGCGCCTGATTACAATCGATGACCGATAAATTCATCTCCATTGAGGGCGTCAGCAAGCGGTTTCCAGCGCCGGCCGGCGGCGCCACGATTGTGTTCGATGATTTGTGGCTGTCGATGGCGCGCGGCGAATTCGTCTGCATCATCGGGCATTCCGGCTGCGGCAAGACCACGGTGCTCAATATCCTCGCCGGCCTCGAGCCGCCGTCGGAGGGGACCGTGATCGTCGACAACCAGGCGATCGAGGGCCCGAGCCTCGACCGCGCAGTGATCTTCCAGAGCCACGCGCTTCTGCCGTGGCTCACCGTCATGGGCAACGTCGCTTACGCAGTGGCGTCGAAATGGCGCTCCATCAAGAGGGACGATCTCCATCGCCGGGCGCAGAAATTCATCGATGTCGTCGGCCTCACCGGCGCCGAGCACAAACGACCGGCCGAACTCTCCGGCGGGATGAAGCAGCGGGTCGGGATCGCACGGGCACTCTCGATTGAGCCGAAGATCATGCTGATGGACGAACCCTTCTCCGCGCTCGACGCGCTCACGCGAGGCACGCTTCAGGACGAGGTCCGGCGCATCTGCGTCGAGACCGGACAGACCGTGTTCATGATCACCCACGACGTCGACGAAGCGATCTACCTCGCAGATCGCGTGGTGCTGATGACCAACGGCCCCAACGCAGTGCTCGCGGAGGTCGTGGAAAATCCATTGCCGAAGGAACGCCAGCGCAACGACGTCCATCGGCATCCGCTCTATTACGGCGTGCGCAATCACATCATCGACTTTCTCGTGAGCCGGAGCAAAAATTTCGCCGACGAAATGAAAGAGGCGACTTACAACCGCCGACACGTGCCGGTGGTGCGGCCCGGGGCGCCGCCTAGCGCAGCAACCTCAGTGAGCTCCCTCTCCCCATTTGGGGAGAAGGATGGCCTGAGAGGGTTACAAAGCGTCCGCCGACGCGCCGAGGGCTAAGTCGCGAACTTTTTCTAATGCGCCAGCAATCCAGCGGCCCAATATCAAGGAGACGTCAATGACCCGTGCCGATCTCACCGAGAAAATTCTCGATCTCAAGCGCGCCAAGGGATGGAGCTGGAAATACATCCACGAGAAGATCGGCGGGACGTCGCCGGTGCTGCTGGTCGGCGCGCTGCTCGGTCAGATGAAGCTGACGAAGCCGCAAGCAGCCAACGCCGCCGATCTGTTCGGGCTGTCGAAGACAGAGGCGGCGATGCTCAACGAGGTGCCGATGCGCGGCGCCGGCGTGCCGATGCCGCCGACCGACCCGCTGATCTACCGCTTCTACGAGCTGGTGATGGTGAACGGGCCGGCGTGGAAGGCGCTGATCGAGGAGGAATTCGGCGACGGCATCATGTCGGCCATTGATTTTGACATGCAGATCGAACGGCTGCCGAATCCCAAAGGCGACCGGGTCAAGATCACCATGTCAGGCAAGTTCCTCCCCTACAAATATTACGGCAATTCCGGCAACGTGCCGGAGTACGGCTACAAGGAGGAGTGAGCGCTATGCGGCCGCCTGCGGCCGACTATGTGCCCCTGCGATCATAACGTCGGACAATTATGAGGTTTCTGCGATGCCATGCACCGACAGCGAGACCGACCGTTCGCCATCGGAAGGCGTAGCAGAAACCTTGTTGCACGAAACCGCGGGCCGCGGGCTGGCTATGGGGATTTGGCGGAGACCGTCGCCACGGTCCTTCTCAACGGCCATGGCTGAGATTGGAGAGCCCCCGATCGAAAACGACGCTAGATCGTTTCTTCCGGCGCGGCTTCCGACGCCAACGTGCAGACAGTGGCATCGGCACAGTCGACCAAGCCTTGATAAATCGATGTTGCAACCGTGCAGCACCGTGGCCGACGATGCGGCAGAGGTCCGAAATAATGTGATGCGTTGATGATAGGGAAGATCGGCCATTCATGAGCATAGCGGACATTGAGGGGTCATTCGCGATTTGGTATGCAAAATCATCAATGGCCACATGTTCGTCGGCGACGTGGGAGAGGTACGATGCGGCTCGAAGGTGGGTGCTATTGCGGTGCTGTGCGGTATGTTGCGGAGGGTGAGCCAGTTTTAAGAGCGCAATGCCACTGCCGCGCGTGTCAGTATTTCTCGGGCGGCGCACCTAATTTGTTCATGCTCGTGCCAGCAGAAGCATTCGCGTACACGAAAGGCGCGCCAAAGACGTATAGGCGGCCCGATAAGGCTGACGCCGTAACGCGAGAGTTCTGCGCGGTATGCGGCACACACATGATCTCGCGGCGGCCTGGCCTGCGACCGGTGGTTCTGAAGATCGGAACGCTGGACAATCCTTTAGTCTATGGCGGCGCGCAAAAGGCGATCTTCACGGCAGAAGGTCAGCCTTTCCATCTCATTGCGGATGGCGTGCCCGCCTTTGAAGGCCTGCCGCCGCGCCAATAGTTCAAATCAACCCCGCCGCTGGCATTGGCACGCTGGCTGTGGCGCTAGGTCACTTTTGGGTCACTAGCGCGCGATGTCGCTCTAAGCCGCAATCGCGGATGGCGCTCTCAGGTCTAAAGCGGACCAACAGTCGACATGCCGTTTATGTCTGCTCGTGGCACTCTTCTGCCGATCTGAAATGTCCGCTGTGACGGTGACTTGCGGTGGCATACCGGACATGGCGCGGATAAGGCCGAAATGGTGAAAATGACCCCGGTTGGAACTTCGCCGCCGCCGCTGAGTTCAACGAAAGCCCCACCATCTCCGCACAATAATTGGCATCGTGATGGAGGCCATAGTGCTGCAGATGATCAAACGAACACTCCTGTGGGCCACCGCGGCCGTGGCGATCATTGCGCTGGTGCTTGTCGCCCTGATCACTTGGCCGAACCCGCTGTTTGCATTCTCGCTCGGCGCCGGGAAGCTCACCGTTGTTTCCGATCACCCCATTCCGCCTGCCGGTGGGCAGCGATTTCTGCGGGACTGCGAAAGGTTGTTGGAACGGTCGCCGCTCAAAGCCATGAGGCGCGAGTACCGGCTCTATGTCACCAACGAGGATTGGCGACAGCGTTTGTTTTTTATCCCGCACCGCGAGGCTTGGGGCTTCGCCTGGTATTATGATTTTGGCGGTCATGCCTTCTTGAGCGGCGCCGATTTTAAGACTGGTCAGGTCGTCCACTGGGGATATATCGGTACGCCGCCGCGCACGTTGGCTTACTTGTGTGCGCACGAGCTCACTCATGTGATTGCCTGGGAACATATCGGTCTCGACCGCCTGCACGTGCCTCGATGGGTATGGGAGGGTTTGGCCGACTACGTCGGCATAGAAAACCGAGAGACGTTCAAGCAGTTGCAGGACGCACTTGGCGACCGACCTGTCGATACCCCGATGAGGATCAAGTATGGCAGCTACCCGCGCTACCGGTTGCTTGTGACCTACTTCGTCGAGAAGCAAGGTTGGTCTATTGACCAGCTTTTGCATACGAGACTGACGGAAGATGAGGCGACCGAGATCATGCGCGCGGACGCGACGAGATAAGAGCCGGAAAGGCAGCACGTAAGGTTAGCGCCGAAGGCGTGTAACCCACGGTCCAATCTTCCAGTCGTTCCAGGCAGGTACGGTGCTGAGCGCCTAAGCCACACACACGCTTGCTAACCTACGCAGATGAACCGGACGCCGTCGGCCAATAACCGATATGTGCGGACCGCACGGCCCTGCGGGTACGGGAATGTCGCCTACTGGCACGAAGCGGAACTCGCGGCATGTCCGCTATCCGGTCGCTATCGGGTGAACAGCGGACATCGAGCAAACCGCGCTCAGCAAGCTCGATTCATTGCGTCCTTGCTACTCCCCTATCCGCGGGCGCCTACCGCGTAGCGGTTTAGTGCAACGTCGCATAAGCGGCGGTCCACGCGACCTGCTGCGTCCAGGCGGGTCCTAATGCGCCGCTGAAATTTGCTCCATCCTCAAGCGGCAGCCGTGCGCACCGGCCGGGCGCGCTCGATGCGCTGGCGGCGCTCCGGAGAATGCAGGGCCTGCCACAGGTCATTGCGGCGTTGCACGTTCAGCCAGAAGTCAGCGCTGTTGCCGAACACGCGCGCGAGCATCAGGGCAGTATCGGCGGTTATCGCGCGCCGATTGTTGCACAATTCGTTGACGTGCTTGCGCGGCACGCCCATCGCTTCCGCAAGCTCGCCTTGCGTCAGACCGAGCGGCTCCATGAATTCCTCGACTAGGATTTCGCCGACACTCGCCGGCTTACGCTTGGTCGTGAGCATGGTTCACCTCACCGGTAGCTATCGAGATACACGCCGGACGCTTCACCTCTGCCGCCATGCCATAAGCTCACGAGCACGAGGCCGGCGCGACCTCAGCCCATAATCGCCCGCTCCCGCCCCGCGTGGCCAGCACGCGCACGCAGGCCCCCGAGGGCAGACGGCTGTGCATCTTGCTCGGATCGTTGGCGCCGGATTGCGGCTCGGACCAGACCGGCAGCATGATTTTCGCGGACAAAACCGTGCCAGAAGGCGGCAACGACGTATCGGAGATCGCGTAGCCGGTGAAATTCGGCACCCAGGAGCCCGACTGGCGCCGACTGATTGCGACCCAGCCGTAGTGATCCTTGGAGCCCGGCGCACCAAAAACGCCAAACGAATCCCGAGGCGCGCGCTGAGGCGAAGCGCCTGCTGACGCGGCCGCATGCGTAGCGTCGGCGGGATGCCCGGCTATTGCCGCTTGGAAAATGATGCGGGCTTCGGGATCAGCGTCGCCACAGAGCTTGTCGAACTCGGTGACGTCCTTCTTGAGCAAGCTACGCTTGGTTTCCGGCGCTACCTTCTTTTCCATGATGCTGACGATATCGTTGCGCAGCTTCTGGCAGGTGACGTCGGTCGAAAAATAACTTTGGTATGCCGCAAAGGTGCCGGCGGCTGCCGCGGGAACCCCGAGCGCCGCTCCGGTAATTTGCAGTAGTCTGTGCCAGCCCTCCGCGGTCATGGGCTTCTCCGTCGTCTGCTTACGACCATGCCGCCACGGCGCCAAAATGGCAACGCGCATGCATGTGCGTTAGCGCGGAGCCGCGGATGGCGCGGCGGTGTCGCGCTGGCGCGGCGCACGTGGTTCGGAGCGCCCGGCCGGCCGCTGCCGCCACGGCCCGGCAGCCGCTGTTCTTGCGATCGCCGGATCTAGCGCCGCCGGGTTCGAGTACCAATACAGGGCGGGAGCCTGGCGCCGCATTTCCTGCTCGGCCACCTTCATGGCCGCGATCGTGTGAGCTGCCTGATGCTGCGCTTCCGTGAGATCTTTGACCTCGTCCTTGAGCGCCTCGATCTGCCGTCGCAGTTGGTCGATCTCCTCTTCCACTGGCCGCGCGCGCTGCGCGCTTTTCGGCGCCACTGATTGCAATTCCAATCGCAGCCGCCCGTCGGAATTCGACCACGCATATGCGAGCGCACCGATGGCGCCCAGGCCCGCCGCCACAACGACCAGCATGAAAAGCCGGGCGATTATCCGGCGACGGCGCGCACGTCGAACCGCGGCGGCATCCTTTCCGAGCTCCTCGTCGAGCACGTCGAGCCTCGGCATGTCGGCCGGGTCAAATTGATTGGGCATTCAACGCTTCCGCTGTCGGCCGGCGTTTTCTCACGCTTCGCTGCACGCCCCAGCCACTTAGCGACCGCGCGGCCCCATCATGCGCGCATCGCACCGGCGCCTCAAGCCGCTCGCGAGCAAGTGCGGCGCCTCGGCTCGCGCCGCGCCTTCGTGTTAAATTGCGCACGCAGAAGCAAATCGCGCGCAGGGAGGTATTGCATGGATATCGGCTTCATTGGGCTTGGCCAGATGGGCTTCCACATGGCGCGCCGGCTCCTCGAGGCGGGGCACCGCCTCATCGTGTCCGACACAAGGCGCGACGCAGTTGACCGGCTCACCGCGCTCGGGGCGCAAGCCGCTGGCTCTGCGCGCGAGATTGCCGACGCGGTGGAGACGGTGATGGCGAGCCTGCCCACGCCTGAGGTCGTGCTCGAGGTCGCGACCGGAAAGGGCGGTGTCATCGAAGGCAAGCGTGTACATCGCTTCGTCGATCTCTCAACCACCGGCGCAGTCATGGCCAAGCGCATCTTCGAGTTGCTCAACGAAAAAGGCATCGTGCAGATCGACTGCCCGGTAAGCGGCGGAGTGACCGGGGCCTCGAAGGGAACGCTCGCCCTGATGGCGTCGGGTCCGCGCGCGCAGGTCGCCGCGATTGAGCCGGCGCTTGCCGCGATCGGACGGATGTTCTTTATCAGCGAGCGCCCGGGCGCCGGCCAAACGATGAAGCTGTGCAACAACTTCCTGTCCGCCGCCGCCATGACCGCGACTTCGGAAGCGATGGTCATGGGGGTCAAGGCAGGGCTCGACCCGCGCATTATGCTTGACGTCATCAATTCCGGGACCGGCCGCAACACCGCAACCGAAGACAAATTCGGCCGCGTCGTGCTGCCCCGCACCTTCGATCTCGGTTTCGCCGTGGGATTGATGACCAAGGACCTAAAGCTGTGTCTTGGTGAGGGCAAGACGCTCGGCGTGCCGATGCAGGTCGCCGAGGCCGTCACTCGCGTCTTGCAAATGGCGTGCGACGAGAACGGGCCGGACAAGGATCTCACCACCGTGGTGCAGCCGGTCGAGCGCCGTGCCGGCGTCGAGGTCCGAGCGGAGCGCCTTGGCGCCGCGCTGCCGAAGTAAGGCCCCGTGTCGTGCATTAACGCGGCGCTCCGCGCCGCGTGCGTAACTTTTGCGCGATATTCCTGAAGGAGAGAACGAATGAGCGACGACACGCATGAGATCTATGCCATTCGATACGGGCACCACGATCGCAAATCGCCGGAGAACTTCATCGGCGGCGACCCGCACGACGTGCTGCAACCGCTCGACTTCTATGTTTGGGCGATTGTCGGCCCGTCCGGTCCGATCATTGTCGACACCGGCTTCGATGCGGCGATGGGCAGAAAACGCCAGCGCGAGATGATCAAGCCGGTAGGGGAAGGGCTGAAAGCGGTCGGCATCGAGCCAACGCAGGTGAAGACGGTCATCATCAGCCACATGCATTACGATCACATCGGCAACTACGATCTGTTTCCACGGGCGCGCTATCACCTGCAGGATTGCGAGATGGCATATGCAACGGGCCGCTGCATGTGCCACATGGCGCTGCGGCTGCCGTTCGAGGTCGATGACGTGGTGGCGATGGTGCGCAAAGTGTTTGACGGACGCGTCGCCTTTCACGACGGCGAGGACGAGGTCGCGCCAGGAATCACCGTCCACCATATCGGCGGCCACTCGAAGGGTCTGCAGAGCGTGCGGGTCAAGACGCGATGCGGCCCAGTCGTGCTCGCCGCCGACGCCGCGCACCTCTACGCGCATATGGAAACGGGTCGGATCTTCCCAATCACCTACAATGTCGCCGAAGTGGTCGAAGGATACGCGACGCTCAAAAAGCTCGCCGCTTCGCCCAAGCACGTGGTGCCGGGCCACGATCCTTTGGTGCTGACGCGTTACCCCGCCGCCAAGGCCGGCCTGGAGGGCTGGGTCGTGCGTCTCGATGTGGATCCGCGGGATTGATCACGCAAGCAGATCGATCTCGCCGCCCGGCGAACAAGCACGGTGCTCTACCCGGCGCAAGCCGTGCGGCCCTCGCCCGCCTCGGTCGATTCGTGTTACAGCATCAAGAGCCGGGCGCGCCGGATTGGGAGGGTGAGCCGCGCACGGTGCAGGTTGTGTCTCGGGAGCAGATGGTGGGCCGCCATGAAGTCGAGCTGGACGCCATCGCGTGACAAACGGCTGTTGTCGCTGCAAGCCGCAGGACGCACCGCTGCCGAGATCGCAAAATCGATGGGCATATCGCGCAACGCCGTCATTGGCCGTTCACGGCGTCTGCGCGGGATCGTCTACCGATCCGACATCGAGAGCTGGGCGCGCGCCAATGCGCGGCGGTCGCAAGAAGCCAAGAAGCGAATGAAGGCGCGGCAGAAAGCCCAGCGCGAGGCGCTGCGGGAGCTGACCCGCGCGGTCCGCCGCGGCGTGCCCACCGGCAAGGCCATGGCGCGCGCACATCGCGCCGGCGCCCTGTGGCGACAAATCGGGCACCGGTTCGGAATTTCCCAGCAGGCGGCGTACGAAAAAGCCAAGGTTTGGACGCAACGGCACCGCTTTTGAGCGCGGCCGTCACAGGATTGCGAACTCGGTGTTGCGGCGGTCGGTGACCAGCATGCAGCCGGGATAGTGGGTGATGCAGAATTCGGGCTTAGCGGTGGCTACGACCGCTTGCGGCGTGACACCGCAAGCCCAGAATACCGGGATTTCATCCGGCCTCAGCGGCAGCGGATCGCCGTAGTCTGGCTTCATCAGGTCGGCGATGCCGATCAACTCGGGCTTACCGATATGGACCGGCGCGCCATGCACTGCCGGAAAACGCGTCGTGATCTGGATGGCGCGGATCGCATCCGCAGGCTTGAGCGGCCGCATGGAGACGACCATGGGCCCGTGGAACGGGCCGGCGGGGACGGTCGCGATCGAGGTGCGATACATCGGCACAGTTAGGTTCAAGGCGATGTGACGCAGTTCGATGCCATCTTCGACCAGCGCCTCCTCGAACGAGAAGGAGCAGCCGAGCACGAAGGCGACGAGATCGTCGCGCCAATGGGCGCGGATGTCCGTCGGCTCGTCGATCAGTTCGCCATTGCGGAACACCCGATAGCGCGGCAGGTCGGTACGGATGTCGAGGTCCTCGGCAAGCGTGGGCAAGCAATGGTCACCGGGCGCCGAGGCCGCCAGCAGCGGACAGGGCTTGGGGTTGAGCTGGCAAAAGCGGAGAAAATCGCCCGCCAGCCGGTCCGGCAGGATGGCCAAGTTTCCCTGCACGTAGCCCGGCGCAACACCGGCCGTTTGGCCGTTGAGCTCGCCGCCGCGGGCGGCAAGGCGCGCATCGCGGCCGGTCCGGGGGACCAGCGACGATCGACGAGGCGTAGCGAGAACCGACATGGCTCTTCCCTTTCTCGGCGGGGTAGCCAAACGCAAGCACCGGTTGCCTAGCTTATCATCAGCGAGCGCACGTAGCACCACTTCGGGTGGCTCGTTGCCGATCCGACCCCGCGACATCGGCGCCGCGTTGTCGGGCCGCATGTCCTGAAGTATCCTAGAAGATGTATGGCTTGGTTGAGCCAAGCCGGGTGCATCGCGCCCGCCAAGACCGGCCGGTGGCATGGTACTTGTCTGCCCATAAGAGCCCGACCTGGGAGGAAACACATCATGACTGACAATACGAACGAGTGGAGCGAGGAGTTCTGGTACCGCGGCAAAGTCACGCGCCGACGGTTGATCGGATACGGAACAGCCGCGGGCGCGCTCGGCGCGACGATGCTGGTGCCGGCGCCATGGCAAGCGGCCTTCGGCCAGGCCAAGCCCTACAAGATCGGCACCGAGCAGCCGCTTTCCGGCGCCGGCGCCGCGGGCGGCAAGACCGCCCTGGTCGGCGTGCAAATGGCAGTCGACCGCATCAACAAATCCGGCGGTATCAACGGTCGGCCGATCGAGCTGATCGTGGCGGACGACGAGTCGAAGCCCGACGTCGGGCGCCGCAAGGTCGAGAAGTTGTTGGTCGAGGACAAGGTCGACGTGCATGTCGGGGGATTCCTCTCCAACATCTGCCTCGCCTGCATGCCGGTTTTTGAGGAGTACGAGGTCGTCAACATCATCAGCGTATGCCTCGACACGACGCTGACGACGACGAAGTGCAACAGATACAGTTTCCGGCCCTACGACTATGCGCCGGCGCAGGCGGTCGCGTTTGCGCCCTATCTGGTCAACAAGGTCGGGAAGAAGTGGCACATCGCCTATGCCGATTACGCGTGGGGACAGTCGACCCGCGATGCTTACGTGCAGGAAATAAAGAAGGCGGGCGGCGAGATCGTCGGGACCATCGGCATCCCGCTCGGCACCGCCGACATGACGCCGTTCCTGTCCAAAGTCACCGGCAACTTCGATGGGTTATTCGGCATCTTTTTCGGCAAGGACGGGGTGACCATCGGCAACCAGGCTTTCGATCTCGGCCTGACCAGGAAGTATAAGTGGGCCGGTGACGGCGCGATCGCCGAGTCCACCAATCTTCCTGCGCTCGGCAACAAGATCGACGGCTTCATAGGCATCAACCGCTATCTCCCGCTGCTCGAAGGGGTGCTCAACACGCCCGCACACAAGAAGTTTCTCGACGAGGCCGTGGTCCGGCTCAAGCAGATCGATCCCTCAGGCCCGCTGCCCGATCGCTACGTGCAGTCGAACTACGAGGCCATCAATGCCTTGAAGCTCGGCATGGAGAAATCGAAGTTCCACGGCCGCGAAGACAACATGAAGCTGATCGAGGCGCTCGAGGGTCTCGAAATGAAAGAAGGTGACGACTTCCCGCAGGGCGACAAGGTGCTGCGCAAGGAAGATCACCAAGCGTTCATCCGCGAGTTCATCTTCGACGTAAAGGATGGCAAGTACAGCATCCTCGACGTTGTTCCAAAGGAGAAGACGATCTTCCCGCCAGCCTGCAAGTTCGCGTAAGTGCCAGGCGATCTTGCTCTTCAAGAGCCATCCCCGACCGGGGAGGCGGGCGACGCGGACTATGTGCTACGCACCGAGGCCCTCAGCATCCGTTTTGGCGGCCTCACCGCGCTCAACAAGGTCAACTTCGAACTCCGGCGCGGCGAAATCCGCGCGATCATCGGACCCAACGGTGCAGGGAAAAGCACCTTCTTCAACTGTTTGACCGGCGTGCTGCGCCCCACATCGGGGCGCATTCTTTTCAAAGGCGAGGAAATCACGGGCCTGCCGCCCGATCGCATCTCGCAGAAGGGCATCGCGCGCTCGTATCAGATCACCAACCTCCTGCCCAACGTCACCACGCTGGAAAACGTCCGCATCGCCGCGCAATCGCGCCGGCACAGCTGGAGCATGCTGCGCCACCACAGCGCGTACGCGGACCTGATCAGCAAGGCTGAAGCAGTACTAGAATCGATCGGCCTGAGAGCAAAGGCGTACGAGCTTGCCGCCAATCTCTCGCACGGCGAGCAGCGCAATCTCGAGATCGGCATTGCACTCGCTACGGAGCCGCAGCTGCTCTGCCTCGACGAGCCGACGGCGGGCATGAGCGCGCCGGAGACCCGCGACACCATGGAACTGGTGCGCCGCATCGCAAAGAACCTGACGATCCTAATCGTCGAGCATGACATGCAGGTGGTGATGGGGCTCGCGCAGCGAATCACGGTGCTTCACTACGGCGAAGTGCTCGCAGACGGGCCGCCCGCGGAGATCCAGCAGAACCCGCGGGTGCTGGAGGTCTACCTCAAGACATGACGCCGGATTCCACGCCCATGCAGCCTCTCGTCGCGGTCGAGGACGTGCACACCTATTACGGCAAGAGCCATATCTTGCACGGCGTCTCGCTGCACGTGGAGCGCGGCGAGGTCGTGGGCCTGCTCGGGCGCAACGGCGTCGGCAAGAGCACCACGCTCAAGACCATCATGGGGCTTGTCTATCCCAATCGCGGCAAGGTGCTGTTCGCCGGCAGCCCCGTCACCGGCCTGCCCGCGCACAAGCTCGCACGATTAGGAATCGGCTATGTGCCAGAGGATCGCCGCATCTTTCGGCTACTCACGGTGATGGAGAATCTGCGCACGGGTCTCGATCGCCACGGCGTAGCGGAAGGGAGAAAGCAAGGGCTGCTGGAAAAAGCCTTCGCCTATTTCCCAGTTCTGGCGGAGCGGCGCAACCAGGCCGGCGGCACGCTCTCCGGCGGCGAGCAGCAGATGCTCGCCATCGCCCGGGCGATGATGCTCGAGCCCAAGATCATCCTGCTTGATGAGCCCACTGAGGGGCTGATGCCGCGCATGGTCTCGCAGATTCGACAGATCATCGAGGTTCTGCAGCGAGAGGGCGTGGCAATCCTGCTGGTGGAGCAGAACGTGCCGCTGACACTCGAAGCCAGCCACCGCGTCTACATCATGGAGAAAGGAGCGGTCCGGCATCACTGCGCGGCGTCCGATCTCAAGGTGAATGACGCGGTTATCCATCAGTATCTCGGGGTGTGAGCGATGGGCATCGAGCAAATCCTCGCCGCCATTCCCTGGGAGACGATCATCATTCAGACGGTGAACGGCATCGTCACCGGCATGATCCTGGCGCTGATCGCCTCTGGGTTGACGCTGATCTTCGGCATCATGGACGTCGTCAACTTCGCCCACGGAGAACTGTTCATGCTGGGTGCCTATATCGGCGTTGTCGTCATCGCGACCTCAGGCAGCTTCTGGCTCGCGCTCGTTATCGCCACGCTTGTGGTCGCGTTGCTCGGCGCCGCGCTTCAGATCACGACGTTACGTCCATTGCTCGGCCGCGATCCCCTCACGACCATTCTGGCCACGTTTGGCATTTCGCTGGTGCTGCAGAACTACGCGCTCTGGCAATTCGGTCCCGTGGCACGCAAGATCCAGGAGCCTTTCACCGGTTATTTCACGCTCTTCTATCTCGAATATCCCTGGTACCGGCTGCTGATCGCCGCGCTCTCGGCGGCCATCATCGGCGCCTTTTGGCTGTTTCTGAAATACGGCAAGTATGGCGTCTGGATCCGCGCCACCATGCAGGACCGCGTGATGGCGCAGGCCATGGGCATCCCGGTCCCTTGGGTCCACACCAGCGCCTTCGCCATCGGCGCCGGCATGGCCGCGGCGAGCGGGGTGCTGTTCGGTCCGCTCGTCGGCGTCAACCATGCCATGGGGGTCGACTGGATACTGAAAGCTTTCATCGTCGTGGTTGTCGGCGGCATGGGAAGCTTGGGCGGCTCCATTGCAGCCTCGATCTTCGTCAGCCTGCTGGAAGCTTACGCCTCGATCTGGGTGAGCCCGGCGCAGGCGGTGATCGTCTCTTTCGTTGTTCTCATTCTGACTCTGCTATTTCGGCCGACAGGCCTTTTCGTTCCGACGCCCAAATGAGCAAACGCTCCGCCACGGTCTACTGGACCGGCTTCTCGATCGTTCTGGCGCTGTTGATCGTGGCGCCGCTCGTGCTGTCGGAATTCTGGCGCCGCTTCGTGACCGAGATCCTGATCTGGGGACTGCTGGCCATGTCCTCCGACATTCTTATCGGTTACACCGGGATGGTGTCGTTCGGGCATTCGGCCTTCTTCGGTCTCGGCATGTACGGCGCGGCGGCGGCACTGCTCATGGTCAGACCACCCAATCTGTGGCTGGCGATCGTATATGGGCTCATCGGCTCGGCGGCGGTGGGCTTGTTCGTGGCGTATTTCAGCACGCGACTGCGTGACATTTACTTCGCCATCACCACGCTGATCTTCTCACAGATCTTCTACGTCATCATCTTCACCTGGACCGAGGTGACCGGCGGCGAAAACGGATTGAGCTTCCGCCGGCCGCCACTCGCGATTCCTGGGCTCTTCTCGGTGCCGTTCTCTCCCGAGACGCTGCACTGGTTTGTGCTCGCGGTAGTCACCGCGTCATATCTGATTCTGCGGCGGATCACCCGGTCGCCCTTTGGCATGGTGCTGCAATCGATCCGCGAGAACGAGACGCGCACGCGCGCGATCGGCTATGCGGTCGAGCGCTATAAGATCGTGGCCGTGATGCTCTCCGCCCTGTTCGCAGGACTTGCCGGTGTGCTCTACGCGCTGCAGAACCGCTTCGCCGCGCCGGATTTCGTGTATTTTCTGGTGTCCGGCGAGACAGTCATTTTCAACGTCATGGGCGGCATCGGCACATTGGTGGGACCGATCGTCGGCGCCGGTTTCTTCCTGCTGCTGCGCGAAGCCTTCTCGCGCTTCTTCACCGAGTACTATCTCATTCCCGTGGGGGTGATTTTCATCGCCATGGTGATTTTCATGCCGCAGGGACTGCTCGGCTTCATGCGGCGCTGGCTCAATCAATAGCCGTTTCCGGGCCTTACGGGGAGAGGAAGCGCACCGAGTGTTGGCGCGCGCTGGCATGAGGCGCGCGTCTCCTCTAACATCGGACCGAAATCCATCGCATCGTGAACAGAAGGCTAAGCGAACATGGCCAAGTTCGGCATCGGACAAGCTGTGCGCAGAGTGGAAGACAGGCGGTTCCTCACCGGGCAAGGACGCTATGTCGACGACATCAGCTTGCCCGGGCAATGCTACGGAGTCACGCTGCTCTCCCCGCATGCGCATGCCCGCATCAAGCGTGTCGACGTCACCAGGGCCAAGGCCGTGCCGGGGGTGCTGTGCGTCCTCACCGGCGCCGATGCCGTGGCCGAGAAGCTCGGCAGCTTTACCGCGCATTTGATGCCCGAAGATTTCGGCGCGCCGAAGGGTCACCGTACCTTCCAGCCGGTGCTCGTTGCCGACGAGGTGCGCTTCGTCGGCGACCGCGTCGCGTTCGTCGTCGCGGAGACGCTGAGCCAGGCGCGCGATGCCGCCGAGATGGTCGAGGTGGACTACGAGCCGGTCCCGGCGGTGGTCAATCTCGAAGACGCCGCCAAAGATGGGGCACCCAAGGTTTGGGAGGATTGCCCGCAAGGCAATGTCGGCTTCCGGCTGATGTTCGGCAACAAGGAGGCGACCGATGCCGCCTTCGCCAAGGCCAAGCACGTTGTGGAGCTGCGGCTCGAGAACAACCGGCTTTCGCCGGTCGCCATGGAGCCGCGGGCGGCCATCGGCGACTACAACGCCGCCGAGGAGACCTACACGCTCTACACCACGTCGCAGAATCCACATGGCGTGCGCATGGAGATGTCGCACATTTTTCATGTGCCGGAGAATGGCATCCGCGTCATTGCGCCGGACGTCGGCGGCGGCTTCGGGCTGAAAGGCAATCCCTTTCCCGATGACGCCCTGGTTTTGTGGGCGGCGCGCCGCCTGCGGCGCCCCGTCAAATGGGTAGCGAGCCGCTCGGAGAGCATGCTCACCGACCATTGCGGCCGCGAGATGGTCTACTACGGCGAGCTTGCGCTCGACGAGCACGGGAAAATTCTGGCGCTGCGGGCAAGATGTCTGTTCCAGCTCGGCGCCTATTTCGTCGGCGCGGGGTTGGCGGCGGGAGCAATGTCGGTGCGCTTCATTCCTGAGGCCTACGACTTCCAGACCATGCACATCCTCTCGCAGGGCTTGTTCACCAATACCTCCCAGTCCGGACCCTACCGCGGCGCCGGACGGCCCGAGGCGGCGTATTTCATGGAGCGGCTCATAGAGCACGCAGCACGCGTGATCGGGATCGATCCCGCCGAGATCAGGCGACGCAATCTCATTGCACCGAACAAGCTTCCCTATGCGACGCCGACGTTATGGAATTACGACAGCGGCGAGTTCCAGCGGCTCATGGACAAATGCATCGAGCTCAGCGACTGGAACGGCTATGCGGCGCGCAAGAAAGCCTCGCAAAACGCCGGAAAGCTGCGCGGCCACGCAGTGAGCTACTACATCGAGTTCGGCGGCATCTTCAACGAACGCATGGAGCTGCGCTTCGATCCCGGTGGAACGCTCACCATTTTGGGCGGGACGCATTCGCACGGCCAAGGACACGCCACGGTATTCGCACAGCTCGCGCATGAATGGCTCGGCGTTCCGCTCCAAGACATTCGCTACGTGCAGGGCGATACCGCTCAAGTACCGATCGGCCGCGGCACTTACGGCGCGCGCAGCGCCGTGGTCGGGGGCAATGCGCTCAAAGTGGCGAGTGATGCCCTCGTAGCGAAAGGCAAGCAGCTCGCCGCCGCGATGATGGAGGCCGACGCCGCCGATCTCGAGTTCGAGGACGGGCAGTATCGCGTCGTCGGCACCGATAAGGCGATCACTCTCACCGACGTCGCGAAGGCGTCCTATGCGCCGATGGGGCCGCTCACCGACAAATTCGGCGTCGGGCTCGAGGCGAGCGGCAGCTATAGCGCAAACCCGCCGAGCCATCCCAACGGCGCGCACGCGTGCGAGCTCGAGGTGGACCCGGAGACGGGCGAGGTAGTCATTGACCGCTACTTCGTCGTTGACGACCTCGGCCGCGTTCTCAACCCCCTGATCGTACGCGGCCAAATACAGGGCGGCGTGGTGCAAGGGCTTGGGCAAGCGCTGCTGGAGCACCAGGTCTACGATCGGCAATCCGGTCAGCTCATCTCCGGCAGTTTCATGGATTACGGGATGCCGCGCGCCGATACGATGCCGAACGTGGAGGCGGAGCTCGAGGAAGTGCCGTGCAAGACAAATCCGCTCGGCGTCAAGGGCATCGGCGAGTCTGGCACCATCGGCGCGCCGCCAACGGTGATCAATGCGGTCATCGATGCGCTGTCGCCGCTCGGGATCGATCGCATCGAGATGCCGGCAACGCCGCTGCGGGTGTGGCAAGCGATCAGCCGCGCACGCTCGGCTCCCACCGCATAGCCGGCATAGGGTTGCGAGGCGACGCGGCTAGGCGAGCGAGCGGTTCCAGTGATGAGAAAGTTATTCCTATCCAGTATCGCTGCATTGTTCCTGGCAACAGGGACAGCGCAAGCCGACAATGAAAAGTGGAAAGCAAATTTTCGACAATGCCACATTCGCAAATGGTTTTCCAAGAACGAATTGGCTGCCATTGGATGGGCTCGCGAGACAGAAGGTCAGACAATCGTTATTGAGGCCGAAGAGATACCCGACATCCTGAAGGCCATTCGCGTAATCGAGAAATGCAAAGCGTTCTACAAGTGCTTGGAAGATCGCGACCGCGGAAAAGTAAAGCACTGTTATGAAAACGATAGGCGATGGCGATAAAAAACTATTTCTAGCTGGTGTCGCTGCGCTGCTCCTGGCAACAGGACAGCGCACACGCGTCTTGCTCAGGCAGCTACAATTGAATTGCCAAACAATATGCTTGGCTATTGGGCCGCAAGAGGTTTCACCATGATTACGGCCGTGGGGTAATAACAGCCGTGCAGTTGCGGCGATGATCTTGGGGGCATGGACGGCCTTTGCCGCCACGCGAATAATAGCCTCCGGAGAATCTTTGCCAATCGCACGCCAAGCCTCTTTCAACGAGACTGCCCGCGACATCGGTGGCGCCTGTCAAACATTGAGCCACAATGCGATCCCTGTTTGTAGGCTTCGACCTTCCGTCGAAAGGAGTGGCATCCCCTACTTGGACGCACCGCACCCGCTTCCCTTCCAGAAGAGCCCGCAACGCTGTGCCCGCCTCGCTATAACCGGGGGCAGTCTCGTTCCGGGGCGTCAATGCCACATAAGCGAATGTCAGTGCACGAGCCGTTGTCGGGGCAGACCACGAAATCATCCCCATCAATGACGGTTTTCACTAGGCCGGAAAACTCGGCAGCGTCACTGGAAACGATCATGACCGCCAAAAAATCGAAAGTAGCGCAATCCGGTGCATCACCCTCAACATACTCCAATCGGCTTGATGCGCCAGGCCACGATGCTCGCCTTCGGCGAGGCAACGGGATTGACCCAGCGCGGTTTTGGACTGCCAATCGGCTCGCCTATAGGCAAGCTTCATTAAAATCAGCCCCTCGGGCATACTTTGCACCTGCGATCCTGGAGGAGATAGGCAGTGTCAGAGCAAGTCAAAACTGCTGAACCGGACGGTGCAGAGCAACCTGCTCCGGACCGGAAAAACCGCAAAGGTCTTGTCGTTGGCAAAGGGCTTGTCGCTCCTCGCGGGCGGACAGGACACGTTCCCGGAGCATCGCGATCAAATTCTCGAGTTCGTCGTCAGCCAATTCCGTGACCATAGTGGTTTCGACCGACACCTGTTTCGGCAGCATAGAAATTATCTTGGTCACATAGTCTCGCGGGCTTTCTCGCAGAGCGATTTCGAGCGCCCACCACAGATTCGTATGCGAATACTCCTCCGGCAGTGGATCCCCGATCTTGTGCTGCACGTGGGCTAGCGCACACGCATAGGCAAAAACGTCAAGCTTATTGTGTGAGCCGCGGGGGCGGCCGGTGGAATAGGAATTTCCTCGTTCGAACTTCATAAGTTTTCCTGACCTAGTATGCTGACGTGGCGCTTGCGTTTGCTAGCCATGCGCATCTCCTAGCGTTTGCTAGAATCAAAAAAATCTCGGGAAAATGAAAATCCGAGCAAGGTATCGAAACGGGTAGTTTCCCAAAAAATTTTCCAGGCCGGAAAAGCAAGGGCTGTTCGTCTGTTGAATAAGACGGGACCGCAATTAACCGCGGCGGAATGGCGGCAAGTTATCCTATCGACCCACATCAACGGACAGGGGCGGACACCATTTCATCGGAAATTTTCTCCGCCACCATGATGGTCGGAATATTGGTATTGCCGCGCGGTACCGTCGGCATGATCGAAGCATCGACAACGCGCAGCCCACCGATCCCGTGCACGCGTCCTGCGGGATCGACGACCGCATTGCGGTCGTTCGTGGCTCCCATGCGGCAGGTGCCCACGGGATGGAACATGCCCGCGACGTTGTGGCGAATGTGCTCGGCAAGTGCCGCATCGTCCTCGATGAGCGCGGCGAGATCGACGCGCCGATCCGCCAAGGTCGAGAAGATCGGGCCGGCGAGCGGCGGCACGACATCGATGAGCGCGGCGATGAGCGTGCTCTTGACCCGGTTTGCCGCAGTGATTCGGTTGAGACGCCGCAGGCGGTCATCGAACTTCACTGGAAAAGTCACGCCGCTCATCGCCCGTACTTTCTCGTGTGACAGAATGTCGATCGCGCGGCGGAAGCCCTGCTTGAAGCGCGCCAGGTCGAGCTCGTGGCCAAGGAAGTTAAACTCGACGCAGGGCCGGCCGGCATCGCCCGCCGTGAGCGACACGCGGCCGCGCGCCATCGGCTTGAGCAGAGTGGGCGCCAAGTTGGCGACTTGGGCACCGAGCGCGCTCCACGAAGTCTTGCACTGCACGTTGATGTACATGTCGGTCGCGGGCGCGCCGGGAAGGCCGGAGGAGTAACGCAATGCGGTCATCGGATGCGGCCGCACGGAGGCGGGCTGCCGGTGATGGCGATGCTGCAGCAGCCCGATGAATATAATGGCGTGGTTCGAGAGATTTTGGCCGATGCCAGGGAGATCTGCGCGCGCCTCGATGCCGAGCTCGCGCAGATGGCTCGCCGGCCCCAACCCAGCGCGCATCAGAAACGCCGGCGAATGCAGGCCGCCGAGAGCCAGGATGATCTCGCGCGCGCGCAATGTTTTCTCCTGTCCGTCGAGGCGAACCCTGACGCCGGTGACACGGCGGTCCTCGAATACGAAGCCGGTCGCGGTGGCGCCGTTGACGATCATGAGATTGCGGCGCGCGCGCACCGCCGTGTCGAGATAGCAGATCGCCGCCGAGGCGCGCTTGTGCGGCCAGTTGCTCATGGGCACAGCGCCGTAGCCATCACGAAAATCGGCATTCATGTCCGCTATAAATGGGATCTGGCGTTCTTGCGCGAAGGCATGCACCGCCTTGGCCAGCGGCGCCCAGTCTTCAGTCTTGGTGCGGCGGATCGGCACCGGGCCATCGCGGCCGTGCAGCTCACTCGAAAAATCCAGGTCATTCTCGAGCTTGCGGTAGTAAGGCAGCACGTCGGCCCAGCCCCAGCCGGTGGCGCCGTGCGCTTCCCATTCGGCATAATCGGCGGGTGTTCCCCGATACGCGACCATGCCCATGACAGAGGAGCCGCCGCCCATGATACGCCCCTGCAGGAAGCTCATCGGTGGAGAATTGTCCTTGCGCCGCCAATGCACCTTGAGCTCGGGCCAGAAATAGGCGTCGTTGTAGTAAGAGGTCGCGTAGGTATCGAGCACGTCGGGGGGCTCTTTGCCCGGCGGGGTGTCTAGGCCGGCTTCGAGCAGCAGCACGCTCGCGCCCGATCGCGCCGAAAGCCGATTGGCCAGGACGCAGCCTGCCGCGCCGCCGCCGATGATGATGGTATCGAAGCTGTCGCTCATTGATCTGTTGAGGTGGCGATCGGCGCGCGGTCAAAACCCCGCCGCATGACGGCGGTGGAAAGGGCTGCCATAATCATTGGACAAAACACGTCCGCGAGGAAAGGCCCATGTCGAACATGCCGTGCGCCCCGCAGTGCCTGCAACGAACACTAGCGGCGGCAATGGTGGTAGCCGCCGCAGCGAGTGCGACATGTGACGGCGCACGCGCGGAATATCCCGAGCGGCAAATCACCATGGTCGTGTGCTTTCCCGCCGGCGGCGGAACCGATATCGCGGCCCGGCTGATCAATACCTCGCTCGGCGAGGCGCTCGGCAAGCCGGTGATCGTCGAGAACCGCGGCGGCGCCGGCGGCAATATCGCAATTGCGGCGGCGGCGCGCGCCGGTGGCGACGGATATACCCTCCTCGTGTGCTCGAGCGCCTACGTGGTCAATCCAAGCCTCTATGCCCACGCAGGCTACGATCCCTACAAGGATTTTGTCCCAGTGATGGTCATCGGGGCATCGCCTAACGTCTTCGTCGTGCCGGCGCAGTCGGAGATCAAGACCATGCCCGAGTTGATCGCCAGGGCGAAAGCCCATCCCGGCAGGCTCAACTGGACCAGCCCGGGCGCGGGCACGACGCCTTATCTCGCCGGCGAGGTCCTCAAGCTGCGCACCGGCATCAGCATGCAGCACATTCCTTTCGCGGGCGCGGGCCCTGCCACTACGGCGGCGCTCGCCGGCCAAGTCGACCTCTATACAGCCAATATCGGATCATTGATGGGAGCGATCGATGCGGGCAAGCTGCGTCCCATCGCCGTCACCTCCCGGGAGCGCTGGCCCGATCTCCCCGACATTCCCTCGCTCGATGAGCTCGGGGTGAAAGAGGCGATCTCGGACACGTTCCAGGGCGTTTTCGCGCCGGCCGGAACGCCGCAGGCAGTCGTCGACCGGCTGGCAAAGGAACTCACCCTCATCCTCAACCGTCCCGATACCCGGGAGAAATTCGTCAAGGCGGGCCTGCCGGTCGTCGCTGAGGGGCCGGAGGTTTTCCGTGCGCGAATCGCGCGCGAAGTCCCCAGGTATAAAGCGATTGTCGATCAGGCGGGGCTGAAGATTCAGTAGACGCGCGCAGCACGAACGATGCAGATCCGTGCCGCAATCGTCGGACTGGGCCGTTGGGGGCGCGCGCTGGTCATATCAATGCAGGGCAAGAGCGCCGAGCTCTGCTTCGTGCGCGGCCACACGCGCACGCGCGCGAGCGCGCAAAACTTCTGCCGCGCCCACGGGATTCCTTTGGTCGACAGCTACGAGCAGATTTTGGCCGATCCCGAAATCGATGCGGTCGTACTCGCCACGCCGCACAGCCTGCACGAATCGCAGATCGTCGCAGCAGCCGCGGCGGGCAAGCACATCCATGTCGAGAAACCGATCACGCTCGATCGGGCCACGGCCGACCGCGCGATCGCGGCCGCGCGCAACGCCGGCGTAGTCCTGGCCGTCGGCTACTGCCGGCGCTTTCATCCTTCAGTCGTGGAGGTGCGGCAGCGGCTCGCGCAGGGGTGGCTCGGTCGCGTTGTCGCGATGGTGGCGCAGCACACCACAAGCACGGCTCAGTTCATTGCCCCGGACAATTGGCGCGCCGCGCCCGAGGAAGCGCCCGGCGGGGCGCTGACCGCCGTCGGCGTGCACGCGCTCGATCACATGATCGAGTTCGCCGGCCGTGTGCGCGACGTGCGCTGCGTGACTGCGCGCACCATTCCGGGTCCCAGCGATGATACAACCACGGTGATGCTGCGCTTCGAGAGCGGCGCGACGGGCCTCATCTTCTGCTCTGTCGCGACGGCGACGAATTTCTCCTTCACGCTCTACGGCAGCAAGGGGCTGGCGGAGATTTCCAGGCCCAACCTGCAGGCGCTACGGTTCGTGTCGACATCGGATGCGCCGCCGACCGGAGCGGTGCTAGCGCCGCCCGACGAGCGGCACGAACACGCCGGATTCGACATGCTCAGCGCGGAGCTCACCGCATTCGCTCGCGCGATCCGCGAGCGCAAGCCCTACCCGGTGCCAATTGAGGATGTATTGCACGGCATGTCGGTGTTCGACGCTCTCGTGCAAGCTGCTCGCTCGAACCAGATCGTTAAAGTGGGATGATAACTGACAGCAAGAGAGTGCCGATGGAAAAGCTGATCATCACCGTTGCCTGCGACTCGCGCACGTCCTATCCGCACAACCATCTGTGCCCGCCGCAGGAGGACATCCCTGGTGTTGCGCAGCAATATATCGATGCCGTGAATGCCGGCGCGGCGATAGCGCACATCCACGGCCGTCGCACCCTCGAGGAGACGATCCAGGCGGACGGCCGGCAGGTCTCGCGCATCCACCAGGACGACTGGAAGCGCCTGCAGGACGCCATCATGAACAAGGTTGATCCGATCATGCAGTTCGGCGTGGCGTCGGCGCGCATCGAAGAAAAAATCAAGCTCATGGAGCTCGGGCCCGACATGATGGCAGTGTGTTTCAACGCGCACGATGAATATTTTCAGCCCGAACCGTCGCTGCCGCCCAAGCGCATGATGGCGATTCATCCGGTGGAGGAACTCATCGCCTACGCAAAGGCCGCCGAGGAGCATAAAGTGAAGCTCGAGTGCGAGTGCTTCACGACCGGCGCGTTCTGGCACCTCGACTTCGTGCGCAAGCAGGGCTACCTCAGGGACAAGACTTACGTCACCCTATTCATCGGCTGGCCCGGCGGCACTTGGACGCCACCAACCGAGCGAGCGCTGCAGTTCATGGTCGATAATCTTCCGCGCGACTGCATCTGGAACGTCAGCGTCATGAACCCGCAAAAACAATGGCCGATCCTCGCGCTCGCCGTCGCGCTCGGCGGACATGTTCGCGTCGGCTACGAGGATAATCCCTATATAGCGCCCGGCGAATTCGCGAAAAACAATGCAGTCCTGGTGGAGCGCATGGCGAGCATCGTGCGCGGGCTTGGTCGCGAGATCGCAACCCCCGACGAGGCTCGGAACATTCTCGGCCTCACCAGGGCCCAGTGAGCGGGACGCCTCTGCGCAAGCGCAGGCTTGGCGCCTCCGCGCTCGACGTTTCCATCGTCGGGCTCGGCGGCAACAATTTCGGCGGCCGCATCGATTTTGCGGCGACCAGCCGCGTGGTGCACAAGGCGATCGAGCTTGGAATCAACCTGATCGACACCGCCGACAGCTACGGCAACAGGGGCGGCTCGGAGGAGGAACTCGGGCGCGTCCTCGGCGACAAGCGCAAACAGATCGTGCTCGCGACCAAATTCGGCATGCCGATGGACGACACGGGCGGGCTCAAAGGCGCCTCGCGCTCCTATATCATGCGTGCGGTCGAGGCGAGCCTGAGACGACTCAATACCGATTGGATCGATCTTTATCAGCTGCATCAACCGGATCCGCAGACGGCAATCGAGGAAACGCTGCGTGCGCTCGACGATCTCGTTCGGGCCGGCAAGGTCCGCTTCATCGGCTGCTCGAACCTATCTGCGCAGCAGATCGTCGAGGCGCAGGAGATGGCACGGCGGCACGGCCTCACCGCATTCGTGTCCTGTCAGGACGAGTACAGCCTGCTCGTGCGTGATATCGAGCGCGAGCTCGGCCCCACCGCGAAAGCGTTTGGATTATCAATACTGCCGTATTTCCCGCTCGCCAGCGGGATGCTGACCGGCAAGTACAAACGCGGCGCCGCGCTGCCTCCGGGATCGCGCCTGTTGAAGAATGCGCGTCACGCGCAGCGCTTCGCCAGCGAGCGCAACTGGCGCGTCGTCGGCGAGCTCGAGGCATTCGCCGCGTCGCGCGACCATACGCTCCTCGAGCTGGCGTTGGGTTGGTTGTTGCGTGACAGTGTGGTCGCGAGCGTCATCGCCGGCGCCACCACGCCGGCGCAGGTCGAGCAGAATGTGCGCGCCGCCGGCTGGACGCTATCGCCGGAAGACCTGGCCGAGATCGACCGGATCACCCTGTAGGCGTTACGTGATGGCGACCCTCTATCTGCGTTTATGGATTCGGGCTCGCGCCTTCGGCGCGCCCCGGAATGATCGCCGATAATTCCCGCCGATTGCACGCGCGAGGCACCGGGCGCTTATACCACGCGACGGGAAGCGGCGAGCACGTCCCGCAGGCTTTCGCTGCGCAATTGATGTGAGAGCAGCACGTCTTTTACGTCCCGCTTGAGCTCAGCCGCGGTTCGCTGATCGGGCGGCTTGAGCTGCGCGGAAAGATAGGCACCCTCTTGGCGCCCGAGCGCGACGAGCCCCCTCCCGAAGGGCTGCTGCTCGCGCTGATATTGCAGCAGGGCGGCCGCGACGTCCTGGCCTACCGTGGCGTCGGCGAGGCTCACCGCATCCAATCCCGCCTTCGTGACGCCAGCGCCCACATGGGGCCGCGCCACGAAAGCAGCGTCGCCCAACAACGCCACGCGTCCAAATACGATCTGCGAGGATTCGAGATCGAAGATCGGCTGAAAGAACGGCTGCGCGCGGCAAAAAATTTCGGCGACCTGAGGAGCTACGAGCGCGCGCGCCGTCGCCTTTATGGCGGCGAGGACGTCCGGCCGAATCAACGGTGGCGGAATCGCGGTGCCGTGGTATTGGCCCTGCGCGTCGGTGCAAAGATCGACCAAGTCATCCGGGGCGGTCGGACGATACCAGACGATGTTGTAGGCGCGGCGGCCGACCTGCGTCTCGTTGTTGCGCCCCGGGACGGGATAGGCCAAAAACAGCTCGCCTTCCGGAAGGCAGAAGGTGTAGCGCTCGAAAACTTCCGCCCGAATGGCGGGCGGGATTTCGCGCTCGTCCAGCATCGCCCGCCAGGCGACGTAGCCGGCATAGTTCGGCACAACCTGCGGCAGGAATTGCTCGCGCACCGTGGAGCGCACGCCATCGGCGGCGACGAGCAGGTCTGCGCCAAGCCGCGAGCCGTCGGCAAAGATCGCGCTGACCCCGGAGTCTTGCTCGACGTGGCGAAGCGACATGCCGAGGCGATAACTTTGCGGCGGCAGCAAGTCTCGCAACGAGCGATAGAGCCGTCCCCACGAGCTCATGACGCGCACCGTTTTTGCCTCGAGGTAGGTCTTGCCGCTGCGATCGAGGAAAATGAATGTGTCGAGCTTAACCCCCATCGACTCGTCGAAATCGACCCCGACGCGCTGCAGTACATCGATGAGCTGCGGATGCGTGCTCAGCCCGGCGCCGCGGCCCGTGAGGTCCTCGGGATTGCGCTCGAACACAAGGGCATCCCAGCCGGCGCTGCGCAGGAGATGTGCGGCGAACAGCCCGCCGAGCGAGCCGCCGATCACCAGAGCGCGTCGCGCGGCCATTACTGGGATCGCGATGCCCGGGTCATGCCATGGCCCAAGAGATGTTGTCGTGGCCGGGCCGGTAGTTGCGGTTCGACTGCGCCGGATTTCGGTTCACCAGCGGCCTGCCATGGAGCGGATGGGTCTGGCTGCGCACCTCGTGCTCCACGGTAAACAGCACCTCACGCGTGTCGAGATCGATAACGTCCTTGAACCGATACTCGTGCTCGTTCACCTCCATTGTTAGGAGACCGAGCTCTTTCAGCCGCCGATAGGGACCGGAGAAATTGCTGATATAGATCTGGGCGTGGTGCCGATCGTAGGGTTTTTCCGGCGCATCGGTCTCGCGGAAATACCAGTATTGTCTCTCGCCAACTTGCACGCGGGCTTTGCGAATATCTGCGGTGTCGACGCTCGCGAGCGCGCCCATGACCTCGCGATAGAAACGCGCGATGCGCTCTGCCGTACCAGGGCGCACATCGAACGCGATGTAAGGCATGCCCAGCACGATGCGCCCGAAACGGCTCTCATCTGGCGCATGCACGTTGATGCGGTTACCCCAAGGGCAGACGGTCTCGACGCAGTCGTTGCTTTCGCGGAAATCGAACTCGGTTCCTTCCAGCGGCTTGCGCAGCTGGGTCAAACGGTCGAGCAACGCCGCGCGGTCCGGGACGACCAGGCCAGTGACGCCGCGAAGCACGTCGGGCTGGCCGGTCGGCAGATGGAACTGGCTCACCCCGACATTAACCCACATGTTGCCGGCGCCAGTATTGAGAAAGGGATCGCGCGTGAGACCAAGGCCGGTGATGTAGTAGTACGTCGCAAGGTGCTGATCGCTGATGCAGACATTGACGTGGCCGAGATTGACGATGTTTCCGAGATCCTGCGTGGACCGGTCGTATTGTTTTTCCGCCATGGCGCCCTTCCTCTTCAGCGCGCGATAGTAAGCCCATCCGGTTTGAGCTCACAACGGCCGCCGCAGTATCCTCGAATTAAGCAAAGCCCAGCTGCCTTCGGACAGCGAAGGCACCCATAAAGTGCATTGCGGTTGAGATGCCGGCCGGTTTGGGGGTAACGTCTTCACGAGAAAGCGCGAGCGGGAGGGATCCATGAGCAAAACCCTGGTGGTCCGCAACGGCACCCTGATCGACGGCTCCGGCAGGCCGTCTTTGCGCAACGACGCCATCGTTATCGAGGGCAACCGCATCAAAAGCGTGGGCGCGCTTCCTCCCGACGTCGCGCTCGAGGATCGCAGGAGTGTCGAGGTGATCGACGCGGGTGGACAGTGGATCATGCCCGGGCTCATCGATGCGCATTGCCACGTCTCCTACGGCTATCCGGTCATCAAGGGCGAGGGCAAAGGTAAAGGCACGACGCGGCCGGAATTCTCCACGCTCAAGTCGGCGCGCAACGTGCAGAAGGTGCTGCGCTCCGGCGTCACCAGCATCTCGGTCCCGGGTGGCACGTGGTTCACCGACGTTGGCGTGCGTGACGCCATCAAACTCGGGCTCATGGCGGGGCCGCGCATGTACGTCGCCGGGCGCATGATCGTGAGCTATGGCTGCATCGAGGACGATGAGCCGTCGTGGGAAGGAACGCCCGATCACTCCGTGGGCAAGCTTTGCAACACCGCGGACGAGATGGTTACCGAGGTCAGACGGCAGAGCAAACACGGCGTCAATTTCATCAAGATGGCGGATAGCCGCTCGGGCGAATCGCAGATGCTGGCCAAAGAGGAAATTACAGCGGTCGTGGCGGAGGCGCATCGGCGTAACTTGCGCGTCGGCATCCATTCGCGCGGCGCCGGCTCGACGCGCGCCGCCGCCGAAGCCGGCGTCGATTGGATCATCCATGCCGATCTCGCCACCGACCGCGATCTCGAAGCGGTGGCCAAGGCCGGCATGCCAATCATTCCGACGGCGACGTTCCTCGCGGTGGTCGTCGAGCTCGGTCAGAAGATCGGCGCCGAGCAGGTACAACTCGACATCAATCGGATGAAGCGGCACTTCGAGCTCCTTTGCGAGCTGATGCAAAAAGCGCGCAAACTCGGCATCAAGCTCCTGGTCGGCACCGATACCGGTAACAATTCGTTCACGCCGCATGGCGATCTGCACGCCAAGGAGCTCGAGATCTTCGTCAAATATGGCGGCTACACGCCAATGGAGGCGATCCTCGCCGCGACCCGCGACAACGCTTATGCGGTCGGCCTGGAAGGCCAGCTCGGCGAAGTCGCTCCCGGCAAGCTCGCGGACCTGATCGTGCTCAACAAGGACCCGATTGCCGACATCACCGTGCTGCAAGGCGGCACGCATCTTTCGTGGGTGATTAAGGACGGCAAGATTGTGGATCTCGATCCGCGCAACGAGGTGCTTACGTTCCAGCAGGCGGCGGAATAGTGGCTCCGCTCGGCCTTCCGGCCGAGCCGCGATAGCGGCGAGAGCCGCAATCCATAACCACGAGCATTGGTTATGGGCCCGCTTTCGCGCGGGGACAACAGCACTGATCGGCGGCCGCGCCTACTCAGTCGCGGGCGCCGGATGCAAAAATGACGCCGGCAGCGGCTGCCAATGCGTGCGTACGCGCCCGCCGCGGTCCACCATCTCATCGAAAATGCCGGGCAGCGGGCGATAGCCCGGCAGCAGCGGCTCGACGTCGCTTGCTCCGAACACGTCCTCGCCTCGTCCGGCGATAGCGCTCAGACATGAGCCGGCCGCCGCAGGTCGAGGGTCATCGGATATTCGTGCGTGCGTTCTTCTTGCGCCAATTCGAAAAAGCCTGGCGTGTGGCCGAGGTCCTGGAAGCGCGCCAGCCGCCGCGCCTCCGCTTCATACGCGTTTATGGGCATCGTCTCGTAGTTGCGTCCGGCCGGATGCGCGACATGGTAGATGCAGCCGCCCAGCGAGCGGCCGCTCCACGAATCGAAAATGTCGAAGGTGAGCGGGGCATGCACATCGACCGTCGGGTGCAGTCCGGCCGACAGCTTCCAAGCCTTGAAGCGTATGCCGGCGACACATTCGCCGGAACGGCCGGTGGGGCTTAACGGAACGCGTCGTCCGTTGCACGCGACCGCATGGCGCCCGGCATTAAAACCCTCGACCCGTACTTGCAGACGTTCGATGGAGGGGTCGACGGAGCGCGTGGTGGTGGCCGCGCTGGCGTCTTCGCCCAGCACATGCCACGGCTCGAGGGCGTGGCGCAATTCAAGTGTGACGCCACCGTGGGCGACGGCGCCATAGAACGGAAAGCGAAATTCGCGCTGGGCTTGAAACCACTGCGGATCGAAATGATAGCCGGCGGCGCCGCGCAGATCGTCCAACACACCGAGAAAGTCCTGCCAGACGAAATGCTCCAGCATGAACCGGTCGTGCAGGGCCGTGCCCCAGCGGACGGCGGAGCCGCGCTGCGGCTCGCGCCAGAACCAGGCGATCAGCGCGCGCACGAGCAGCTGTTGTGCCAGGCTCATGCGGGGGTGCGGCGGCATTTCGAACGAGCGGAATTCGACCAGGCCGAGGCGTCCGGCCGGACCGTCGGGCGAGAACAGCTTGTCAATGCAAATTTCGGCGCGGTGGGTGTTGCCGGTGACGTCGACGAGAAGGTTGCGAAACAGACGGTCGACCAGCCACGGGCGCGGTGGGGTGCCCTCGCCCGGCGCCGGCACCATCGCGAGTGCGATTTCGAGCTCATAGAGCTGGTCATCGCGTGCCTCGTCGATACGCGGAGCTTGGCTGGTCGGACCGATGAACAGGCCGGAGAACAAGTAGGACAGCGAGGGATGCCGCTGCCAATACAGAATGAGACTCTTGAGCAGGTCGGGCCGACGCAGGAAGGGGCTATCGGCCGCGGTCGGTCCTCCCAACACAAGGTGATTGCCGCCGCCGGTGCCGATGTGGCGGCCGTCACTCATGAATTTGTCGGCGCCGAGCCGGCACAGGCGCGCTTCCTCGTAGAGCGTTTGCGTGAGCTCGACCGCCTCGCGCCAATTCGCGGCGGGATGCACGTTCACCTCAATCACCCCGGGATCGGGCGTCACCTTGATGACGTTGAGGCGCGGGTCGGCAGGCGGCTCATAGCCTTCCACGTGCACCGGCATATCGAGCTCAGCGGCGGCCGCTTCGACGGCGGCGAGCAGCTCGAGATAGTCCTCGAGCCGCTCGAGCGGCGGCATGAACACGCACAGTCGCCCCTCGCGTGCCTCGACTGTGAGCGCGGTTCGCACGGGACCACCAGGCGATGAGGTCAGGGCCGGCGTGTCTTGCCCGCGACGGCATTCAACACTATTGCGGTCGCCGTCGTCGCGGGGAGCGGAAATGGGTTGCGAGACGAGCTGCGGTTCCGGCAGTTCGTCGCGCGCGGCCATCGGATCAGCAGGCACAACGTGCGGGTAATCGGCCGCGGGCAGATGTGGCAAGGCGCTGAGCGGCAAGCGAGAGCCGATCGGCGTGTCGCCCGGCACGAGAAACAGCCGTTGCCGGCGCGTTTGCCATAACTCGCTCACCCAACGAGCTTTGGCTTGCGTGGCCCATCGCTTAATCGGCAGCACGTAACCCACGGGTGCGCCGAGTGGACTCGCGAAGGCGCGCATGATGCGCCCGCGCTCGATCGGATCATCGAGCTTGGCATCGTCCGGCTCGATATTCTCGGGCAGCTCGCTTTCCTTGAGCAGCCGCGCGGTCGGGTCTTCGAACGCTGCCTGCACGTAGTCAGTGTGGAGCCCAAGACCCCTCGCGACCGCGTGCGTAAAGCGCTGCGCGTCCTGACCGAGCGGCTGATAGGAGGCGGTCTCCGCTGCAATGAGGGCCTCGTGTTGCCAAATCGGCTTGCCGTCGCGCCGCCAATAAAGGCCGAAGGCCCACCGTGGCAGCTGTTCGCCCGGATACCATTTGCCTTGGCCGTAATGCAGGAGCCCTTCTGGCGCAAAGCGCCGCCGGAGCCGGCGGATCAGTTCGTCGGCACGGCTGCGCTTGGTCGGACCGAGCGCGGCCGTGTTCCATTCCGCCGACTGGTAATCGTCGCTCGCGACGAAGGTCGGCTCGCCACCAATCGTCAGCCGCACGTCACTGTGCGCAAGGTCGCGGTCGACCTTTTCACCAAGCGCGTCGAGGGCGCGCCATGCCGCATCCGAGAACGGGTAGGTCACGCGCGGCGTTTCCGAAATGCGCGTGACGCTCGTGTCGAACGAGAAGGTGACCTCCGACGGCTCGACCGAGCCGCTGATGGGGGCGGCGGCGCCAAAATGCGCCGTGGCGGCGAGCGGCAGATGACCTTCGGCGCAGAGGAGACCCGAAGTCGCATCGAGGCCGATCCAGCCGGCGCCGGGCACATAGACCTCGGCCCAAGCATGCAGATCTGTGAAGTCCTGTGCCGGGCCCGCAGGGCCCTCGAGCGCTGGTGTGTCTGGCCGCAATTGGATGAGATAGCCGGACACGAATCGCGCTGCGAGCCCCAGGTGCCGCAGGATTTGTACCTGCAACCACGCGCTATCGCGACACGAGCCCGCGCTTAGCGCCAATGTTTGCTCGGGCGTCTGCACGCCCGTCTCTATGCGAACGAGGTAACCGATCTCGTGTTGCAGGCGCTGATTGAGACCGACCAGGAAATCCACGGTGCTCTTGCGCTCGCGCGGGATGGAGGCAAGAAAGGTCGAGAGCCGCGCACCGGGCGGCTCGGCATCGAGATAGGGCGCAAGCTCCTCGGCAAACTCGGCAGGGTAGGCGAATGGAAATGTTTCCGCGAACGGCTCGACAAGAAAATCGAAGGGATTGATCACGGCTAGGTCGACGACGAGATCGACCGTGATCGTGAATTCGCGCGTCTTCTCCGGAAAGACGAAGCGCGCGAGCCAGTTTCCATTCGGATCCTGCTGCCAATTCACGAAGTGCTGCGCCGGCGTGACCTTGAGCGAATAGCTCTCGATGCGCGTGCGGCAGTGCGGAGCGGGGCGCAAGCGGATGATCTGCGGCGCCAGAGTAACTGGGCGATCGTAGGCGTAGCGGGTCACATGATGGAGGCTCGCGAGGATTGACATAGGCTGCTGTGCCACATTAAGGCCGATGGATATTACCTAATTCTCGATGCAATTTTCGGACCGGCTGCGAAGACGAAGCGGGGACCGGTGCTTCAATCACGTCACGTCGTGGATTGCGGAGAGCCGACCGCGCGTCTGAGCCCCGCAACGATGGCGCGGATCGCGTTGTGCTCGGAATCGCTCGAGTGCTCGGCGCTCACCGCATGGATCCGCTCATGGATGAAGGTCAGCTTCCAGATGACGGCCGGAGCCAAGACAAATGGATAAAGGTCGGGCTGCCCCATGCTGCGGTTGATGGAATTGACCGCGAAGGTGAGCGGGAGCCAAGCATCGATGATGCGATCCATCTCGGCGGCATAGGGGTCGAAGTCGATCACCGTTGCAAGGCCTGCGCCTTTGGCCACTTTCGGCCGCATCCGCAGCCCGAATGCGAACGCCGTCTCGACCGTGTCGACGACATGGAAATAGTGCGCCCAGGTTTCGGCGAAATCCTCCCATGGATGCGCGCTGGCATAGGCGGTGACGAAGCGCTCCGCCCAATCGAGCGGCGGACCCTCGGCGTAGTGCCGTTTCAGCGCGGCGCCGTAGTCCTCGCGCTCGTCCCCGAAGAGGCGCCGGAATTCCTCGATCGCGGGCGACTCCTTCACCAAGCGATCCCAGTAGTAATGCGCGATCTCGTGCCGGAAATGGCCGAGCAGCGTGCGATAGGGCTCGCCCATCGACTTGCGCTGCCGTTCGCGTTCCGGCGCGTCGGCCTCTGCGACATTGAGCGTGATGAGGCCGCCTGCATGGCCGGTCATGATAGGCGCCTCGCCCCCTTTGCCGTCGGGGGGGCCCGACAGGAAATCAAAGGCGAGGCCGTTCGGATCTTCCGCTCTGGTTGCGAGCGGCAGCCGCAGCCGCAGCAGCGTGTAGAACAGGCGATGCTTGGCGTATTCGATCTTGCGCCAATGCACGAGATTCTCGGGATTGGTGAGATCGGGGATGGTGCGGTTGTGACGGCACGACGCGCAGAAAATCTCGGCATCTTCCGCAGCCACCAGCCAGTTGCACACGTCGTGCTCGGCGTTGGCGCAGAAGCGATATTGCTCGCCCTCAGTTGCAAGCGCACGCCACAGGCCGTCGGCCTCTTCCAAAGCAGTGACGACTTCCTGCTTTGGCAGATAGCCGAGCCGCAGCCCGCAACTCTCGCACTTCGTATTCTCGAAATACAGCAGCTGGCCGCAATTCTGGCACTCGAAAAGCTTCATGGGCTAGCGCATCTCGTCTGAAGGAGCGACGGGCGAAAACGAACGCTCACGCCGACTCACCTGCCCACAGCCGCGACCGCCGGCCGCGCAGCGTCCGGGCGCCGATAGTCGTAGCTCGCCATCAAATCCTCGACCAGCTTGTTGAACTCGGCCCAATCCGTTTCACGATAGGAATGATTGCGGATGATGAAAGCGGCGCCGGCGTAGAATTTCTCGTATTGCAGGTGGCGGCCGGCGAACTCGGAGCCGACCATGTCCCAGGCGAGCTTGAACAGCTTCATGCGGGTCAGCGCGTCGGCCTGTGGCGTCTGCCAATAGGTCAAGAACTGCGTGGCGAGCTCCGGGTCGTCCATGACCGAGACGTCGGCGGGCATCTGGAACACACCGCCGCCGCAGAGCTCGCGCAGCTCATCGACGAACTTGCTGTAGTTCTGCGTGCACCAGTCGAGCCCCGCATACATGAAACGCCGATTGAAGCAGACGTAACCCTCGGGCCAGGCTTCGTAAGCATTGATCTGCCCATGCACCAGTCCGCCGATCGTGCTCTCGACCGCCGCCATCTTGCCAAGCGTCTCCTTGACGGCAGGGACCTGATCGGCGCCGGTCGCCTGCGCGATCTTGCTGCAGAGACCGAGTAGGAGACGCATCTTCGACCAATAGCGCACATTCGACTGGTGATTGCCGAAGCAATGGCTCGGCGTCTTGATGTAGATGTCGCGCGAGAGCACGGCATCGTCGTGCACGAATACTTTCTCCCACGGCACCTTGACGTTGTCGCACAGAACCATGCTGTCGCTCTCGTCGTAACGCCAGGCGAGCGGGGAATCGAACTCGGAGGTGGCGCCAAGCACCGCCGGTTTGCGCGACCACAGTCTGAGGCCGGGCGCGTTGCAGGGGACGGCGCAGGTGATCGACTCTTTTTTTTGGTCGGGGGCGAGCGGAAGCACGTTGCCGATCCAGATCTCGTTGGCATAGACGGCGCCGGTCGCCAGCATCTTCATGCCCGAAACAACAACGCCGTCGTCCGTTTCCCGCACCACCCGCAGTGTCGGCACGGGAATATTCTGCCGCTGATAGAATTCCGGATTGCGCGCCGCCTGCGGCGGCAACACCGCGTAGACGACGTAAATGTCGTTATCGCGCAAATGCCGGTAGTAGCGCAGAAGATTGTCGGCATGCGCGCAGGGAGCGGGCAGCGCATCGGGCTTGATCACCATGCCGGTGACGAAGGAGGCGACGTGATCGGGCGAGCGGCCGAACATGCCGAAGGTGAGATCGGCGATACGGCGATGCCCCAGCATGCGCCGCTGCAAGTCCTCGCGCGTGCGCGGCCGCAGAAAATAGATCGAGTGACGGCCGCCGTCCTCCTCGTAGCTCATGGCCTCGCGGTTGGCGGGGTCCGCCTTCATGTCGTAAAGCGCGGCGACGGTTGCGGCCGCGTTGCGAAAGGCGGGGTGACGGGTGACGTCGTCGACGCGCTCGCTGCCGATATAGACGACGCGCCCGTCGCGCAGCAACTCCAGGTGCTCCTTGCCCGTGCGCAGCATCGCCCGCTCCTTGTGTCGCCTCAGAAGTGTAGCACGTCGGAACGCCCCAGGAACCGGCCTGTGCTGCGACTGCGGCGCGCATCTCCTGTGCTTGCGCCATGGACGCCGGGCGGCCACACCGCCATTGTCTTCCGCCTGGGTTCTGCGGCAAGCTTTTGGTCATGACCGACGCGCTCGGCTTCCGCAAGAAATTCGGCGTGATCGCGCCTTCGACCAACACCTCCGTGCAGCCGGAATTCGAAGCGATGCGTCCGCGCGGCGTCACCAATCACTTCGGCCGCATCCATATCCCCAACGATCCGATCCGTGACGACGCCGATTTCAATCAACTCATGGACAACATCCGCAAGCAGATGTTTGTGGCGGTCGATGAGGTCATGACCTGCCAGCCCGACTATCTGATCATGGGAATGTCTTCGGAGACGTTCTGGGACGGGCTCGAGGGCAGCAAAAGACTGCACCAGCGGGTCGAGGCGCACGCCGGCGTCAAGGTCTCGATGGGTTCGGACGCGGCGCGCGCGGCGCTTGAGCGCCATGGGGCGAAGCGGATCGGCGTGATTACGCCCTATATGCCGGCCGGCGACACGCAGGTGCGGCGCTTCTTCACCGATTGCGGGTTCGAGGTCGTGCGGCTCAAGGGCCTTAAATGTGCAAGCCCCGTACTGATCGCGCATGTGAGTGAGCGCGAGCTTCGCGATGCCATCCTGGAAGTCGACGGACCGGGCGTCGATGCAGTGATCCAGGTCGGCACCAATCTGGCGATGGCACGGCTGGCGGGGATCGCCGAGTTCTGGCTCGAAAAGCCCGTACTCGCGATCAATACCTGTATCTACTGGTGGTCGCTGCGCCAGAACGGCATCGACGACAAGATCGACGGCTTCGGCTCGCTGCTGCTGGAGCATTGACCCACTCGGCGCGTCGAAGACACGCGCAAACGCGCTTATGCTGGAGACCCATATTCCAGAGGGCGGCAGTTATCTGCTTTCTCGCCGGGCCGATACCTTCGCTAGAGCTTCACGTTCCCGGGGGAAATTGACCGATCAAGGTCCATTTGCCGTCCTGCAACTGGATGACGTAGACCGGCTTGAGCGCGTCGCCGTTCGATCCGAATGAGATCGCGCCCTCGAGCGCCGGAAAGTCCTTCATCTTGCGAAGCTCGTCTTTGATGGCCGTGCGCTCAGCCGCGAGGTTTGAAGGAGCGCCCGTGACCTTGGCCTGTTTCATCGCGTGGGCGTAGAACAGCACGATGTCGTAGGTCGCCGCATCGAACTGCGCGGCGGTCGTGCGGTCGAGCCCCGCGGCTTTCGCGCGTTTGGCGAACTCGGCCTGGAATGCCTTGGCGCGATCGTTGAGCTCGGCGTAGAACGTGGTGGGAATAGTCGTGCCATCGCCCGCCTTGCCCATCTGCCGCCCGAGCTCGGGGTCGGCGATAGTGGAGCCGGCGACGAGCCGCCCCTTGTGACCCTGCCGCCGCAGCTCCTGCACGAGACGCGTTGCCGGGTCCGGGCCCGATCCAACCCCGATCAAATCGGTCGGCTGGCCGACGAGCTGGGAAACCTGGGCCGAGAAATCGAAAGCTTGGGTCTGGAAGGTGACGCTGAGCTTCACGTCGGTGCCAGCCTTCTTCATCACCGCCGGCAGCACGTTCTCGCCCATGACCTTGGAGATCACATCGTCAGTGGCGTAGGCGATAGCGCCTGTCGCCATGGCCAAGTCCTTCTGCTTGAGCGAGCGCATGACGCGCTCGAACATGTAGCCTTCGTCCGACGTGTTGCGGAAGGCGTATTGGAACGGCTCCGCCAGTTTCGGCGCCGAGGAAGCCATGGACATCGACGCGACGCCGGTGCGGTCGCCGGCCGGAAACACCACGCGGCATTCGCTGGAGCTGAGCGGTCCAATGATGGCCAGCACCTTGTCGTCGTCAGCGAGCTTGCGCAGGCCAACCACCGCCTGATCGGGCTTGCCGGCGGTATCGAAAGCAACGATACGCAGCTTCTTGCCGGCGATACCGCCGGTGGCGTTGATTTCGTCGATGGCGATCTGCGCCGCAATCTCATTGGTTTTCGAGAAGGTGGCAAACGGCCCTGCCGCTGACGGCAGATAACCGAGCGGAAGGTCCTGCCCGGCCGCGCTCCCCGCCCCCAGCGCTGCAAGTGCTGCCGCCAGCATGGCGCCCATCGGTCTCGGGTTCATCGTGCTTCTCCTCTGTTTGGTCGATTCGATTTCCCTGCTCAGTTAAGCGAAGTCGTGCGTGCGTCTCCTCGGTCGTCGCCGCGGCCGAGATAGGCAGCCTGCAACGCGCGGTCGGCGAGGATGTGATCGGGCGCGCCTTCCATGGTCACCCGTCCGAGCTCGAGCACATAGGCGCGGTCGGCGAGTTCGAGCGCGCGCTGCGTGTTCTGCTCGACCAAGAGGATGCTCTGCCCGTTCTCCTGATTGAGCCGATGGATCAATGCGAAGACCTCGTTCGACAGCTTCGGGCTCAGCCCCAGCGAAGGCTCGTCGAGCATCATGAGCTTCGGCCGCCCCAGCAAGCCACGACCGATCGCCAACATCTGCTGCTCGCCTCCCGACAAGACCGATGCCGCGTGGTGGCGGCGCGCCGCCAGATGGGGGAAGCGATCATAGATCTCTGCAATTTCCGCGGCGACCGCGCGGTGATCGCGCCGGTGGAATGCGCCCATCAGCAGATTCTCGTGGATGGTGAGCGTCATCACGATGCGGCGGCCCTCCGGCACCAGAACGAGCCCGCCCCGCACGCGCATGCTGGTCGGCCGATGGGTGATGTCGCAGCCGTCGAAGCGCACGGTCCCGCCGGACGGGTGAACAAGACCTAGCAACCCGCGTAGCAGCGACGACTTGCCGGCGCCATTGGCGCCAAGCACCGCCACCACCTCGCCCGCGGCGAGAGTCATGGAGACACCGCGCACCGCGTGCACGCGGCCGTAGCGGATCTCGAGCTCATGCACTGTAAGCACGGTGCTGCTCCATCGGCTCGGCGGCCGGCGTCCCGAGATAGGTCTCCTGCACCAACAGATTGTGGCGAATCTCCTCGGGGCTCCCTTCGGCGATTTTACGGCCGAAATCGAGAACGATCACCGCCTCACACAGCGCGCCGACGAAATGCATGTCGTGCTCGACCACGAGCACGGTGAGACCGCCGCCGGCGCAAACTTTCTCGAGCTGCGCCTGCAGCGCCTCGGTTTCCGCCGGATTGAGGCCAGCGGCGGGCTCGTCGAGCAAGAGCAGCCGCGGCTGCGCCATCAGCGCGCGCACCAGCTCGATGCGCTTCTGCACGCCATAGGGAAGGTTGCCCACGGTCGAATGCTCGTACTGGATCAACGCCGCATTGGCGAGCGCCGCACGCGCCGCTTCGCGCCAGCGGTTGCGCGGCACGAGGTTCACCGGCTGCAGCACGCCGCGCAGGCCGTGATTACGGCAGTGCTGGCCGACCATGACGTTTTCCAGCGTGCTCAGGTGTGGCATCAGCCGGATGTTCTGGAAGCTGCGGGCGATGCCGTGGCGAATGCGCAACCGCGAAGGGGTACCGGTGATGTCGGCGCCATCGAGCAGGATGCGCCCGGCATCGACCGGGAACACGCCGGTGATCAGGTTGAAAACCGTGGTCTTACCCGCGCCGTTTGGGCCGATAAGCGCGGTGCGCACGCCGCGCCTGACCGCAAGCGTCAAATCCTCGATCACGCGCAAGCCGCCGAAATGCTTGCTCACGGATTCGAGACGAAGGATGGGGTCGGTCGCGCTCACCCGGTGCGCTCCTTCGGCAATCCGACATGTTCGGCTCGAGTGAAGCCGAAGAGGCGGCGCAGTTGCGCTCCGGTGACCAGTCCCTCCGGTCGCAGCGCCATGATCACGATGACCGCGGCGGCGAAGGCGACGTAGCGCCAGTGAGCGCTGGCGCGCAACAGTTCCGGCAGCAGCGTGAAGACCGCGGCGCCCAAGAGCGGCCCGACCACGGTCTGGGTGCCGCCGAGCAGGACGTAGAGTACGATCGTGATGCTGAGCGAGATGTTGAAATATTGTGCCTCGATGAAGCTGAAGTGATGCGCGTAAAGGCCGCCGCCCACACCGGCAATGGCCGAACCGAGCGCAAATGCGGCGATCTGAAAGGCGCGCACGTCGATACCTATCAGGTCTGCCGCCCCTTCGTCGTCGTGCACCGCGATCACCGCGAGCCCGAAGCGCGTTGCAAACAACAGCCAGACCAGCGCGACGACGATAACGGCCGTCGCGGCGATGGTCGGCAGACGAATGAAGGCCGCAACCGGATAGCCGGCGGCGCCGCCCACCACCTCGAGATTGAGAATGCCCGCCTGCACGATCTGGCCAAGCGCGAAGGTGGCAAGGGCGAGATAAATGCCGCGCGTGCGCAGCACCGGCACTGCCACGAAGAGCGCCACCGCTCCGGCAATGATCCCGGCGAGCGGAATGGCGACGAGGGGCGCCAGCTTGAACACATTGCTCAGATAAGCCGAAGCATAGGCGCCGATCGCGGCGAAGCCGGCCAACCCCAGATTGAGCTGTCCTGCCGCCAGCGGCAGGAAGCCGCCATAGGCGAACACGACGTTCACCGCGAGCAGAACCAGAACACCTTCGAGATATCCGCTCATGCGCGCTGCCCAGCCAACGCTCCGCCGAACAAACCTGCCGGACGGACGAACAGAATCAGCAGCAGCAGCCCGTAGACCGCGATGTCGACGAAGTCGGCGCCGAAATAGCCGATCGACATCACCTCCACCAAACCAATGATCAACCCGCCGGCAATCGAGCCCCAGATATTTCCCATGCCACCGATGATCATGGCCGAGATGCCCTTGAGACCGACCAGCTCGCCCATGAATGGCTGTACCTGGCGGTAATTCAACGCGAAGATCACGCCCGACAGCGCGGCAAACAAACCGCTGGTCAGGAAGACCAACGGTACGATGCGGTTGATGTCGACGCCGAGCAGCAGCGCGGTATCGGAATCTTCGGCGATCGTGCGCAGGCCGCGGCCGAGACGGGTGCGCAGTAGTATCAGCGTTAGTACCCAGATCAGCGCAATCGAGCAGACGAGCCCGGCAAGTTGCGGAAGGCTGATGATGAGGCCGGCGATCCGCCAGTCGGCGTCGACGAACAGTGCCGGCAAGGTGCGCAGCTCCGATCCCCAATAGATCACCGCCAGATGCTCGAACAGCAGCAGAAAGGCCATCGAGCTCACCAGCGGCACGAAGTGCTGGGCGCTGCGCATCCAGCGCCAGGTGAACCGCTCGACCAGCAGGGAGGCCAACGCCCCCGCGACAAGAGCGACGCCAATCGCCAGCGGCCAAGGCATCCCGCTGAGCAGCGACGCCCATGCCACCATGCCGCCGATCATGAACAGGCCCGGAATGCTGAAGTTGAGGAATCGCAAAACACCGATGCTCAGCGTCAACGCGACGGCGACCATCGCGTAGATGGAGCCAAGCATCAGGCCGTTCACGATCTGTTGGGAGAAAATGACAAAGCCCTCGATCTCGCGCCCTGCAGTCGCTCGTTAGCCTCGATTAGAGCACCCCGCAACGGGTTTGTGCGAGGTGCCCCTCTCGGGGATGACAGGATATGAACTGATCGTTTCGGCGCTCACTCGGCCGCATTCAGCGCGGACAACGGCTCGCCCGCGACCGCGCTCACGTACTCTACGGCTTTGCCGGAGCCTTTCACCAGCACTTGCGCGGCGGCGCACAAAGCGGCGAAGGACTTGCGGTCGAGTGAGCCGAAGAACATGTCGTTGATGGCGCGGATCTCGGCGCTGAGTCGATCGATCTCGAGGCGCCCGGCGGCAGTCAGCGTAAGCAACACGCCGCGGCGGTCCTGCGGGTTCGAGCGTTTGCGCAGGAGCCCCATGCGCGCCATCTTGCCGGTCTCCGAAGCGATGAAGGCGCTTGACACGTGCACCGCCTGGGCGACGGTGCCGACGCTGACACCACCTTCGCCTTGGAGGTGAGCGACCGCGATTAGAACGCTGTATTGCGGTCCGCTGATCCCCATGCGCCGCCCGAGATGCGTGCGAATGACCTCCATGCGGCTTGCGATCGTGAAGAGATCATTGACGAGCGCCCGAACCCGACGGTCCGAGCCCTTATCGAGCAACGCGCCGCAGGAGGCGGTCGGCGGCAAGATATAGGGGGCCGCCTCGTCGCGCTGCGCCCGCCTGCGCGCGGCCACAAGCCTAGAGATCGACATATCCGGTGTCGCCGAGCAGCGTCGACTCGACGGGAATGTGCAGACTGTCGTGCACGGTGTTATAGAATTTCCAGAACCCGACCAGACAGGCGAGCTCGATGATTTGCGGCGGCTTGAGATGCTGTCCCAGCCGCTGCAGAATCTCGTCCGGAACCGAAGTCGGATCCTCGGAAGCCGTGCGAACATAATCGAAACAGGCGCGTTCCATCTCGTTTTTCGGCTCGTAGGAGCCGGTGATGATGTCTTGCAGCTCTTCCTCGGTCAGTCCCCAACCTTCCGAGCCTTCGCTTTTCGGCTTTTTCAACATCGCGCAGCTATGCGCAGTGCAATAGGCGCAGCCGTTGGTCGCGCAGGCAATCGCAGCGAGCTTGCGCTTGAAAAACTGGTCGAGAGTCGAGCTGGGGTCGCGCATGATGTTGCTGTTGAGCTTCCACAGCGTCTCAGCAATCTCCGGCCGGTAGGCATAGAGCTTAAGCGCGTTCGGCAGGAAGCCCATGCGTTTCTTGTAGGGCTCTACCACGGGGCTGAGGCGGGGATCGAAATCCTCCTCGCGCATGTACGGGATGAAGGGCTCGGCTTCGAATAGGACTTTTGGCTTGGGCGCAGCGATCGCATCCATGACGCTTCTCCTTCAGAGGTAGTCGGACAGCTTCACTTGGCCCCAGTTGCGGGGCCAGGCACGTTCGAAATCGGCGGGATCGTGGCGCGACTTGATTGTCGCATCGATGCCCATCTTTCCAACGACCCGCCAGGGATATTGCCCTTCGAGCGGGCGCGCCGAAGGGTCGTAGGGCGAGCCGCGCGTATTCGGCACCACGATGACGTCACGCGCGGGATCGCAACGCGTGGCGATGGCGTGGTAAACGTCGCCCGGATCGTCCAGATTGGTATCGGGCGATACCGCAACCACGAGCTTGGTGTTCAGCCACGGTGCGCCCATGGCCAACATCAACGCATCGTTGACCATGCCCTCGCGGGGGTAGCTGAATTGGATGATGCAGGAGAGCGCCGCGCCCCAGGTCGGGAAACGCACGTCCTTGACGTCGAGGCCGAGTTCGCTGAGCCGATTGTAGAGCACCGCCTCGTGACACAACCGCGGCAACGGCTGATGATCGGTATCGGGACAGGTCTGGTGATTGCGATAGATCGGACGGTCGCCGCGCATCGTGATCGCGCTGACCTCGACCTCGGGTAGGTTCTCATAATGCGGCAAGTTGTACATCGAGGGCGAGGTGACCTCGCCGACTTTGAACCTATCCTTCAGATTCACACGGGCCTCGACCACGATCTCCGCTTCTGCCGGCACGTTCAATTCCAGCGTCTCGCAACGGACCATCTCGATATCGCGATCCATGATCGTGCCGACCATCTCCATCTCGCCCCACGCATCCATGTGCAGGCCGGAGAAGTTCGCCATGATCTCATAGGCCGGCGGCAGTCCGAACACGAACGCGATCGGCATCGCGTCCATCCCCATGTCGCGGTATTTGCGCATGATGACGTGGGAGTGCGGGGTCACGAAGCTGATCAATCCGCGGCGTGGCCCGACCGCGTGGGTTCCCGCGTGACAGGAATTGTAAAAACCGGTCTCGGGATCGCGAATGATATTCATCGCGGTGACGTACGGTGCGTCATCCTTGTCCTTGTGATACGGAATGGGCAGCTCGGTCCAATCCGCCTCGTTGTGCAGCTTGATCACCTCTTTCACGGGACCGGACTTGACGATCTTGAATCCGCGCGGAGGCTGGCGTAGCCGGTAGGCGAGCGTGCGCAGATAGTTCTCGGGCAAGGTGCCGAGGGCGCGCGCCTGCGAGCGGCGGTTTTTCACCAGGATATCGCAGAGCCGGAAGCCCGGTTTCTCGACGATGTTCTCGAACAGGATCGGGCGATCGCTCTGCGCCGACAGCGCACCAATGTCGGCCATGTGCACCGGTTTGGTGACACGCGTGACGATGTCGGCGTTGGTGGCCAGGTAACCGCGCAGCGATGGGTCGAGCGGCTTGGTCGGCGGCGGCGGGCGATGACTTATGGAGAGCGCCATGGCGATCCTCCATTTCGTAAAGTAACTTTACTAACGCGTAAGTCAAGCCGCGCGTCCCATCAGCGCGCCACGCGGAAAAATTGCGCGCCCAGACGACAGGTGCTCTCGACGCTACGCCGCGGCGCGCGCTACTCACCGCACCTGAAAAACGAGCTTGCCCCGGAAATGTCGCGACTCGCTCAGCCGATGCGCGTCGGCTGCGTCGGACAGACGGTAGAGCTTGATCTCAGGAGCCCGCACAGCCCCTGCCTGAACCA
>WNFW01000059.1_pt2 | contig 59065 bp, 53 predicted proteins | sample 5400131 | NCBI WGS metagenome assembly WNFW01 (sample SAMN13153362, study PRJNA577476) | soil metagenome | isolation source: 20 cm soil or saprolite under grassland replicate 1 | place: USA:California | collected 2016-06-15
AGTTGCGGCGTTTCACTCGATCACCTCCTCGGCTAGTGCGAGCGTCTTGTCGGGGAACGTGAGGCCGAGCGCCTTTGCGGTTTTCAAGTTGAGTACGAGATCGAATCTGGTCGGCTGCTGGACGGGAATGTCGGCCGGCTTGGTCCCGTGCAAAATCTTGTCGACCAAATCGGCGGCTTGGCGCCACATGTCCGGCCAGTTCGGTCCATAGGACATCAGGCCTCCCGCTTCGACATACTCTCGCACTAGGTGGATGGTCGGCAGCCGCGCGGCGAGCGCCAGGCTGTTGATGCGAGCGCGGTTGGCGAAGAACAGCGGAACGGCCGGCACGTAGAGCGCTTGTGCACGTAGCTGCGACGGATCCAACCCGGGAGCGATGTCGTCGGCTCGCCGGATTTCAATCGGGTCAAGCTCCATTGCGAGCATGCCTGCCGCGCGCCGCACCTCGCCCACTTCGCGCTTGGTGAAGGGATTGGCGACATCGGTCAAAATCGCCAGTCGGCGCAGACCAGGAACCACCTCGCGCAGGACCTCGAGCCGCTTGCCGGCCGCATCCGGAGACTGGCTCGACAGGCCCGTCACGTTGCCGCCCGGCCGCGCCAGACTGGCGACAATGCCCGTGCCGACTGGATCGCCCGCGGTCGCAAACACGATCGGAATGACCGATGTCGCCTGCTTTGCCGCCAGGGTGGGCGGCGTGTTGTGGGTGACGATCACATCCACGTTAAGCCGCACGAGCTCGTCCGCGAGCTTGGCAAAACTGTCGCTCCGTCCCTCCGCCCAGCGATACTCGATCTCGACATTGCGGCCCTCGCGCCAGCCGAGCTCGGCGAGCCGCTGCACAAAGGCAGCGGTCCATTGGCTCTGCGCTGCTGCCATGCCCGAGCCGAGCAATCCGATGATCGCCCGCTTTTCCTTCTGCTGCGCGCGCGCGGCGAGCGGCCACGCGGCCGCCGCGCCGCCGAGAAGCGTGATGAATGCGCGCCTTTTCACTCGATCACCTCGTCGGCGCGGGCAAGCAGCATCGGCGGCACGTCGATACCGAGCGCCCTGGCGGATTTGAGGTTGATGACGAGCGTGAATTTGGTCGGCTGCTCAACCGGCAGATCACCGGGTTTCGCGCCCTTGAGAATCTTGTCCACGTAATCCGCGGCCCGCCTGTGCATGTCCTCGTAACTCGGCCCGTAGGACATCAAGCCGCCGGCTTCGACGACTTCTCGATAGGCATTCACGCTGGGTAGGCGCTGCTCGGTAGCGAAATCCATCATACGTTTGCGATTGTGCAGAAACACACGGTCGGCCAGGATGAGCAGCGCGTCGGGCTTTGCCCGGACGATCGCGGCAAATGCGCCGTCCAGCTCTCCCGACGTGCGGACTTCCAGAGCTTGCAGCTTTATTCCCAACGCCTGGGCCGCGGCCAAGGCCTGCTGCATGGAGACCGCATGAAACGGATTCAGCGGATTGAGGAAGAAGGCGACGTGCGAAAGCTTGGGAATGACTTCGCGGAGCAGCTCCAGCCGTTTGCCTTCCAGGTCCGGGGCGATCGAGCTCAGTCCTGTGATGTTTCCGCCTGGGCGCGCCAGGCTCGACACAATGCCTGTGCCGACCGGATCGCCGACCGCGATCATGACAACAGGCACCGTCGATGTCGCGTTCTTGACCGCCAACGTCGCAGGCGTTCCTGCGGTCACGATCACATCCACCGGCACGGCGAGCAACTCGGCGACTAGCGCGGGAAAACGCTCGTACTTTCCTTCCGCCCATCGGTACTCGATGACAATATTGCGGCCCTCCTGGTAGCCGAGCTCACGCAGGCTCTCGCGGAAAGGGCCGACGAGATTGGCTTCAAGCGCGGCGGTCGAATTGCCCATGAAGCCGACGCGTGGAATTTTTCCCACCTGTTGCGCGCGCGCCGCGAGCGGCCACGCCGCCGCCGCGCCGCCGAGCAGCGATATGAACGCGCGGCGCTTCATTCAATCACCTCGTCGGCGCGCGCGATGAGCGTCGGCGGAATGGCCACACCGATCATGGAGGCAGCCTTCAGATTGATGATCAGCTCGAATTCGGTCGCCAACTGCACCGGCAGATCGGCAGGCTTGGCGCCCTTGAGAATCCGATCAACGTAGCCCGCCGCCCGCTCGAACAAGACCCCGAGATTGGCGCCATGGATCATGAGACCGCCGGCGTCGATGTATTCGCGAAACGGGTAGACAGCCGGGAGCTTGCTGTTCGCCAGCGCAGCCGCGATTTGCCTTCGTTGGGAAAGCAGGACAAGGTCGGGCGCAACTAGAACGCCGTCGGGATGCATGCGGTCCAATTCCAGCAAAGCGGCATCAATCCCACCGCTACTATTTATGTCGAACACATCAACCGTTACGCGCAATTGCTCGGCGGCAGGGCGCAGCTTCTGCAACGAAACGTCGAACAATGGGTTGCCGGCATTCGCCAGGATAGCAACGCGAGAGAGATGCGGAAGAAAGTCTTTGAGTAGCTCGAGTCTCTTGCCCTCCAAATCGACGTTCTGCGCGGCGAAGCCCGTGATATTTCCACCGGGGCGCGCGAGGTTGGGGACGATACCGACGCTAACCGGATCGCCAATGGAACCCATCACGACAGGTATCGTTTTCGTTGCTTGCTTCGCCGCCAATGCAGCCGGAGTGCCCCACGTGACGATCAGATCAACCGGAAGTGCAGCCAATTCGGCCGCCATGTCGGGATAGCGATCATCGCGACCCTCTGCAAAGCGAGATACCAGCCGCAGATTCTGGCCTTCGATATAGCCATAGTCCCGCAGCTTGCGCGCGAACCTCTGGATCGGCGGCAAGGGTTGGGAGGCAAGGATCCCGATCGTCCGCACGCGCTCGCCCTGCTGCGCGCGCGCCGCGAGCGGCCACGCGGCGGCCGCGCCGCCGAGCAGTCCGATGAAATCGCGCCGCGCGATCATTCGATGACCTCGTCGGCGCGGGCGAGCAGCGTTGGCGGCACTTCGAGGCCGAGGGCCTTCGCGGTCTTGAGATTGATTGCCAATTCGTACCTGGTCGGCTGCTGCACTGGAAGATCGGCGGGCTTGGCGCCTTTAAGGATCTCATCCACGTAGTTGGCGATCACGCGAGCTCGCTCCGCGAAACTCGCGCTGTATGACATCAGTATGACATCAAAATTCCCGCCTGCACTGCGGATTTTTGGGTCGAGAGGGATGGCAGCTGATACTTTAGCGCCAGGTCGACCGTCGGTTTGACCGGGAGGCTGCCCTGGATGACGACGGCGTCCGCTCGCTCGCGGGCGATCGTTGCGAAGGCGCCATTCAACTCGTCACTGCCGCGAACGATGATCTCACGGACTTCAAGTCGCACACTTGGGGCGCCCCGCTGGATTTGCTCGAAAAAGGGCTTGATGAACGGATCGTCGGCGTTGCCCAGAACCCCTACGCGGCGCGCCCCCGGTTTGATCTCGGCGATTAGTTCAAGACTCTTTGCTGCCGCCTCGGCGGCGGTAGCCGACAATCCGGTGATGTTGCCGCCCGGCCGCGCAAGATTGGTGATTAGCCCCGTCGCGATTGGATCGCCCGCCATCACGATGATGGGAATGTCGCGGGTCGCATTCTTTGCCGCATGGGCGGCCGGGGTCTGCACTGCGATGATGACATCGACTCGGCTGCGAACCAGTTCCGCCGCCAGTTCGAGGACGCGAGTGTCCTGACCTTGCGCCGATCGGACCTCGATTTGGATATTTTTCCCTTCGACATAGCCAATATCGGCGAGCGCCTCGCGAAACGGCCCCAAGGGTTCTGAGCCACTGACAAGGAGCAGGCCGATGCGCCGCATGCGCTCGCCTTGCTGCGCGCCTGCCGCAAGTGGCCACGCGGCCGCTCCGCCGATGACCGAGATGACCAGGTTTGGCTCCCTTGAGTACACGGCCAGCATAGATCCCCCACTGACGATAGCCCTCTAGGATGCTGGGTCCGTAGCTCATTAGTGCGCCGGCTTCGGCCGCTTCACGCTGCCCAAAGGTGGCGGCCAGGCGGTGGAAGGCCGCCAATTGCACCAGTTGCACGCGCCGGATGTTCAAGAAGGCAGTAGCTGCAACGAAAAGGGCGTCCGGCCTCTGCCCTTCGCTCCAGGCAAATGCTTCCTCAATCTCACGAGCAGTGCTCGCCTTGAGCACCTGCAGTTGTAGCCCGATTGTGCGAGCTGCCGGCTCTACGTCCCGTAAGGTCGTCTCCGCATTAATCACACTGTTCGGGTTTACGAGGACGGCAACGCGCTGAGCTTGGGGCACGAGCTGGTGCAGGAGCTGCAACCGCTTGGCCTCCAATTCGTTGGCCAACATATTGATCCCCGTGAGATTGCCGCTGGGACGGGCGATGCTGGTGACGAGACCGAGCCGCGTCGGGTCCTCGCCGACCAGGAAAACGATGGGGACTGTCGTGGTGGCCGCTTTGGCCGCGAATGCCGCAGGAGGGCCTCCGGTCGTGACGATCACGGTAGCCTGCCGGGCCAGCTCGCTCGCCATTTCTGGCAGGCGATCTAGTCGATCCTCGGCCCAGCGATAAACGATCGTGACGTTCTCGCCCTCGACGAGTCCAACCTCTTTCAGGCCTTTGTGGAATGCAGCGAGACGGCTCGCCATGCCATCGGACGATCTGTTGTCGAGAAAGCCGACCACGGGCAGCGCCGGCTGCTGCGCGCGCGCCGCGAGCGGCCACGCGGCCGCCGCGCCGCCGAGCATCGCGATGAGCTTGCGCCGCCTCATGTCGAGCATGGGCACCTCCTCCCCACTTTGTGCCAGCCTGCCATGGAGTAGCCCCATCAGGTCCTTGGGTCAGGCCTGAATTGTTCTGACGTTTCTCGCAGCACGATCTCCATGGCTCTATTTCTTCATGGTGGCGCGGGATTTCATCCACGCCTCAATGCCTGCCCTTGCTGATTTCTCGTCCACACCTTCGGGCAAGCCGGCGACGCCAACCCCGCCGACGAGTACGCCATCGAGCGCGAGTGGTACTCCGCCGCCGACGAGATAAACCTTCGCCGGATACATGTTGATGATGCCGAAGTATCTATCGGGTCGCGTCTTATAAAGCTCGCCCAGCACTTGCGTGGTTTGCCGGTAAAGCGCCGAGGCGAACGCCTTGCCTTCGGCAAAACGAATGTTCTGCAAGCCAGCGCCGTCCATGCGATCCGAGGACACCACATTTCCGGCGTGGTCGACCACCACGACGGCCATGCGCATGCTCTCGCCCCGCGCATACGCAATGGCACCGTCAATGATGGCGCGCGCTTCTGCGAGCGTGAGCTGCGGCGAAGGGTACGCGAGTGGCGTCGTCGCCGGAGCCTGCGCCACCGCCGTGCCTCCCGCCGACAGCAGCACCGCAGCTCCTATTGCGAACGCCCGCAACAACGAGAGGCGAAGCACAATCATCATGATCTCCCTTGATTTGTTCTGCCCGTCTGCCAAGTTCAATCACATCCTACCACGGCGTTGTGGACCAGAGCGAAATCGGGCGCGCCCGGAAAGCGCGCCGACGCATTTTTAGGGCGAGCGCTGCCTCCCACCCGACGGCAACGGTCGCGATCAATCGACGACGATATTGTTCGCGCGGATGACCTCGCCCCAGCGCTGGGCCTCCTGCGTGATAAATACAGCTGCTTCGGCGGGGCTGTTGCCAATCGGCTCAACGCTCGCCGCGCGAAACTTCTCCTGCACGTCCGGCGCACCGATGACAGCAATTGCGGCGTTGGCGATCTCTGACTGCAACGCGGGTGCCATCCTCGGCGGGCCGGCGAAGGCGAACCAAGCGGTCGAGACAAGGCCGGGTAGCCCGGCTTCGGCAGTGGTCGGAACTTCCGGCATCGCCGGCGCGCGTTGCGTATCGGCGACCGCGACGACCTTCACGCGGCCTTCGCGAAATAGGGCGCGGACCCCAGCGATGTTGCCGAAGAACACGTCCACATGTCCGCCGACCATGTCATTGAGAACCAGCGTCTCGCCGCGGTACGGCACGTGCACCATGTGGGTGTCAGTCATTCGCTGGAACATCATGGCGGTCAGATGCGGGGTGCCGCCGCTGCCCTGACTGCCGACGCTGACCTTGCCCGGATTGGCTTTGACATAATCGATCAACTGCTTGAGCGAGTTTACTGGCAGTTCTTTGCGCACGATGACCACGTTGGGGACGGCCCCGACCACGGTGAGCGGCACGAATTCCTGCGGCTTGTACGAGAGCTGCTTGTAAAGACTCTGATTGATGGCAAGCGGGCCCGGCGGACTCAGCAGCAGCGTGTAGCCGTCGGGCTCCGATTGATACGCGGCAGTCGTGCCGATATTGCCCGCCGCTCCGACCTTGTTCTCGATCACGACGGGCTGACCCCATTTGGCCTGCAGCCTGTCGCCGACGATTCGGGCGAGCACGTCATTGATGCCGCCGCCGGGAAACGGCACGATGACTTTCACGGTACGCGTAGGAAATGCGGTTTGGGCGAAACCGGAGCCTATGCTAAGCGCGGCAAACACGCCCAACCACGCCAACTGCTGCATTTGGTTCATACGTCGCCGTCGCATGTCGTCCCTCCATTGCCCGATGCACTCTCGGCCGGAAACAGCCCGCTACTGCTCTACGGCAGAGGAGGGACGGTTCGATTGACCGATTTTTCTTATAGTGAAGGGCGGGGTCACTCCAGCGTTGCTTGGATCAATAGGGACATGTCCGCTTCGCCGATGAACACGGACAAGGCAGTACCGCGGCGGCGTATTGACCGCGGGACCTTTTTGATTCAGCGCTGCGCGTCCAAGCCATTGCAGGGGAGATCACGACGTACTTTGCCGGCGATCCCGATCGCCTCATGCGCCGCTTCGTGCGCGCGCGCGAGCGGCAGGTTTGCGGCGCCGCATAAGCCAGCCTCCACTTATCCTAGCTGCAGGAAACCCCAAATTGAGAGCAGGGCTGCAATGACAAGGCCGATCCACGATACGGACATTGGCACGGCGAGTGACCCGATCTGCACTGTCCATTGCTTTAATATTCTTCCCAGATGCGCAAGCGCCACGACGGCAAAGATCAGGGCCGAGACGGCTGCATAATAGTTCGACATCTTATGCGCTCTCCCATATCCCGCACGGGGCAGACGAACCGCGGCGTTTCCGCTGTCCTACCCATGGAGTCAGTGACAGGATAACGGATTGGCGAACATCAGCCAGGGGGCACTGCAGTGCGGGACTTCGGCTCGATGAACGACCGCTCCGGGTTGCAAAAGCGGACATTGCTTCAAAGCATGTGTCTCCGCCGCTTCGTGCCTAAGCGGACTTACGCGCGGCAGCAATCCGAGCCGCCATTAGACGATCTTGTCGGCATGGCCGAGCAACGGCAGCCGCTACCACCTCGGGGCCAACAGCGGCCACCCGGACACGTTTTTTATTCGGGGTTAGGCTTGCGACGGCTCCGCATGAACCTTTTTCCGGCTCGACGCGACTAATGCCTAGGAGATCGCGGACAAAGCGCCTCCAAACGGGGCGAAATATCAGATCATGCGTCGACACTTGCGTTTGCGCCGCGCGGTTGTGCTCGGGGCGGTTGCGACGCTGAGCCTATTGCTAATCGGCCCGGCACGGGCGCAGCTGCGAGGAGCGGTCACAACGCCCGCAGCACAGCCGGCGCCATCATCCGCCACGTCCGCGACCTCCCATTCGGCTGCGTGCACGGTGGTGACCGATCAGGTCCGCTTTGATTCTCCCCTTCCTCGAACGGCGCGGCTTCTCGTGAGCGGCCTACCGATCAAGATTGTGGCGCTCGGATCGTCGTCGACCTATGGCGTAGGCGCCAGCACGTCGGCTGCCGCCTATCCAAGCCGCCTTGCCGAAGAACTGGTCCGCCGTTTCCCCGGGCACAAGTTCACCGTTTTGAACCGCGGCGTGAACGGCGAGGACGTCAAAAATATGCTCGCGCGTCTCGACACCGCGGTGATCAGGGAAAAGCCTGATCTCGTGCTCTGGCAAATCGGCACTAATTCAGTGCTGGACGGCAAGGCCGTGCAGCCGCACGCCGCGCTGTTGCGCGAGGGACTGGCGCGCCTCAAGGCGACCGGCGCCGACGTCGTGTTGATTGATCCGCAATACGCGCCCAAGGTCATCGCCAAGCGAAACGCAGATGGCATGGTGTCGCTGATCGCGGCCACCGCGACGGCCGAGCATGTTTCCCATTTTCGCCGCTTCGACCTGATGCGGCATTGGCACGAGACTGAACATTTGCCGTTCAAAGCGTTCGTGTCGCCCGATGGGCTGCACATGAATGACTGGAGCTACGGCTGCCTCGCCAAGGCGCTCGGTCTCGCGATTGCCGAGGCTGCGGAGCGGCCCACCGCGACTGCGATCGGACCGAGCATCGAACCGTCAGGCGCTCAAACGCCATAGCAAAGCAGCGCTATTTCCCCGCGGGGCGAACGAGCTATCGAGGCAAGAATGAACTTCGCTCCAACCATGCCGCCAGCTCCGGTGGTGGTCGCGAGCTGCATTCGGCGGGATGGCAAGGCAGAGCATCTGGTGGTTGATGACCAGTTCAGACCTGTCCGCCTGCAAGACCGCGGAGACGTTATGAGGGTTTAGGTTTGCGATTGAAACCTATGCTCGCCGTTTCTAATATATTTTTGACATCGCCGGCACTTCGATGCGTGCCGGCAATAATCCTCAACAGCATCGTCGGGAGGAGTTTCATGGCTCGGTTCGTCTCTATTGCCTCAGCGTTTACTCTCGCACTGCTTGTGGGCAGCCAAGCGATCGCACAGCAACCGCCAGCAAATCCACCGTCTGGCGGGACTCCCGATGCCATGCCTTTCGACATACCGTATGGGACGGCGATCACTGCGGAAAAGGCGAAGCAGATTTTGGCGGCTGCTGAAGCCGAGGCAAAAAAGCGCAATTGGAAAATGAACATCGCTGTCGTCGACACAAACGGCGACCTCATCCATTTCCTGCGCATGGACGGCGCCCAGATCGCATCAGTAACAATCTCTCAGGGTAAGGCGCGCACCGCGGCACGCTACCGTCGCCCGACACAAGTTTTCTATAACGCTTACGAAAGCGGTCATCCCTACGTTTCAACGCTCGACCCGACGCTCATCGCCTCTCCGGGCGGCTTCCCGCTGGTCGAGGGCGGCAAGCTGGTAGGTGCGATCGGATGCAGTGGCGGCACCGGTGATCAAGACGCGCTGATCTGCAAGGTCGGTGCCGACATCATCAAGTAGCATTAGCTTGTAAGTTCGCCCAAGACGTAGACCACGGCCCTATCAATCGTGCGATAGCAGGCCGCTGCGCTGCGGGATTTCGGTCGGGCCTAGTTCTGGTCATCCGCGAGCAAGGCGGGCGAAGGCACACGCCCATGGACGTCCTCTTTTCAAAATTGATGTTGCGATTGTGAAGACCGCGACAAACTCGCCAACTTGTTCTTCAAGGTTGCGTTCGGCGGCGGCAGGTGATGGTACAGGGATGGCCGGGCGCTATAGCGTGCGAACCCCAAGTCGCGGAGTCCTCTTCAGATGATCGCCTTAATCGTCGCGCTCTTAAGCGTGCTGTTGCCCTTGGCGCATTTGCGCTTTAGCAGCCGTCCGAGAACCCGCGACCGCGTTGTTCAGCTCCTGTTTCTCTATGCCCTGGTGTTCGACGTGGGCGTCATCGGCTTGTTGTTTGGGTTCATTCCCCATGTTTTCTTTGCCGATGAGGCAGCACGTCTTATCGGCTGGCCGCCGGGAAGTCCGTTCCAGTTCGAGGTCGGGATTCACGATGGGGCATGGGGCCTCCTCGGCTTCCTTAGCCTTTGGATTGGTGGCTCGTTTTGGATTGCGACCGGCCTCGGATGGTCCGTCTTCATGCTCGGGGCCACATACGGCCACATCTATCAAACGCTACACGAAGGAAACTATGCTCCGTACAATTTCCTGACGATCTTTTCAGATGGTTTTATTGCAGTCTGGCTTTTGGTGTTGCTGTACCTGTACTGCCGCTCGGAACAATTTCAGAAGCGAGACTAGCCTAGTAGGGCGCATACTCATAAATGCGGCTCTGCAACCGTGGCTCGCTGAATGTCCTCTTCGCTCCGAAAGCGACTGAATTGCTGCGGCGGCGCGAAACGACGCGAAGGCCCATAACCGAAGTAGACTGGCCTCACTCGACCACATCGTCGGCAAGGGCGAGTAGTTTATCCGGCACGGCAATGCCAAGCGCCTTCGCAGTCGTTAGGTTAATGACTAGCTCGAACTTTGTCGGCTGCTCGATCGGCAGATCGCCAGGTTTCTGGCCCTTTAGAATGCGGCCGGTATAGATGCCAGTCTGTTGATACACATCCGGAAAGCTTGGCCCGTAGCTCGCTAGGACGCCGCTGTCAGCAAATTCCCGCACGCCAGAAATAGCGGGTATCCCGTGTCGTGCCGCCAGCGTGGCGAGTTGGGTGCGACGGGCGGTAAAAAATGGACCGGGAGTGAGTAGCAATGCGCTATCGGGGCCAAGTTTGGCGAAGGCCGCATCGATGTCCCCAATGGTATCGGCGTAAAGGATTTCGACTGGAAATCCAAGGGCCGCAGCGCCCGCCTGCACGTCTTTAACAACCGTGTCGGCGAACGCGTAGTTGTGGTTGACGAGCGCGACGAAACGGGTGGCTTGCGGGGCCAGCTCGCGCAGCAGCCCCAGCCGCTTGGCCAGCAGCTCCACGCTTTGGAAACTTATTCCGGTGACGTTGCCGCCAGGCCGGTTGAGGCTCTCGACGAGACCGAGTGCCACCGGGTCTCCGCCAATCGCGAAGACGATCGGAATCGTGTTGGTCGCGGTTTTAGCCGCGAGTGCCGCAGGCGTGCTGGCCGGCGTGGTGATCACGGCCACACCTCGGCGGATCAGATCGGCAGCCAATTCCGGCAGACGATGTTCCTGCCCGGCCGCCCAGCGGAATTCGATGACAACATTCTGGCCCTCGGTGAAGCCCGCTTCGCTCAAGCCTTTGCGGAATGCGGCCACGAGATTGACATTCGGCTCCAGCGAAGCGGAGTGCAGAAATCCGACCACGGGCACCGCCGCCTGCTGCGCGCGCGCCGCAAGCGGCCACGCCGCCGCCGCGCCGCTGAGAAGGGTAATGAAGTCACGCCGCCTCAATTGATCGAATTGCATTCGGTCCCCTATCAGCCAGGGCCGGATTGCAGGCTGTATCGAACTGGCGATGATCAGCGAGCGAGCATACCAGACAATTTGCAACCGGTCTGCCAGTCCAAGGACCGCTTCGGGTCATTCACGTCATTCCCTAGGCAGCGGCACGGCCGGTGTCGTGCGGCTAAGGTGTCCATGAGGCCGAGCGGTTAGTGTAGCGTCAACTTCCGCAGCTCTTGTATTGCAGCAAGGCATCCGCCTCTGACGTGGCCAAAAGCGGACTCATGGACCGCGCAAACGACGCGCATGGGCCACCGCGGAAGCAAACCCCTTTAGCGCGATTACCAACTTTCGGCCTGATAAATCGCGTGGCTCGCCGGGATCGGGATAGCCGAATTGCGCTCGGGATTTGGGAGGTAGTCCGCCCATGTTGCAATCACTAGAATGATTGCAGCCATCGCGAGAACCACCCCGAAGCTAAATGCCAAGCCTGAGTCCTGTGCCATGTCTTCCTCCTGGCGCCAGGTCGATGAACCGGATTTTAGAGAAAGTGAACCGGAGAGATGTGTGAGCTACTTCACGTGGAATAACGGTACTGGCGACAAAAAAATGCCGGCGAGGGCGTGCTGCGCGACAAAGTGCTTCCTAGTCGATCACCTCATCGGCGCGCGCCGAGACCGATGGCGGGATCGTGAGACCGAGTGTTCGCAGCGCTGTTCGGATTAAACCAGTCAGTCAGGCTCGCAGGATAAATCCGAGTCAGCGAACCTCGATTGAGCATAGGTCCAGCGATAGCCCGGACCGCACAGTTCGCCTTCCCGCACAACGTGGCGGCGATAGGGTTCACCAATAAACCAGGCAATCCACGGACCTAAAACTAACGCTAGCAGAAATATCCAAGTTAGGACCTCACCGGCGCGGCGGACGTTTCGTTTCGTTGTGGTCGAAAACAACACCATGTCCCATTTGGCTCCTGCGCTGCCACAGCGCGCGGCAAAATCACTGCGTCTTCTTGGCGATCAGCTCCATTACGGGTTTCCATTTCCGTTGCTCTGCCGCAACGAATGCGATGACTTCAGCCGGCGACATCGCTCGCGTATAACTACCGCGGGCTGCGATCTTGTTCTGAAGATCGGGATCCGTAACGACACTGCGCAGATCCTCGCTCGCCTTTTGGATAGTCCCTTCGGCAGTGCCGATCGGCGCCACCAGGACTTGCCAGCCGGTCGCTGAAAACCCGGGAAGCGTCTCCGCCACGGTGGGCAAATGGGGGAATTCGGCCAGAGGCTTCTCCGAGGCAACGGCGATCGCTTTGACTAAACCTGATTGCACCGCTCCCGCGATCCCCGAATAGCCCTCGATGATGAAATCGACGCGGCCGCTTATGACATCACCGATTGCCTGCGCGGGACCGCCGGTATAGGGAACGATTAGCAGCTCAACGCCGGCTCGGCTTTGCAAGAGCTCGGCGGTCAGATGCGTGAGTCTGCCGATCCCGGTCACCGCGCAAGATATTTCGCCCGGACGCACCTTTGCCCGTGCAATGAGATCGGAGAGCCTGGTGATGCCGAGCGAAGGATTGACCACAACGAACATGGGATTTTCGGCCGCGAAACCGATCGCGTTAAAATCATGCGGTAGCCGGATTGGCAGGTTGGGCGCGGTCCCTGGTAGCGAGACAAAGGTGGACAAGGCCGGCATGTAAAGCGTGTATCCGTCAGGTGGAGCATCGGCTGCAATGCGCGAGGCGATGCTGCCGGTGGCGCCGGGATGATTGACCGCCAATACTTGTTGGCGCCAAATTTGACTGAGACGATCGGCGATGACGCGCAGGACCGCGTCCGGCGTGCTGCCGGCAGCCGAATCCGAGATGATCGTGACCGGCCTGTTCGGGTACTGTTGCGCTTGCGCGGCAATCGAGATCGCCAGCAGCCAGACACATGCGATTGTTAGGAAGCGCGAGCCGGGTTTGATGTTCATCTCACCCTCCAGCGATCAATCCATGCGGCCGGGTGAATCGGCCTTGACAAACGACGTTGCAAGCACTGCCGGGCCGACCGCCTTGGTCATGGCGAGAGTGGCGGCGGGTCGGCGCCAGATGATCCAATAGGCGATCGTGAGTACCACCGGGAGGCAGGCGGCAGCCGCAACCTGCTCGCTCGGATAGAGCAACACGATGAGTGCGCATAGAGCAAGCGCGAGCCGCACCGGCAGATCGACCGACCCGCGGTCGGAGAATCGAGCTTGCAGGCTAAATGTGATTCCAATCGTGGCCGTCAAAACCAGCAGCGCGCCTCGCATCTGGCCCAGCCCCGGTTCGATGACCAACTCCGGTCGAACAAACACGCCGGCCATCAGCGTGAACAGAGAGATGCAAATCTGCAGCGCGCGATTGAGCGTCTGATAAAACGAAGCGTTGGCGATTTTGGCGGTGACCGCGGCCACCAGCGAAGTGGGCGGCGTTAGCTCTCCGAACACGCCGAGAAAGAACGCGAAAAAGTGGACCACCCACGGATTGACGCCGACCTGAATCATGGGCGGCGCGATCACGATGGCGACGAGAATATAGGTCGGCGCCGGAGGCAGGCCGGTGCCGAGGATCGCGCCGAAGATGAAGGACAGCAAGACCATGGCGACCAGATTGACGCCCGCGGCCTCAATCAGCACGCTGCCGAGCTTAGTTGGGACACCGGTGATGACCAGCGCGCCTGTCATGATCGACAGCGTCGCGAGCAAGAGAGCCAAATCGGAGATCATGTCGGTAAATGCGTCGAGAAACCGTACGATTGGCTCGATCAATCCGCGCGGCGACCATTGACTCAGCACCGACACGAAATTGATGACGAATAGAGCCGACCCGACAGCGATGAAGACATAGAGCGCCGCGAACATCGGCGCGAGATGCACGGTCGCCATGAGGCCGACCAAGCCGGTCACCACCACGACAAACGCGCCGAGGTTCACCAGATCGCGCCAGGTCAGCCCCTCGACCGAACCGACCACGAGGCGAGTGCGAAACCGAATCGCCAAGAGATAAACGGACGTGGAAACGGTGGCGTAATAGATCAACGCCGGCACCCAGCCGCGCGCCACCACGTCGAAATAGTCCTTGCCCAGGAATTCGGCCATCAGGAAGGCGGATATCCCCATCACCGGCGGCATTAATTGCCCGCCGAGCGAGGATGCCGATTCGATCGCCGCCGCAGTTGCCGGCGGCATGCCTGCGCCGATCATGGAGGGAATGGTAGCCGAGCCGATGGTGATCGCATTCGCAGCGCCACTGCCGCTCACCGTGCCCACGCACATCGAGCCCACCACCGCCGACTGCGGCAGCGCGTGCGCGGATCGAATGGCAACGCGTTTCGTCGCGCGGAGCAACGAATCGATGCAGCCGAAGCCGCTCAACAGACTGAGCACCAACAGAAAAGAGCCCACCGTCGTGAGCGCGATCTGCGGCAAGCTAGAGAAGATACCAGTCGCCATCTCGATGCTCATGGCACTGAGGACGCGCTCCCAGCTCAGACCGGCGTGATAGAACATGCCGGGCACCAGGTAGCCGTAGACCGCGTAGAGGATGAGCGCGATGTTGAGGATGAACAGCGGCATGTGCCGCTTGCGCGCGTATTCCATGATAAGCAGCGTCATCAGGCCGCCCCAGACCAGGTCAGCCGTATCCCACATGCCGGCGCGCGACGTGCCGATCTCTTCGTATTCCACGGTCATGTAATAGGAGACGTAGAGCGAGATCGCGATATAGATCGCGGCGATGACGTAGTTCGCCATCGGCGGGAGTTTCGGATAGAACTCGTTGCCGCGCAGCGACTGCAGAACGAACAGAACAAAGGTTATCGGGATCAACGTCAGAGCCAGCAGTGTCGAGCCGCCGCTGCCGGTCCAGTAGTAGTGAAAGATATAAACGAAGAACGCGATCGCGACCGCGTAATAAATACCGTTGAGGACGAGCGGCGGCCGTGACGACATGTCGGTCATGTCGGACCCATGCTCTCGATGAACGCGTTGCGGCGGGCGCTCGCCCACTCCCGAGAGTTCCTGCGATCAGTGCTACATTGTGGCGATCTTGGAATCCCACTTCGGGTCCCAGACGCCCTTCTCGCGCAGGTATTTTGCCAGGCCGGGGTGGATGGGGCAGAGCTCCGACGTGGCGTCCAGCGCCTTCTTCTGGAATTCCCACATCTTCGAACCAATCTGACTGTAGCTCGGATCGAGCTGCGCCAGTTCGGCGGAGTGCTTTTCGATGATCGTCAGCATCTTGTAGACGTCATCCGCCGGCATATCCGATCCAACGTCGAAGCCCCAATAGAACGGCAACAAAGTCGCCTTGGGCGTGTGCACGTCTCGCCTGAATGCCGAAGGCGGCACGTCGATGAGTTGGAAGCCTTTCTTCTTCAAGGTCGCGACTTCATCCGCACTCGGGTTAAGCGCAGCCCAGTCGACGGCAAGCGAGGCTTCGGTGATCCACGGTGCCGGCTGGGTTTCGCCCGCCGTGTAGATGATCATCCCTTCGATCGCGCCGGATTCGAGTTGCGAGCCCGTCGTCGAGAGATCGACCTGCGTGTAGTTGTGCTTGACGCCGAGCGCGGAGAGCGCGCGCTCGAGCTTCAGGCGAGTGTCGAACGGCAGCGGACCGGTATTGACCTTGCGGCCGGTGAGGTCGCCCCATGTCTTGATCTTGTCCTGATTGCTCGCCTTGATTGCGAGCCCGACCTCCAACGTGTAAGCCCAGAACGACTGCACGGGCGGGCGCTTCATCTTTTGTTTGAATCCCTTGAAGCGGCCGGAGTCGCTGGCAAACTCCTCGAGCGCGATGTCGGAGCCGTAGAAACCCTCGTACTCGCCGGTGGAGTAGCCCTTCACCGTCATCACGGCACCGGGTAGCGGCAGGACGCTGATGCGATAGTCCGGCATCTCCTTGTTGAGGAGATTGGCCAGGACGACGAGCGCCTTATGTCCCGACGAGCCGACAGGACCCGTGCCCCAACGAATGTCCTTGGGCTCCGACCATGCACCGGAGCTCATAACGCTGAGCGCCGCGATGCACGCAAGTGTGGTGAGTACACGCTTGAGCATGGCATTTCCTCTCTGGCTATTTTGTTTATTGACGGGTCACGACGACTGGCTATGTGCCCGTTCTTAGGTCCTATTCTGACACGGGTGGGTGGAATGGCGGAAGAACAAAATGCCGCAGCATCGAGCGAACCTTTAGTGCCGACGCGCGAAGGAGGGCCCGAAATAATGCTGCCTCGAGGGGCCATTACGAAATGTTAATGTGCCGAGGCAAGTTGCCACGGCGCCAAGGATACAGCTTGCTATATGCTGCCGGTTTCAGATCTGGGAGGAGCTGAAATGGTGTGGACCGCGATTCGCGAATGGCAGCAAAAGCGAAAGCTGCGCGAGATGCTCAATGATCCGCGCTCGACAAAAGGCTTCCGATCAATCGGACAGCTCGAGAAAGGCATTGCTGCCGATCGGCCGACGACGGAGCGTTTGCTGGCCATGATCGGAGCGACAAAGTCGCAAACTGCCGAGGAGTGGACGCTGAAGCCGCTGCGGGTGATTAGCAGCGAAGCCTGACAACGTCAGTAGCGTCGTTTCAAACCGTCAAAGCTTTCAAGCTGCCCTTGGTATTATTCGAGCACCTCGTCGGCGCACAACAGGATTGACTCCGGCACCGTCAGTGCGAGCGGCCTTCGCGGCCAAGGGGGCGGGCCGGTCCAGCTATGCCCGGCCTGTCTTTCAAAGCTGACCTAAATTCACGCAATATGGCGCGCACTGCCGAAGCGAACGCGCATCCACGAAGAGGACGCCATGACGATTCGCGTTGCCGCAATCGAGGTAAACCATTGGCATGCGCTCTATGATGCTGCGTACCTGCGTCATCTCATCGCCATGCCCGACGTGGAGCTGGTCGCCATCCAGGACTCCGACGCCAGTCTTGTCGCGAGACGAGCGGCCGAGCTGGGGAGCCCGCCAACCTTCACGGACTACCGAAAGATGCTGGCGGCGACCCGTCCAAACTTCGTAGTGGCGCTTGGACGGCACTGCCAAATGGCGCAGATCGCCCACGACCTGCTCGATCAGGGTTACCCCTTCGTGATGGAGAAGCCGATGGGGATAAGCGCAGCCGAGGTGGAGGCGGTCGCTGCCAAGGCCGCTCGGCTCAATGCGTTCGTCGCTGTCCCGCTGGCCCAGCGCTACGGGCCCTTCGCCACGCGCGCCCGCGAGTTGCTCGCAGCGGGGCGCCTCAGCCCGCTGTCGCACATCTACGTTCGCATCAACCGGCCCGGGCCGGCACGCTACCAAGCCTGGGGTTGCGCCTGGATGCTCGATCCTGCGCAGGCCGGCGGTGGGTGCCTGCGAAATCTAGGGCCGCACGGGTTGGACATGTTCCTTCACCTGACCGGCGAGGAGGCGCAAGTGACCGGCGCGCAACTGAGCCGGCGCACGCATGAACACCCGGTTGAAGATTACGCTTCGGTGATGCTGCGCTCGGCGAGCGGCATTCTCGGTACCGTCGAAGTCGGCAATGGCTTTCCCCGCGATGGCACTGACGGTGAGTGGAAGATCGCAGGCCGCGACGCCATCCTCACGATGAAGGATGGGATCTTGAAGCTCGCCACTGCCAACGGCGACGAGATCCTGCCGAGCGCCACCGTCACCTCGCTCTATTTCACTGCAGTGCGCGATGCGCTCGAGCGCTGGCAGCGAGGCGAAGCGCCAACGGTCAGCGTGCACGACTGCGCGCGGGTCGTTCGGTTGATCGACCAAGCGTACGAGCGCGCAGCGTTGACCTGATCCGGCCTATGAACATGGTGGAATGGCGCAACCAAGTGGCGGTGATTACAGGCGGCGCCCGCGGCATCGGCCGGGCAACGGCGCGGCTCCTGGCGCAACGTGGCGCCGCTGTGTGCGTGAACTATGCCGTGCATGCCGATGCGGCCGAGGCCCTGGTCGCGGAGATTGCGAGCTTGGGCCGACGGGCTATCGCGGTAGCGGCAGACGTGGCCGACCCAGCCGCGGTCGAGGCGATGGTCGCTCGCACCGAAGCAGAGCTGGGTCCGGTAACAATCCTGGTGAACAACGCCGGCGTGAGTTGGCAGGGCACGCTGGACACCTACGACCCGGAGCAGGTCGCGCGCATGCGCCAAGTCAATGTGGACGGTGTGATCCATGCCACGCGCGCGGTGATCGGGAGCATGCGGGCGCAGCGCTACGGCCGGATCGTTAACGTGGCCTCGATCGCGGGGATCGGCACCGCGCTCTCCGGGAATGCATTCTATGCGGCAACCAAGGCAGAGGTGCTCATTCTCACGCGACGCTTTGCCCTGGAGCTGGGCCAGCACGGCATCACCGTGAACGCCGTGGCGCCAGGCTTCGTGCGCACCGACATGACGCAGCGCGGCCGCGGCGCAGCGGACTGGCCGGGGACGGTGGAACGCTTCGCCGCACGAGCGATGATGGGCCGCATCGGTGAACCTGAGGACATCGCCAATGCGGTGGCGTTCCTAGCTTCACCGGAGTCCGGTTGGATTACCGCACAGGTGCTCACGGTGGACGGTGGACGGATGGACTATATTGGTCATGGTTAGGTCGCACGCTGCGCAGGTGGCTTGCAGGGCTGCTTCGTCCAGCATCACTTGCTCCTCGAGCGACCCCCAGCACATGACTAGCGCTCCTCGCCATCGCTTCGTCGGTCATCTGCGAGGCCGCCGCGGCCGCTGAGCGTCCTGCGCAATATCGTCGCCAGCACCTCCGGCTCATAGGGCTTGCTCACCTGTTCGATGGCGGGATCAAGCGCGTGACGGACCTCCGCGTGTTCGAAATAGCCCGATGTGAAGAGAATTTTCAGTTCCGGCCGTAGCCGGCGCGCCGCGGTTACGAGTTGCGGGCCATGCAATCCGCCGGGCATGAAGATGTCGGTGAACAGAAGATCGATCGACGTGTCCTGGCGCAAGATCTCCAGAGCCTCGGGGCCGCTGGCAGCGGAGAGCACCCGATAGCCCAGGCGCGCGATCAGGGTGGCCGCGGATTTGCGCACTAGCTCGTCGTCATCGACGATCAGGATCGTGTCGGCGCCTTCTGGACGAACTTCCATAGCGTTGCGGGAGAGGACAGCAAACAGCGGGGGGTTGAGCCATAAGCGGGGTTGGGGCGCGTCCATGGCCCGGGATGGATAAAGGGCGTTTACGCGTGCTGTGAACGGGCGTCAACGCCGGGCCGCGCCTCAAACGGGGGGCTTGGTCGGTTATCGCGGCTCCCTCCCGATACCGGCTCGTTCGAGGCGGGACTTTTTCAAGCCCCACACGGTCAAGGCCAGCACCAGGACAGCGAAGGCGAGCAGCGTGAGGTGCTCGGCCGACCTGCCGGCGAAGCGGACCGCCATCGCGAGCAGCACGCCTGGAAAGACATGGACGGGCGCCCATACGAGCGCGGATAAAATGTTGGCTACATAGAAGTGCCGCGGGGACATGCGCAGCACGCCCGCCAGCAAGGGCACAAAGGCGCGAACGACGGCGGTGAAGCGCGCAAGAAACACGCTTGTGATGCCGTGCCTTTTGATGAACGATTCGCTGCGGCCGACGAGCTGCGGATAAAGATTGAGCGGCCATGCCCTCAAGATCGCCGCCTTGTAATGCTGGCCCAGCCAGAACGATAACCCATCGCCCGCAATCGCTCCGGCCGTTGCCGCAACGAGGAGCAGCCAAGGATTGATCTCCGCGGTGGTTGCAAGCGTGCTGATCCCAAAAATCGTTGTCGAGCCGGGCACGATGGTGCCGACCACCGGGATCGCTTCCGACAGCGCCAGCAGGAAGACCGCGCTCACCGCAAAGTACGGATGCGATCCGACAAACTCGATCAGTCCCTGAAAATGGGACGCGATGGGAGAGAGATATGCGAGCGCCTCGTCCATGCCTGACAACGCGCTCGCGATCCCCCGAGTTTCCGCGCACAGACGCCGCAGAATGCCCTCCAGGCGCGGCGGAACTTCGGGAACAGCGAAGCCGACTAGGCGTCGACTCTTGCGCTCACGACAATCGCTGCAACAGGTGATCGCCCACGCGGATCGCGTTGGCGATGGCGGTGAGCGACGGATTGACCGCGCCGATGCTGACGAAAAAGCTCGTATCGACGACGTAGAGGTTGTCGAGCTCGTGCGCCTTGCAGTTGACGTCGAGGACCGAGGTCTTGGAATCGCGGCCGAACCGGCAGGTGCCGGCCTGATGCGCACAGCCGGCGACGGGAATGTCGGTCTTCATATACAGGTTACGCGGGATCAGGTGGTGTGGATGGCAACCCAGATCGGTCAGCATCGACTTGAGCTTGTCGTATAGCTTTTGCCGCGGCACCTGGTTGTTCGGCGTGTAGCTCAGCGTCACCTTGCCGGATTCATCCACGGTGACGCGATTGTCCGGACTGGGCAGGTCTTCCGTGGTGAGCCAGAAATCCACGGCGTGGCGCGCGAGATTGCCCAGAAGGCCCATCGGCAAGAGCGCCGTCTCGAGCGGCTTTTCGCCTCGATACATCGGCCCCAGCGACTTGCCTGTCATCTGGATGTTGCCCATCGGGTAATCGAAGCCCTCCATGCCGAAGTAGAAATCATTGAGCGCAATGGTCTTCTGGAACATGGTCAGGTTTGGCTCGCGCGAGATCGCAAGCACCGCCTGACTATTGTGAAACATGTAGTGGCGGCCCACCTGGTCGGAGCCGTTGGCGAGCCCATTGGGGTGCTTGTCGTTGCGGGACATCAAGAGCAGGCTTGCTGAATTCACCGCGCCGCAGGACACGACAACGATATCGCCGCGAAAAACCTCGGGCGCACCCGCGACTTCAGCGACGACCTGCGTGACCGCCGTGCCCGCCGCATTCGTTTCGAGTTTCACCGCTTTGGCGTTGCGCAGCAGCGTGACGTTGGCAAATTTGAGGGCGGGACGCACCGCCACCACTTCCGCATCGGATTTGGCGTGCACCAGACATGGAAAGCCGTCGCAGGTCTGACAGCGGATGCAGGTGCTATACGCCATGTTCCGCTCGTCCAACATGATCGCGCACGGCGCCGGGAACGGACGGTAGCCGGCCCCCGTGAGCTGGTCGTAGAGCTCCGCAATGCGCGGCTCGTGCGAGACTGGCGGGCACGGATAAGGCCCGCTGGCAGGAGGCTCGGTCGGATCATGCCCGCGCAAGCCATGGACGTGGTACATCTCCTCGGCCTTGGCATAATACGGCTCGAGGTCCGCGTAGCTGATCGGCCACGCCGGCGAGATGCCGTCATAGTGCTTGATCTCGCCAAAATCTTTTTCCCGCAGCCGGTAGAGCGCCGCCCCGAACAGTTTTGTCGCGCCGCCGACGAAATAATGCACTTGCGGCTGAAACGGCCGGCCGTGGCGATCGTACCAGCGCTCCGGCGAGATGTAGCGGTTCTCCACGAACAGGGCTGCCGCGTCCCAGTTCTCCGCCTCGCGCTTGAGCCAATCGCCGCGCTCGAGAATGAGGATGCTCTTCCCCGACGGCGCGAGGTGTCGCGCCAGGGTGCCGCCGCCCGCGCCGCTGCCGATGATGATGATGTCGAAGCGCTGATTCATCTTCGCTTCACATCTGTTGGCTTAACGGCGTGTCCGGGACCCGTGATCGCACTGCACTGTTGGATCATTTATAGCCCGACGCTGCTCTGCATGATGCCGCCGTCCGTGAAAATGGTGGTGGCGGTGAGATAGCTGGCGCCGGCACCGGCAAGAAATGCAACAACACTCGCAATCTCTTCCGGGCGCGCCATGCGCCCGAGCGGTATGGCAGCGTTGAGCTGCGCGAGTTTCGCCGGATCGTTCATCGTGCTGAGATTGATCGGAGTCGCCACCGCGCCCGGACCGACGCCCACGACAAGAATGTCGTGCTTGGCGAGCTCGACCCCCGCGGTGCGCGTGAGCATGCGCATGCCGCCCTTGGCGAGGCAATACGGCGTGTTCCCCGGCATCGGCCAGTCCTCGTGCACGGAGGTGATATTGATGACCCGGCCGCCGCCGCCCTGCTTAATCATCTGCCGGGCGGCGATTTGCGTGCCGAAAAACGCGCTCTTGAGGTTGATCGCCATCACGCGCTCGTACTGCGCCTCCGTCGTATCAAGGACCGACGTACGCGTTTCGATGCCCGCATTGTTGACCATGATATCCAGCCGGCCGAACTTGCCGACCGCCGCATCGATCAGCTTCTGGAGGTCAGCGAGCTTGCTCACGTCGGCTTCGACGCCCAGCGACTGATTGCCGAGCTTGCAGATCTCGCGCTCGAGCGCCTCGGTCGCTTCCGGATGCGCCACGTAGTCGATGACGACGCTCGCACCTTGGCGCGCGAGCTCCAGCACGATGGCCTGGCCTATACCGCTGTTACCGCCAGTAACGATGGCAACCTTGTTCTTCAGCGACATGCTTTTGTCCTCGAAGCATTTGGGTGAGTTGACAGCCTCTCACCCGTGAACGGGTTCACCGGAAACCTGTTCCGCGCGCGCCGCCGCGGGAGTATTGGATTGCTCTGCGAGTTGGCTGATCAGGTTGGCAATCAGCCCGGTCCAACCGGTCTGGTGCGATGCGCCGCAGCCACGGCCATTATCGCCATGGAAATATTCGTGGAACAGGATGTAATCCTTGAAGTGCGGATCGGTTTGAAATTTCTCGTAGCGGCCGAACACCGCCCGTCGTCCGTCGGGACCGCGCAAAAAAAGCTTGAGCAGGCGGCGACACAGCTCGTCCGCGACCTCCTCGAGCGTCAGCATGACGCCGGAGCCGGTGGGACATTCGATCTTGAGCCCGTCGCCGTAGAAAAGATGGAACCGGCGCAGATTCTCGATCAGCATATAATTCACTGGCATCCAGATCGGCCCGCGCCAATTCGAGTTGCCGCCGAACATGCCGCTCTCCGATTCGCCGGGCTCATAGCGCACGCGGTAGTGCGCGCCATCGTATGCGAAATCGAACGGATGATCGCGGTACACGCGCGACAAGGCTCGCACGCCATAGGGTGAAAGAAATTCCGTCTCGTCGAGCATGCGCCGCAATAACTTCGTCATGCGGAAGGCGCGCACCAGCGCAATCAGCCGCCGTCCCTTTGCCCCCGGCTGATTCCAGCGTGACACCTGATTCACGAGGTCCGGCCGCCGGTCGCGGTAGAGCTCGAACTTGTGCCAAAGCTCGGGCATATCATCGACTGCATTCTCCTCGACGCAGCCGACCGCAAACAGCGGGATCAAGCCTACCATTGAGCGCAGCCGCATCGGGATTTTGTCTCCGGATGGCATCGACAACACGTCATAGAAGAAATTGTCCTGGTCATCCCACAGACCGATTCCCTCCTGGCCCATGTCCGTCATGGCGCCAGCGATTTGCAGGAAATGGTCGAGAAACTTGAGCGCCATGTCCTCGTACGCGGGGTCGTGTCGGCTTAGCTCGAACGACATGCGCAGCATGTTGAGACAGAACATCGCCATCCACGCGGTGCCGTCGGATTGCTCGATATTGCCGCCGGTGGGCAGCGGGCGCGAACGATCGAATACCCCGATGTTATCAAGGCCGAGAAAGCCGCCCTCGAAGATGTTCATGCCGTCGGGATCTTTTCGGTTCACCCACCAAGTGAAGTTCAGCAGCAGCTTGTGGAAGACGCGCTCCAGGAATTCGAAATCGCCGCGGCCGCCCGATTGGTTGCGGTCGTTCTCGAATACGCGCATGGCGGCCCAGGCGTGCACCGGCGGATTGACGTCGCCGAACGCCCATTCGTAGGCCGGCAACTCGCCGTTCGGATGCATCAGCCGCACCTCGCAGAGGAGCAGCAGCTGCGCCTTGGCAAAATCCGCATCGATGAGTGAAAGCGTGGCACAGTGAAAAGCGAGATCCCAGGCGGCGAACCAGGGATATTCCCACTTGTCCGGCATTGACATGATGTCGGCGGCGATGACATGCGCCCAGCCGCTGTTGCGGCCATGGTTGCGGCCTTCAGGCGGCGGCGGCTGGAGCGGGTCGCCCTCGAGCCAGCGCCGCACGTTGAAGTCGTAGAACTGCTTGCTCCACAGCATGCCGGCGAACGCTTGGCGCTGGATGCGCCGCATGTCCTCATCCGCAATGCCTTTTTGCAAAGCGCCGTAGAAGGCATCAGCATCGCCCATGCGCTGCGCGAGGATATCGTCAAAGCCGCTGAAGGCTCGCGTGCGCGGCTCGCCCACGCGCAGTCGCACGCGGATGGTGGTCGACGCGCGGGGAGCAATCGCGCGCACATAAAGCGCGCCCGCCTTGGTGCCTTCGCCTGCCGGATTGACCGCGTCGCTGCGGCCGTGAACCACATAGTCGTGGAACGCGTCCTTGAAGTATCCTTGGGCGCCGCTCACGCCGAACAGTCGCGCGAAGTTGCTCTCGTTATCGCAGAACAGCAGGCGATCCGGGGCTTCGAACTCCGCTGTGTAGATTCCAAGATCGTCGTGTTGCGCCCGCACGCGACCGCCGCCCTGGTCCTTCAACGAGGGTTGGTTCACGCCGGCGGACCAGCTCCAGATGTTGCGGAACCAGATTTGCGGCAGCACGTGGATGGAGGCCTGCTCGGCGCCGCGATTATGCACGGTGAGACGCATGAGCACGTCGTCCGCGTCCGCCTTGGCGTATTCGATCTCGACGTCGAAGTATTTGTCGTCGTCGAAAATCCCGGTGTCGATCAGCTCGAACTCCATCGCCGCCGAACCGCGCCGCCGCGCGTTCTCCTCGAGGAGCCATTCATACGGATACGCTGCTTGCGGCAGCTTGTAGAGCATGCGCGCGTAGGCGTAGCTGGGTATCGCATCGAGATAGTAGTAGAGCTCCTTGACGTCCTCGCCGTGATTGCCCTCGGAATTGGTGAGGCCAAACAACCGCTCTTTCAGGATCGGATCGCGGCCGTTCCACAGCGCGAGCGAGAGGCAGAGCAACTGGCGGTCGTCGCAAAAGCCGGCGATGCCATCCTCGCCCCAGCGATAGGCGCGGCTGCGCGCTTGGTCGTGGGTGAAATAATCCCAGGCGGTGCCGCCAGGGCTATAATCCTCGCGCACCGTGCCCCACTGCCGCTCACTGAGATAAGGGCCCCAGCGGCGCCAATCCTTCACGCCCTGACGGCTTTGCTCGATGCGTTGCCGTTCAACGTTGGTCATTAGTCAGAGAGCTAGCTCGCCGGCCAAATCGCGCCATTGCGGGTTCATCTTCTCGATCAGCGCGAGCTTCCAAGCGCGCTGCCAACGCTTCAGACGGCGTTCACGGGCGCGGGCGTCAAGGATTGAGGCGTATTGCTCAAAATACACCAATTTATCGACCCCGTACTTTCGGGTAAAACCCGGGACGACCTTTGCTTTGTGTTCAGTCATTCGGCGAACGAGATCGTTCGTGACCCCAATATAGAGCGTTCCATTGCGTCCGCTCGCGAGAATATAGACGAAGTAAGCATCGATCATATTTGCCAAACGACCGCTCTCTCGAGCGATCGATATTATCACGTGTCCCGGGCGAGTGCAGCGAGGCGAAGCCGAGCGGAACAAGACCCGGGACCCAGCGCAAGAATCGCGAAGCGCAACATCGGGACAACTCTTTGGCCCCTGGATCCCGGATCTTCGCGCGCGTACGCGCGCTCGTCCGGGACATCAGCGTGCCGTGCCCTGCTCGGCCTGCCGTAGCAAGCGCCAAGCATCGAGGGTGCATGCGACAGACCATGCCTGCACGGGCGCGCCGCGCGGCTGGTGCGGCGGATCTCCGTCGAAGATCTCGCCGATCGTGCCCACCGCCTGGTCCTCGAGCGCGTCGCGCATCGCGGCGAGCAGGTCGAGCGCCGCCCTTGCGTCGCGATGGACTCGATACATTGCGAGACAGAACGGTCCGAGCAGCCACGCCCAAACCGGTCCTTGGTGATAGCCGCCGTCGCGCTCCATGATGCCGCCGCCATAGTGCGGATGATAGGCGGGACTGCCGGGCGCAAGCGAACGCAAGCCAAACGCGGTGAGAAGTTGGTCCCGGCATACTCGCACGACGTTTTGCTGATCGGCTCCGGCAAGCGGGCTGTGCGGGAGGCTTACCGCAAATATCTGGTTGGGTCTGACGCTGGCATCATCGCCGCTCGGGCCGTCGATCACATCGTACAAACCCTCGCCGCCGGAACGGACGAAGCGCGCAAAGCTTCGTCTTGCCGCCCCCGCCGGCGCACTGAAGCGATCCGGCTCTTCCAGTACGGCCGCAAAACTGCTCATGACGCGCAAGGCGTTGTACCACAGCGCATTGATTTCGACCGGCTTGCCGATGCGTGGCGTGACCACCCAGTCACCGACTTTCGCATCCATCCAGGTCAGCTGCACGCCGGCCACGCCGGCCTTGAGCAGGCCGTCGGCTTTATCGACCGCAATGCCGTAGCGTGTTCCCCGCTGATGCCAGTCGATCATGTCGGAGAGGATCGGAAAAACCTCGCGCAGCGCGGCCACGTCTTTGGTCGCGTCGAAATAGGCGCGCCAGGCCTCGAAGAACCATAGCGACGCATCTGCGGTGTTGTAGTCGGCGTGCTCGCCGGCCCCGGGAAAGACGTTGGGAAGCATGCCCTGACTGACGAAGCTCGAGAACGTCGCGAGGATGCGGCGCGCGATGTTTGGCCGCCCGGTCGCCAGCGTCAGGCCCGGCAAGCTGATCATGGTATCGCGGCCCCAGTCGCCGAACCAAGGATATCCGGCGATTACGGATTGGCCGTCAGGCACGCTCGCAAGCGGCCGCGCAAAAATGAAGGCATCCGCCGCGAGCGCAAGGCGCGCGATCCATGGCGGCGCATCGGACATCGCGGGACTGCTCGCAACCGCCGTCGAGACGATGCTGCGGTCGTGATCAAGACGTCGTTTAAGCGCAGCCTCGATGTCGTCCGAAGGGTTTGCCTCGAGGCTCGCGGCGATACCGCGCCATTGGCCCGGCACGAGCGGCAGCGTGACCTCGCCCACGCAGAGGTGATTGTCGATGGCGTCGAGGCCCCGCTCCGCCTCGAGCGGAAGCGCGAAATCCCGGTACCAGTCGCGCTTGGCCACGATGGTGCCGCCTCGCGCCCGAATGGTCAGCGAGAACGATCCCCCCTCCGTGACCAGCAGGCGCTCGCCTTCGACCGCGATGTCGGGCGCAAAGCCACCTACGACCGTCGCACCGTGGTGATCGCGGTTGTTGGCCAGCAGCGTGACCCGCAATGACAGCGCGTGCTCGGGCGCATCGGGCTGCGGCCGCAGCAGCCAGGCCGCGTAGGCCGTATGCGCGCCCGGCTCCATCCAGATGCGCGCCTCGATCCGGTGCGGTCCGATTTCATAGGTCCAAACCGGGACGGAGTAGTCGAGTCGGAAGCTACCGATACGAATGTGCCCCGCCGGCGAGATAGTGCCGCTCTTCCAGCGGTTGGTGAACAGCGGGTAGGATCGCTCGGGCGCGATCACGGTCGCATCCGCCTTGGCGAGGATGAGCCGGCGCCCGAGCGGCGAGCCGACCGGCGCGATGAGCAGGCCATGGTAGCGCCTGGTCAAGCTGCCGGCGATGGTACCGCCCGCGTAGCCGCCGCGGCCGTTGGCGATCCACCATTCGCGCCGCTCGGCTTGGCCAAGGTCGCCGCATATCGCGCGCGAGAACCGGATCGCAGATGGAGCAGCTCGCTCGTCCACCTGACGGCTACCGCGAGCTCAACGAGAAGGCGTCGCGCAGCGAGCTCGGGCGGGCGTCGGCGGCAACATAGAGAAATCCGCCGGCCAGCCCGAGATTTTTCAGGAACGGCCAGAAGTTCTGCGTCCAGGAATCGCTAGCGAACGGAAAGCTCCAGAAGTTGTGGAACAGGACGGCGGTCACGACGACATAGAATACGAACAGCAGCGCGGCTTGGCGCCGATAAAACCCGAACAGAATGCAGATCGGGCCGATGACCTCGAGCATGCCGCCGAGCACCAACAACAGCACGGCCATCGACCGCGGCAGCGCAATCAATCCGTCCGCGGCTTGCGCCAGCGCCGACTGATGATTGAAAATCTTATCCAGCGCGCTGAACGGAAAGATCAGCACCAGGCAAAGCCTGGCGACGAAAGCGAGGGGCTTATTCTCCTGGTTCATGACTCGCTCCGCAAATTTTTCCGACGATGTCGCTATTCTTCGACCAGCCGCACCGCGTGACCGTTGGGATCGCGGATCATCAGCGCTTTCTTGAAACCGAGCTTGCCCTGCGCCTCCTGCGGTATGGCAACCACGCTCGAGCTGATGAACTGCGCACCCGCCTGGCGCAATCGGCCGGCAAGCGCCTGGATATTGTTGCTGACCAGCGTGACCTGCCAATTCCAGAGATCATTGGCTTTGCTCTCGGCAGGCATCAGCCGGCCGCCGGGCGGCGTCTTGTACTCGAGGAACTCAACGTGCGGGGGCGCCGAAGGCGGCATCATCGCCGTCACCAGGCAGGTATCGTTGAGGAGCCCGTCCAGCACGTCCTGCGTCGTTCCGCTGTTCAATGTGGTGACACCCACGTTGAGCCCGAGCAGATCGCGGTAGAACGTCACGCCCTTTTCCGTGCTTGGCACTGTCATCGCGCTATGATCGATACCGCGAAAGAGCTTGTCGCTCGGCCTCTGCCACGTCGCATTTCCCTTGCCCGCGGGGAAGAAGATCAATTCGAGCGGATGGCGCTCGGGATCGTGAAACTTAATCGCCTTGATGCCCGCGGCGCCGGGATTGGAGGCGGGAATGGTGATGGGGTGTGATGAGATCTGCCGGACATTGTTGTCCTGCAGGATTTTGTAAGCCGCATCCATGTCGCCGACGACGATAGCCATGTGCTGGAACCAGGCGTCGTTGCTGTTCGACCACACCGGGATGAAGCGGCCGGTCGGCGGCGATACGTACTGGGTGAGCTCGATGATTTGCTCGCCAAGCTTGAGCTGCACGATGCGCATGTTGGCGTTGAACACGCCCACGAGCGTGTCGTACTCGCTGCCGACGACGCGGAAATCGGCGCTCTTCTCGAAGCCTAACACGTTGGCAAAAAAACTCGCCTCGCGGTCCATGTCGCCAACGGTGAAGCCGATCGTTTTCACCCGCTGGATGCCTGAGGAGCGCTCCTGCGCCTGTCCGGCATGGAACGGCACCAGCAGCAGGAGGATGGCGGCTACCGCTACGAGCAGCCGTTCCGCCCGCCACGTAGGCGCGGATTTCCATGTTTGATGGGCGAGGCTCATTCTGCTGCCTTTGCGAGCGATACGTTTCCCGAGCGCTGTTCGCAGGGCTTCTGCGCCAGTTCGAGATTGTGCGCCGTGTTGACGAGCGCGATGTGGGAGAAGGCCTGCGGAAAATTCCCCAACAGCCGCTTTGCCGCGGGATCGTACTCTTCCGAGAGCAGGCCCAGATCATTGCGCAATGACAGAAGCCGCTCGAACAACCTGCGGGCGTCCTCACCGCGGCCGAGTTGGACGTAGGCATCGGCCAGCCAGAAGCTGCACGCCAGGAACGCGCCCTCCCCCGGAGGAAGCCCATCTTGCGTGGCGGCCGTGTCGTAGCGGAGCACAAAGCCATCGGTCACGAGTTTGCGCTCGATCGCTTCGACCGTGCGCCGCACCCGCGCGTCTTCCGGCGGCAAGAAACCGACCGCGGGGATGAGCAGCGCGCTTGCATCCAAGTGTTGCGATCCATAGGCCTGGACGAAGGCGCCGAGGGCCGGATTAAATGCCTTCTCGCAGACCTCCGCGTGAATCTGCGCGCGCAGGTTGCGCCAATGATCGAGCGGCCCTTCGAGCCCGAAACCCTCGATACTCTTGATCGCGCGATCGAAAGCGACCCATGCCATCACTTTCGAATAGGTGAAATGCTGGCGCCCTCCGCGCACTTCCCAGATGCCCTCGTCCGGGAACGACCATATCTTCTCGAGATGGGACAGAAGCACACGCTGGAAATCCCATGCCTCTGCCAGAAATTGAAGGCCGCCGACACGCGCGTGGTACAATGCATCCATCACTTCGCCAAAGACGTCGATCTGTAACTGATCGCACGCGGCATTGCCGATGCGCACCGGCTTCGATCCTGCGTATCCGGACAGCCACGGCACCTCCCATTCCGCGAGCCGTTTTTCGCCGGCCAGTCCGTACATGATCTGAATCTGCGACGGGCTTCCCGCCGCGGCGCGCAGCAACCAATCACGCCAAGCACAGGCCTCGTCGTAATACCCCGAATTCATGAAGGCGAGCAGCGTCAGCGTCGTATCGCGCAACCAGCAGAAGCGGTAGTCCCAATTGCGAGGCCCGCCGATCCACTCCGGCAGCGACGTCGTCGGTGCTGCCACGATGCCCCCGGTTGGCTCGTAGATCAGAGCCTTCAACGTGATAAGCGAACGCGAGACGGCCTCCGTGTATGCGCCTTTGCTCTGGTGGGTGCTCACCCAATCCTCCCAGAACTCGTGCGTTTGCCGCAGGGCATCTTGCGGATCGATCGGGTCAGGTATCGACAAGTGGGCCGGCATGTATGAGGACGAATATGTGAGGACAAACGGAACGGTCTCTCCCGCAGCGACCGTGAAGTCTCCGACCGTCGTGAGCTCCTCGCCGCGAACCTCAACCGGCGTTCGCAGGACAAGCATGTCAGGTCCGGAAATTGCCAGGAGCGCTCCCGCGTCAGCCCGCCTCACCCACGGGACGGAGGCGCCGTAATCGAAGCGGATGATCAACTCGGTCGTCATCGCCACGGTGCCGCGTTTGCCGACGACAAGACGAACGAGATGCGAGGCTTGGCCGCGCAACGGCATAAAGTCGATCAGCATGGCCTCGCCGTCGGCGGTGACAAAAGTCGTTTCCAAAATCAGCGTATTAGGCCGGTAGCGGCGCGTAATGCGCGGCTTTTCTTGTGTCGGCGCGATCCGCCAGCATCCATTCTTGTTGGTCCCGAGAAGGGCGGCAAAACATGCATCGGAGTCGAAACGCGGCCAGCAGAGCCAATCGATCGAGCCGCCCTTCGACACCAGCGCAGCCGTCTCGAAATCGCCGATCAGCCCGTAATCCTCGATGCGCCCGATCATGAGCACCAACTCTTCAATGAATGCATGACAGAAAAAGGAGGCGCGGCAGCCCTCTTTACTCCAGCTTCACGTTGGCCGCCTTGATGACGTTGCGCCAGCGCTCGATCTCTTCGCGCATATAGGCGGCGGTTGCCTGCGGCGTGCCGCCGATCGGCTCGGCGGATAGCTGGGCAAGGCGATCGCGGATCTCACCCTGATGCAACGCCTCGTTGACGTCGGCGTTGATCTTGTCGGCGATCGCCTGCGGCGTCTTCGGCGGCGCCACGATCGCGAACCACGCCGCGGATTCGAAGCCGGGCAGGGTCTCGGCGATCGTCGGCACATCGGGCAATGCAGCCATGCGCTTGGGCGTGGCCACGCCCAGTAGCTTGAGCTGCCCTCCCCGCACCAGCGCGAGCGAGACACCGAGATTGTCGAACATGAGATCGACGTTGCCCGCAGCGAGATCGGTCAAGGCCGGCGCCGAGCCCCGGTAGGGCACCTGCTGGAATTTGACCTGCGCCATCAGTTGGAACAGCTCCGAGGTCAGATGTGAGGTGGTGCCGTTGCCCTGGGTGGCGCAGGTGAGCTTGCCGGGATTGGCCTTCGCGTAGGCGATCACGTCGGCGACGCTGGCGAGGGGCACCCTGGCATTGAGCACGAGAGCATTCGGCACGCGGCCCATGATGACGATGGGGACGAATTCGGTCGGATCGAAGCCGAGGCGTGGATAAAGGTTCTGATTGATGACGAGGGGCGGCGCCGGCGCAGCCAGCAGCGTATAACCATCGGGGTCGGCCTTGGCGACCGCCTCGGCGCCGATATTGCCGGCGGCGCCAGTGCGGTTCTCGATCACCACCGGCTCTCCCCACTTCTTCGCCAGCCAGTCGCTGAAAATGCGCGGCATCACGTCCGCGGTGCCGCCGGCGGGGAACGGCACGATGATCTTGACCGCGCGCGAGGGATAGTCCTGCGCCTGGGCCGCAGGCGATAGCGCCACCAGGACGGCCAGCCCGAGTGCGGCGGCGATGCCGCACTGTCGCAACGATTCATACCGAGGGATGATAGAGCTGAGCGTCATCACGCGTGTTCCTCTTAATCAATCCTTTGTGTCCCGGGCGCAGCGCAGCAACGCAGATAAGTTTACGCAATCTGCGTATACTTGATTGCGTTGTGGTGCGCTGCAGACCCAGGACCGCTCCAGTCTGCGGCCATCCCGGATCAGCGGTGCACCGCATCCGGGACACGCGACTTCTGTCATTCATCGATGGCCTTAATCTGGTGCTCCGACTCATTCAACGACGATCCTGGCGGCCTCGATCACCGGAGCCCACGTTTTGAAACTTTGCCGGATCAAATCGCGCATGTCGTCCGGCGTGCCCGCGAGCGGGTCGGCTTCCAGCGCGCGGATACGCGCGCGCAACTTTGGGTCTTGGAATCCCTGCGCGAGCGCCCGCGATACTTGCGCGGTGATCTCCTTGGGTGTGCCCGGGGGCGCCGCCACCGCCATCCAGGTATCCGCGGAAACGCCCGGCAACGTCTCCGCGATCGTGGCGACGCGCGGATAATCCTTGAGCCGCTCGCGACTGCCGGTGGCGAGCAATTTGAGCTTGCCGGCATCGATGTTCGGTTTGTTGGCGAGGAGATAATCGGGAACCAGATCGATGTTTCCTGCGAGCAGATCGTTGATGGCGGGCGCGCTGCCGCGGTAGGGGATCTCCGTCATGCGGAACTTGCCTTTGAGCATCAAGAGTTCGCCCAAGAGATGGCCGGTCTGGCCCTTGCCCTGATGCCCGTAATTGATTTTGCCCGGGTTGGCGCGCGCATAGGCGATGAGATCCTGCAGGTTGTCGAAGGGAAGGCTCCCGCGGCCGATCAAGATCAGCGGATAGGCAGCAAGCACGCTGATCGGCTCGAGCGCGCGGGTGTCGAAAGAGGCTTTCGAAAAGAGGAGATGCGTAACGCTGAACGTGAGCTGCGCCGCGCATAACAGCGTGTAGCCGTCAGGCGCTGCGCGCAAAACCGACTCCGTGCCGACGCGGCCGCCCGCGCCGCCTGGCCGATTCTCGACCACCACTTGCTGACCGAGGTTGCTGCCCGCCTTGTCGGCGGCAAACCGGCACAAGAGATCGGCCGTGCCGCCGGCCGGATAAGGCACGACCAAAGTTATCACGCGGTCGGGATAGCCGCTCTGCGCCTGCGCGGCGCTGATCACCAACGCGAGAACGAGCGCGCCGCACGTGGTGGCGAGGCGTCGAAACATCCGCCAGCTCACTCGTAGAACTCGGGCGACATCCTCAGGCTGTCGCGCTGCGCCTTGTCGTGATTGATCCAAAGCTGCGCGTTTTCCTTCGCCATGACCTCCGCCATCCGCTGCATCGAGGCCGCGGTCTTGTCCTTGCTGTCGTTGTTCTCTGGTATGCGGCGGTTTTCCCAATTCTCCTTGAAATGAACCGCGTCACCCGACAGCAACACAGCCCCCGTCTTCGGCAGCTTGACCAGCAGGCTCTGATGGCCGGGCGTGTGCCCGGGCGTGGAAATGATCACCAGGCTCCCCTCACCGAAAACATCGTGATCGCCCTCGAGCTTCATCACAGGGTGGTCCGGTTTGAAACGCGGACCGACGGGCGAGTGCCATTCGTACTCGGCCTTCTGCACCAGGAGCATGCTCTGCAGGAACATCGCGACATTGCCGATGTGGTCGGGATGCGTGTGGGAGACGGCGACGTATTTGATGTCGGATGGAGTGACCCCGAGTTCAGCGAGCTGCGCGGCAAGCGTCTTCGGCCGCCGCCAATGCGTCATCCGCGGATCGGAGGGCCGCTGGCCCTCGGGCATGGCGGCGATGGCATCGGCGACGCCTGTATCCCACAGAAGCCAGCCTTGCGCGTGCTTGATCAGATAGCAGTTGTCGGCGAAGTCCATCGACTTGCCCACATTCACGCCCGGCGACCAGCGCGAAATGTCGCCGGCAATGCCCTCTCCGCAATTCAAAATATATAGCCGCTCGACCCCCGATGTGGCGCCTTGCAGGGAAGCTGGCGTGAGCGCAAACGCGAGGGCAAAGGCCAGACCGAGCTCAATACGTTGCATGGCGTTCCTCCTGCATTTGAGCTTTGGCGTGAGCCATGACCGCGTCGAACACAATAATAACACGATCGTGAGGCGGATCCGTGCCGCCCGCTTCAGCCGCGCCAAAACCCCTTCTTTCACCGCGCGCCTTCTGCTAACGATGCCGCGCGAGTTGTGAGCCGCCCCACCGATCGCTCTCCCATGATGAAGAAAGGCCATAACGAGCACAACCAGGCGCTCCGTGAAGGCGCCGCAAGACGAGGATTCCAATGATCAGCCATTCCATCCGCGCCGCCGCGCTGGCCACGGGGTTCGCCGCCGCAATCTCTTGTGCCGGCCTCTCCGCGCACGCAGCCTCGTTCGACGGCCCATGGAGCGTGCTTGTCGTCACCAGGGCCGGTCCCTGCGACCAAGCTTACCGGTACGGCGTGACGATCGTCCGCGGACAAGTCTATTACGCAGGCGGCGGCCCGGTCAGCCTGACGGGACGCGTGTCACCATCCGGCGGCGTCACCGTGCGCGTGTCCAGCGGTCCGCAATACGCCATTGGCACGGGTCGACTCTCGCGCACGACCGGCAGCGGCAGCTGGCGCGGCCAAGGTCCGAGCGGGGCCTGCGTCGGCGTATGGAGCGCGACGCGGGGTTGAGGCACGAATCACTCCATCAACGCTCTTGACGCGTCGGCGCCCGCTGGTGTTGCGAATGCGCAGAACCGCTCTGGATGCCAAGAGCACAGGCGCGAATGTAGAACATACAAACCCGTCAGAGCGATTGGAGAAACCTTTGCACACGCTGCGCATGGGTTGCGGGGTTGCTGCCGGACTGATCTGCATGTTGCTCTTGGCATGCCCGCCGGCCGCGTGGATGTCGGCGCAGGCGCAGACCCACGCCACGGGAAAGAAAAAGGTCGAGAGAAAAGGGGCGCCGCCCAAAGCCGGCGCGAAGGAGCAGGAAGAGCGGCCCGCTTTCACCGCGCAGGACGATGACGCCGCGGCCATTCCCGGGATTGCGGACGCGCGCATCTGGGGGGATTCCGAGAGCGCGTTCGCGCGGGTGTTGCCGCAGGTAAGCGGGCCATGGCTGGCGATCTCGGGCGGTGGCTCCGACGGGGCCTACGGCGCGGGCGTCCTCACCGGCTGGAGCGAAGCGGGCACACGGCCACAATTCGCCGTCGTGAGCGGCGTCAGCATCGGCGCGCTGATTGCTCCTTTTGCTTTTCTCGGGCCCCGATATGACGAGGAGCTACACAAGAACTTCACGAGCATCGGCGCCGCCGACATCTTCGAAGATCGTATGACCCGCAGCAGCCTGTTCGATTATTGGCCGCTCAAGCGCTTGATCGAGCACCGCGTGACTCCGACCCTGCTGTCCGAGATCGCAGCCGAACACGCCCGAGGACGGCGCCTGTGGGTGGCGACCACAAACCTCGATGCCGGGCGACGCGTGATCTGGAACATGGGCGCGATCGCCGCACACGGGGAGCAAGGAGCGCGGCTGTTTCGCGACATTCTGCTCGCGTCCTCGGCCATTCCCGGATTCTTTTCCCCGGTTCCGATCGAGGTCGAAGCGAACGGCAAGAAATTCCAGGAATTGCACGGCGACGGCACGCTCACCGCGCCGTTCTTCGTCATGCCGGAAACGATGCTTTCGGCGCGCAGCACGTCGCGTCCGCCGCTCGGCCAGCTTTACGTCATGGTCAACTCGAAACTCGGGCCGGAATTCAAGATGCCCGACCACAACATTCCCGGCGTGCTCGGCCGCTCGATCGGCGTAGCGCTGACGGCGGCGTTGCGTGCAGAGCTAATGCTGATCTATGTCGGCGCGCAGCGACAGGGAATCGCGTTGCGCGTCGCCCATGTCGACCCGAGCTTCGATTTTCCGAGCCGCGGCCCGTTCGACGGCAAATACATGCAGGCGCTCTACGAAGTCGGCGTCGCGGCGGGCAAGAAGGGCACCGCTTTCGGAGACACCGTGCCCGAGCTCTCGATGCGCGGCTCGAGCAGCCAGCAATAACGAGTCGCGCCGCGGCCGATCTCAGCGTTGACTTCGGCGTGCTTCACTCCGCCGCTAGGCGCGACCGCGGTTCGGTGATGCGGACGGCAAGCCGCCAAGCTACCCAGAACATGGCGAAATAGCTCGCGATGAAGGTCACGAGGCCGGTGTAGGGCGTCGAGTAGCGTTCGACCACCAATCGGGCTTGACCCGCGGGTCAATCTCCTTTGTAAGAACTTTTTCCGCACAGGATGGATTGCGGGTCAAACCCGGCGATATCGGCTGCGATTGCTGCTCGCGTCTGCCCTCACCCGACTCGCGCATGCGGCGCTCGCCACCTTCTCCCCCGCTCCGCTCCGCTGCGCTGCGCGAGGCGAGAGTTCACTCCGGCTGCTCGACCGTGCGGATGTTGATCTCCGATTTGAGCGTACGGTGAACGGGACATTTGTCGGCGATCTCGAGCAGGCGACGGCGTTGCTCCGCATCGAGCTCCCCGCGCAGCGTGATCGCCCGCTCGATGCGATCGAGCATGCCTTCCTTGGTCTCGCAGTCTTCGCAATCAGCGGCGTGAATCCTGGAATGGGCGAGTTCGACCGTCACCCGCTCGAGTGGAAGCGCCTTGCGCTCGGCATAGAGCCGCAGCGTCATCGCCGTGCAGGCTCCTAGCCCCGCAAGCAGCAAATCGTAAGGACCCGGGCCGCTGTCGAGACCGCCGACCTCGACCGGCTCGTCGGCGAGGAAGCGGTGGACGCCGACCGTGATCTCCTGCTGAAAGCGGCCCTGGCCGGTCTCGCGAACCACCACCGTCTTGGCATCGTGCGGCATCTCCGCCGTCGCCTGCGGCACGTCGAGATAGCGCTCGGCCCAGGCATGCACGACATTGGCCACGTAGGCAGCATCGCTGCGGCGGCTCAAAAGGTGATCGGCGCCTGCGAGCGATACGAAGCTTTTCGGGTGCTTGGCAGCGGCAAAGATGCGGCTCGCGTTCTCAATGCCGACGACCTCGTCGGTCGGCGAATGGAAGATAAGCAGTGCCTTGCGCAGATCGGCAATGCGCGCGAGGAGCTTGTGTTCGGCGAGGTCGTTCACGAAGGCACGGCTGATGTGAAATCGACGGCCTGCGAGCATGGCCTCGACCTCGCCCGTGGCGGCGATTTCGTCGAGGCGGTCCTTGAACAGGCCGGCCACGTGGGTGGGATCGCAGGGCGCTGCGATAGTTGCCACGGCGCGCGCCTCGGCTATCTCGCCGGCCGCCGCAAGCACCGCGGCGCCCCCGAGGCTGTGGCCGATGAGGATCGCGGGGGCGCGGGCGCGGCGGCGCAATTCGTTGGCTGCCGCGACGAGATCGGCGACATTGGAGGAGAAGGTCGTGTTGGCGAATTCCCCTTCGCTCGAGCCTAGTCCGGTGAAGTCGAAGCGCAACACGGCGATACCGAGCGCGGTGAGCCCCTCGGCGACGCGCTTGGCGGCATGGATGTCCTTGCCGCAGGTAAAGCAATGCGCAAACAGGGCGTAAGCGCGCGGCTCGCCAACGGGGCGATCGAGCAGCGCGGCGAGCTTTTGTCCTTGCGCGTTGGGAAAATCAAAACGCTCAGCCGGCATGATCTCCTCCCGTTGGATCGAGGCGCCTTTGTCTTCAGCAAAGCACAGCAGGATTTGCGGACGCGGGAAAGCGCGCGGCGGCCTGGCGAGCCCTCGCCCCGCAAGCAAAGCGCAGGGGCAGAGGGCGGCCGAGCGCAGCGAGGCCCAAGGGGCAACGGCCGCGACGCTGCCGGATCAAGCGGGCCGAGGGGGAACCCCCATTTGAACCAGTCGCATCTTTTCCGCGACTAACAGGGTGGCGCTAATGAGGATCGCTGTATTCGGTGCCGTTTCGCCCGGGATTGAGGGGGCAGCGCCCGGCACGAAAACAGGAAGGGGCAACAATGAGTTATTCGCGAATTTGCACCCGGGCCGCGGGCCTATCGGTGGCGCTGGCGCTTGCCTGCGCGGCCACGCTGCCTGGGGCCGAGGCCGGTCCGAGTTATGACGGGCTCTGGAGCGTGGTGATCGTGACCAAGACGGGCCAATGCGATGCCGCGTATCGCTACCCGATCCGCATCACCAACGGCAGCCTGGTCAATGCCGGCTCGGCGCCCATCAACATCTCAGGCAAGGTCGGCAAGAACGGCGCGGTAATCGTCAACGTCAACGCCGGCGACAAGAGCGCGGTCGGCAAGGGTCGCCTCGCTGCTACAAGCGGCGCTGGATCCTGGAGCGGCAACGCCAACGGTGCCTGTTCGGGCGTGTGGGAAGCCGAGCGTCGCGGCTAATCCCCCTAGCCATCCGAGCCAGCGGCAATTGATGCCCGGGTCCAACCCGGGCATTCGCCGCCTTCGAGCTTTTCGCCATGCTCCGCATGCAATCGCCCAAGCGAGAAGCCGCCCCTCTCGCGCAGCCCCCCGCCCTGATCTATGCGGCGGCGCTGACCTGCGGCGTATTGGCTTCGCTTGCGTTGCAGCTCTATTTGCGCGGCGCCGGCTTCGAGCTCGCCACTCTGTGGGAAAACATGTTCGCCACCAGTACACGGCAGTTGCGCACCACCGGTCCGTGGTGGGCCATCGCCGGCCTTGCCTTCCTCGCGGGCGGAATAACCGCCGCGGCACTCAGCCGTCTTCCCCTTCCCTGGCGCCGCTTTCGCTCCCTGCGATGGGCGGCCGGCGCAGCGATCGTTTTCGTGCTCGCGCAGATCGGCGATCCCCGGGCCGCCTCAGAAGCGATCGGCGCAGGTCTCAATGTCGCGGTGAATTTGGTGGCGCTCGCCCTTGCCGCCGTAATGGCCCTGGCGGGCGCCTACGTCGCCGTGCGGCGTTGATTGCAGGCATTCCCCCGGACGCACAACTGTAGATTGCACCTACAGAGCCGTGGCGCCGATCAAATTAATCGGCGCGCCGCTCGAACCTTGATCGGCCTGTGCGATACTAAAAGTCACGGGGGATTGCGACTTGTCGGGCGTGTGCAGGGGCGACGGAGCTCTTTGGATGGCATTTGCCGATTACGCACGAGCCGAGGCGAACGACCAGACGACCCAACGAAGCGGCCCATCGCCATGGGTGACGGCCCTTCTGACCGCGCTGACCCCCGGGCTTGGCCACCTGTACATCGGACAGGCCCGCCGTGGCATGACGCTGTTCATTCTGGTGATCATCGCCGACACGCTGCTGATGTTCGCAATGATGGGCGTGTTGGCGCGGTTCTGGATGTTCGCCGTCAGTCTCGCGCTGCTCGTCGGGCTGTGGCTCTACATCATGGTCGACGCGATTTCGCGCGCGTATCGGATGCAGGACTTCCCCCATCAGCGCTATGGTCGCTGGACGACCTACGCCGGCGCCTTTGTGCTTGCTTGTCTGATCTTCGCGGGACCGTGCATTTATGCCGTGCACGCGAAAGCATCGGGCCGGCTGCTGTGGCTGAACGCCACGAGTGCAAGCATGGAGCCCACGCTGCGCCTGGATGAATATTTTCTCGCCGACGCCACGTACTATCGCACCCGGCATCCGAGCCGCGGCGAGGTCGCAGTCTACGTCCATCCCAAGCAGGAGCAGCTTCACTACATCAAACGCATCGTCGCAATCGAGGGCGACCGCGTCGCCATCAAGGGCGGCCGCGCGATCGTCAACGGCGTCATGGCGGAGGAGCCCTACGTCGATGCGGGCGATCCGCAGGCGCCGCTTGCGAACGAAGCGGAAATCCGGGTGCCGCCCGGACACGTGTACGTGCTCGGTGACAATCGCGCCAACAGCATCGACAGTCGCGACCAGGTCGCGCACGGCCCGGTGCCGGTGGCAAATCTGATCGGCCGTGTCACGGATATCGCCATATCGCGCCATTTGTTGCGGATGGGCCGCTGGATCGGAACGCCAAGCAACCATTAGCCAGCCCACGCCGCCCACTCCCGACATGGCGACCAGCTGTCGACTCGTCATACGCGGGCACAAACGCGTCGAGGCGCGCGTGAACGCGCTTATGACCCGCGCATCCATCTTCTTCGCGAGAAGCTTTTTTCGAAGAGCGTTGGAGTGCACCGCTACTCGGGCTTGCCCGAGTTGCGTATCATTATGCCCGCACGTCGCGTAACCCCGACTTGTGGTGTCAAGCCCGGCCATGACGGCGGCGCTAGCGCGCCAACTCTCGCATCGCGTTGTCCAGGCCCTCGAGCGTCAGCGGATACATCCGCCCGCCCATGAGCTGGCGCATGATGCGGATAGACTGCGTATAGTCCCAGTCCTTTTCCTGCACCGGATTGAGCCAGACACACGCGGGATAGGTTCGCGCCACGCGTTCCACCCAGATCGCGCCGGTCTCTTCGTTGAAATGCTCGATCGAACCGCCCGGCGCCATGACCTCGTAAGGCGACATCGAAGCGTCGCCCACGAAGATGACTTTGTAATCGTGCGGATACGTGTGCAGCACGTCCCAGGTCGGCGTCGTGTCGTCGAGGCGGCGGCGGTTTTCCTTCCACACCCGCTCGTAGAGGCAATTGTGAAAATAGAAATACTCGATGTGCTTGAACTCGCTGCGCGCGGCCGAGAACAGCTCCTCGGTCGCCTTGACGTGCCAATCCATCGATCCGCCGACATCGAGGAAGAGGAGGACCTTTACCGCGTTGTGGCGCTCGGGCCGCATGAGAATGTCGAGATAGCCTTTGTGGGCGCTGCCCCTGATGGTGCCGTCGAGATCGAGTTCCTCGGGCGCCCCGGTGCGGGCGAACTTGCGAAGCCTACGCAGCGCGATCTTGATGTTGCGCGTGCCGAGCTCGACCTGGTCGTCGAGGTCTTTGAATTCGCGCCGGTCCCAAATTTTGACGGCGCGGAAGTTGCGGCTCTCATCCTGCCCGATGCGCACGCCTTCGGGATTGTACCCGTAAGCGCCGAAGGGCGAGGTCCCGGCGGTGCCGATCCACTTGTTGCCGCCCTGGTGCCGCCCCTTCTGCTCTTTCATGCGCTGACGCAAGAGTTCTAGGAGCTTGTCCAGGCCGCCGATTGCGTCGATCGCTCTCTTTTCCTCCTCGGTAAGGTATTTTTCGGCGAGTCTTTTGAGCCATGCGGCGGGGATTTCGGGGGTGAGCGTCTCGCTCATCAGTTCCAGGCCTTTGAACACATGGCCGAAGACACGATCGAATTTGTCGAGGTTGCGCTCATCCTTCACCAGCGCAGCGCGCGCGAGGTAATAAAAATCCTCGACCCGCCTACCGGCGAGGTCTTTCTCCATTGCCTCCATCAGCGTGAGATATTCGCGCAACGTCACCGGGACGCCGGCGGTTTTGAGTTCGTGGAAAAAGGCGACGAACATGGCGAGCGCAGCTTGCGCCCGCGGCCAAGGCGGTCAAGTCACGGCCAGGAACCGGCATAAGTTGGGGCTTGCGTAAAGATATTATCTTTAATATCTTTAGCGTCAGTCCCCCCGCGAAGCGAGCAGGGGCTCGGAGTTTTGCATGCGGCTCCATCCGGCCATGAAGAACGGCGAGCGAAATGTCGTTCCCCTTCGCAGCGCGACCATGTCGACGCAGATCGTCGCCCAGGTGCGCGAGGCGCTATTCGCAAAAGAGCTGCGCCCGGGCGATTTCCTCGGCACGGAAAAGGATCTCGCCGAGCGATTCGCCGTCAGCCGCATCGTCGCGCGCGACGCGTTGCGAACGCTGGAAGCGCAGGGCGTGGTCGAGATCAAAGTCGGCTCCGGCGGCGGCGCGCGCATTGCGCGCGGCAATGCCCGCCTGTTCGCCGAGGCGCTGGCGGTGCAGCTCGATCTTGCGGGCGTCTCGGTCAGCGAAATCATGGAGGCGCAGCGCGCGATCGAATGCCTCGGCGCGGAGCTGGCGGCGGTGAACTCCACCGCCGAGGATCACGCTCGGCTACGCGAGCTTATTAGCGAGGCCGAACGCAGGATCGACGATGTCCCTGCGTTTACGCGCTCCTCGCGCGAGTTCCATCTCGCCGTCGCCGAAGCATCCCACAACCGCGTGTTGGTGGTGCAACTCGTCTCGCTGCAGCACGTCTCCTGGCCTGCGCACAATCCCACCCTCACCCCGAGCGTGGCGCGACGCGTTCTCGACGCACATACGGAATTGGCGGCGCGCATCGAAATGCGCGACGCCGCCGGCGCCCGGCAGCTCATGGACGAGCACGTGAAAATGATAGCGGCGCGGCGAGTTGCGGAGCACCGTGACAAGCACGCAACAAGTCGCGCCTGCTGTTGAACTCAAGTCGAAACGCAAGGAGGAGTCCAGCCATGATCAAGAAGAAATTCATCATCGAACCGCACTTCCGGTTGCAGGAGTGGGTGGCGGAGGAGAAAGGGTATTTCAAGGACGAAGGCCTTGATTACGTCTTTCAGGAGCTCATCCAGTCAACCGATGGCGCGCACCATTACAAGGGCGACAAGGTCGGCGCCATGCAGTCATTCGAGCGCGGCCGGACCTCCGACGTGAGCTGCGCCTGTCACTGGACCGTCGGCGTCGCAGCCTCCAAGGGCAAGGGTCGCCTCTACGCAGGCGTGTACTCGGTCGCCCCTGCAGGCGTCTTCGTCCCGCCCGACTCGCCGGTGCGCACGCCGGAGGATCTCGCGGGCGTTCCGATCGCCGTGGGCTATCAGTCGGGCAGCCACTACTCGACCATCCAGGCGCTCGAGCAATATATGCCGGCCGACAAGATCAACCTGACCTTTGCCGACGGCATGCTGTTTCACCGGCTCGATCAGTTGATCGAGGGCAAGGCGCAAGCGTCGGCCCTGTTCAGCGGTCCGTACTACTTCGCGGAGCAGCTCGGCTTCCGCAAGGTCATCGATACGACCTTCGTGATCGCGACAATGGTGAGCGGGGATCCCGAGCCCGAAGACCTGCGCAAATTCTTCCGCGCGCTCAAGCGCGCGCAACGCGACATCGATCTGCGGCCGGATCTTTACATTCACTACTACAAGAACGAATTCCCCGCGCGGTATCATGCCATGATGGACACGCGTCGCTGGGGCCCGGGCGAGCGGCTGGTCTTCGAGACCTACACCAAAGAAGTCTTCGAAGAGACTTTCAGGTGGATCGCGGACCACGGAATCTTCGCCGACAGCGGCTTGGGTTCCGGCAAGTACGAGGACGCGGTGATCGCCGCGACGCCATAACCGGCATATCCAACAAGCTGCCGCGCCCACGGCGCGGCGGCCTGGCCTCGCTGAACGCGAGGAGGAAGGACTTCGAGACTGTAGCGGGTACGCGTCAGCAAAAGTTCAAGGCCGGATGCCCTGCGCGGCGGATTCCACCTCGCGGGGATGACCGAGCGGCGTCGCTTGCGCCTTTTCCGCGAGCTTAAGCCAACGCAGCCCCAAACTGCGGCGCTCGGCGGCGAGCTCCGGCGAGCTTGCCAATTTCGCCCGCCGCGCGCACTCGGCGGCCTGGGCTTTGCAGTACTTTACATACGACGACATAACACGCTCTCGACACATGGCCAGCGCGCCGCATGCTGTTTCGGGGGAGCCATTCCCCCGCAGCGCTCGTGACCCTCGCGAGTATTCCCGCCGTCATGTGACGGAACAAGGGGCCAATCCGCCTGGACTCCAATTCTGTGGCGGACTGTTGCGCCGGCGTCACACATCTGCGGACAAGCCTAGCCTAAGCTTCCGCGATCCGCCGTCGGACGCGAGGTGGGTCGAGCCAGAGTCAACCCCCGTCTCTATCCCCCGGGCCTGGACGTGGGTTTCGCCGCGCTCACCGCCGACGGGATAGGCCAGTTAAACGCATTACGAGAACCCGCCAGATGGAATCCTCCGACGATGCGGCCTATGCGAGGGCGGCGCTCAGCGCCACCGTCGTGCTGTTCCGAACGCTCATCAAAAAAGGATTGCTCACCCGCGACGAGGTCGTGAGAGTCGTACTCGACGAAGCGGTCTCGAGAGCCATCCAGGCAGAAGCACAGGACGGCCGCGAGGCGGGAAGCGATGCGAACCGCAAATGCGCGGAGATCCTCAAACTGATCGCGGAGAAGCTTTGAGCGTTCAGCCCGCGAACTGCGCGTAGCGGCAAACGGGAGGATGGCTGAGCGTGAGAAAAACCCAGTATTTGCCGCGCTGGGGCGCGATTTCGCCGCGCTCAAGCCACCTGCAGGCGCAGCCCGCCATCAGAACCCGCTTGCTTCCTCCGCCAGACGCAGTCCAATCAGCCGCTCGAGCGTCGCCGCATCCTTCAACAAATCTTGGGAGCGCGCGCGATGCGCGATGCTGCCGCGCTCCAGCACGATCGCTTCTGCACTCAACGACAGCGCGACTTCGGCATGCTGCTCGACCAGGACGAAGGCGGTGCCCTCGTCGGCAGTCATGCGTCGGATCGCACCGGTCAGCTCTTCCACGATGATCGGAGCAAGCCCTTCGAGCGGCTCGTCGAGCAATAGCAGCATCGGATTGGTCATCAGCGCGCGCGCGATCGCCAGCATCTGCTGCTCGCCCCCGGACAGGTGATTGCCTCTACTGGCCCGACGCTCGCGCAAGCGCGGGAAGAGACCATAGATCGCGCCGAGGTCCCACCGCCCCGGTCGCGAGGCGACCATGAGATTTTCTTCAACGCTAAGGGAGGGAAAGATGTCGCGCTCCTGCGCCACCCAGCCAAGGCCCTTGCGCGCGCGCCAATGCGGCCCAGCGCGCGTGATGTCGCGCCCGCGCCACATGACCGCGCCGCGACTGACACGAGTGAAGCCCATGATGGTGAGAAGCAGCGTCGATTTGCCGACGCCATTGCGTCCGAGGATGGCTAGGCTGCCCCCGTCGGGCACGGCAAGAGTGATGCCGTCGAGCACGATGGCGTCGCCGTATCCGGCGCGTACATCCTCGAGTGCGAGCAACGCCTCAGCCATGGCGCGTCCCACCCAGATAGACGTCGCGCACGCGCACGTCGGCCGCGATTTCCCGCGGCGTACCCTCTACCAAGATGCGCCCCCCTACCATAACGATGATGCGATGCGCAAAACGAAATACGACATTCATGTCATGCTCGATGAACAGCACCGCGATGTCGCGCGAGAGATCGGAGATGACGGAGAACAGCTCGGCGCTCTCGCCCTGCGGCACGCCCGCCGCGGGCTCATCCAGCAGCAGCACCTTGGGCTTGGTGGCAAGTGCGAGCGCTATCTCCAACAGCCGTTGCTGGCCATAGGCGAGTTCGCGCGTCGGCCGATAGCAGCTCGCAGCAAGCCGCAGCGAAACGAGGATCGCATGCGCCTCCTCGACCGCATCGCCATAGGCCGGAAGCTTGCGCCACCAACTGCGCGCATAGCCGCGCCGCTCGCACACCGTGAGCGTCACCGCCTCGAGCGCGCTGAGGTGGGGAAACAAGGTATTGATCTGAAAGGTTCGCACGAGGCCGCATTTGACGCGCTCCTCGGGCTTGAGCGCCGTGATGTCCTTTTCGCCAAGGAAAATATGTCCTCCGTCCGGCTTGAGCATGCCGGTCATGAGGTTGATAAGCGTCGTTTTGCCGGCGCCGTTCGGCCCGATCAGCGCATAACGCTCGCCTTGCGGCAGCTTGAGCTCGATGTCCTTGGCAACGACGAGCGAGCCGAAGCTCTTGTCCAGGCCGCGCGTGGCCAACGCCAAGGCGTTCACGCAGCGCTCCGCACAAGGCGCATGAGGCGCGTTAATCCCCCGAGAACGCCATTCGGCAGGAAGAGGACCACGGCAATGAGCAGCGTTCCAATCCAAAAGTACCAGTATTGCGGATTGATGCCGGAGAACTGATCGCGCGCCACCATGTAGATGATAGCGCCAACGAGGCCACCATAGAGGCGGCCGGCGCCGCCGAGGATCAGGATGACGAGCACGTCTGCCGAGCGCGCAAAGCCTAGCGTTTCGAGCGAAACGGTTTCCGTCGTCTGCGCCAACAAACCGCCGGCAACGCCCGCCATGACTGCTGCGATGGTGTAAATCTTGCGGATATGCGCGGGACTAGGCGCCCCGATCGCGGGCATGCGAACTGCGTTCTCGCGAATGCCCCGCAAAGCGAGGCCGAACGGCGAATTGATCAGTCGCCGCGCGAGCAGGAAGGCGAGGAATAAAATCGTCAGCGAATATGTGTAAGCGGTCGTGCCATAGAGATCGAATTGGAAGGCGCCGAAAAGTTTCCACATGCGCACGCCTTGCAGACCGTCGGCGCCGCCGGTCAACCAGCCTGCGCTGTTGGCCGCCTCCGCGAGCAACAAGCCCAGCCCAAGCGTGATCATGATCAAAGCGAGATGGCGAAATCGAGCAATGATGAAGCTCGTCGCATATCCAAGCACGCCTGCCGCGACTGCAGCTGCAGCCAACCCGGTCAGCGGCTCGCCCCAGCCCCACTTCGCAATCAGACCCGCCGTGTACGAGCCAAAGCCGAAATACGCGGCATGGCCCAGCGAGACGATACCGGCATAGCCGAGGATGAGATCGAGCGACAATGCGAACAGCGCCGTGATGGCGATCTGACTCGCCAGCACGAGGTAGTTGGGAGCGAACACGAACGGCAGCAGTGTCGCGAGCCAAAAGGCAAGTTCAACCGGCTGCCAGCGAATCTGCGCCTCGAGATGGCGTTGCGGCTCGCTCAATGTGGAAGGCGTCATCAACGCCTCCCGAATAGCCCGAGCGGCCGCCACATCAGCAGCGCCACCATCACGAAATAAATTAAGAAGGCGCCAAGCTCGGGAAAATAATATTTGCCCGCCATATCACTGATTCCAAGGAGGCTCGCCGCCACGAACGAACCGGCGATCGAGCCGAGCCCGCCGACAGCCACGACAATGAGGACGTAAATGAGGTACGTGAACGCAAAGGCGTGATCGAGCCCCACGATCTCGATAGCGAGCGCGCCGCCGAGACCTGCAAGCCCGCTGCCGAGCGCAAAAGTAACCGCAAACACGCGATCGACATCGATGCCGAGACCACGCGCCATGCGCTGGTTGTCGACCGCAGCCCGCACCTGTGCGCCGAAGCGCGTGAACTCGAGCGCAACGACCAGCACGGCCGTGATCACTATCGAAACGCCGATCAGGAACAGCCGGTAAACGCCGAGACTCTGGCCCATGATCGCGACCGAACCGCGCAGGTACGACGGCAGATTTACCGGCTGCTGGATAGTGCCGTAGATGTAAGCGGCAACCGCGACCGACACGAAGACGATGCCGATCGTGAGCAGGCACTGGGCGAGATCGCTCGCGCCATAGAGCCGGCGGTAGAGCACGCGCTCCAACCCGATGCTCACCAGCGCCGCCGAAAGAAACGCCAACGGCAGGCTCGCCAAGAACGGCCAGCCGAGGTCATTCGTCAAAGTTACGGTGACGAAGCCGCCGAGCATCGCGAAGCTGCAGTGCGCGAGGTTGACGAAATTCATCATCCCCAGCGTCACCGACAAGCCCACCGACAGGAGGAACAGCAACATCCCGTAGGCAAAACCGTCGAACAGAACGCCGAAGGCGGAGGCAATCATGCCCGGCCCCGAACGGTGGTCAGCATGATCGCCCGGGCCTAGTTCTTCATGGCTACCTTGAACGGATCCTTGACGTTCTCGACCTTATCGAACTCGACGTTGACGATTTGCCCGCCGATCTTCTCCACTCGCCGGATATAGACCGTCTGGACGACGTCGCGGGTGGCCGGGTCGATCGCCATCGGGCCGCGCGGGCTCTCCCATTCCATGCCTTTGGCGGCCTCGACCAAGCTCTCGCCATCCGTCTTCCCGCCTGTCTTCTTGAGCGCCTCATAGATGACATGCATGCCATCAAATGCGCCGGCGGAGAACATGTCCGGATTGCGTCCGAAGCTTTCTTTGTAGCTCTTCACAAAAGCCGTGTTCGTTGAAGACTGATGATTGTAGTCGTAATGGAAGGCCGTGATGATGCCGAGCCCGGCCTCGCCCATATTTTTCAGCGCGTCTTCCGACGTCAATTCACCCTGCCCGAGAATTTTCGTCTTGTTAGAGTCGATCCCGCGCTCGGCGAGGGCTTTGCCGATGGCCGCTGGCTGCGGCCCGCCGGGCGTCCAAATGTAGATCGCGTCCGCGTTGGCGTCCTTGGCGCGCTGCACGAAGGCGGAGAAATCCTGGTTCGCCACCGGATAGCGCGCCGCGCCGATGATCTCTCCGCCGGCATCCCTGAAACCCTTGTGAAATGCGGCCTCGCCGTCATGCCCCGGACCGAAATCCGAAACCATCGTATAGGCCTTGCGGATCGCGTTTTTGTAGGCCCATGCGCCAAGGGTCTGGTTCAACTGCGGCACCGTGAACGACGTGCGCACCATGTACGGTGACTTCGTCGTGATGATCGCGGTGGCCGCATTCATGTTGACCATAAACTTCTTCGCCTGCGCCGACACATCGCCGGCTGCGAGCGCATTGGGGGTGAGCGCAAACCCCGCCAGCATGTCCACGTTATCGCGGACGATGAGCTCCTGGGCTAGGCGCTTGGCGATGTCCGGGGCGATCCCGCCGGTATCCCTGCGCACGAGCTCGATCTTCTTGCCGGCGACCATGTCGCCGTACTGCTTCATGTAGAGCTTGATGCCGTTGTCCATTTGCGCCGACGGGTCGGCGAACTGCCCGGAATAAGCGAGGATCACGCCGATTTTGATCGTCTGCTGGGCCTGGGCCGAGGTGACGGCTAGAACAGCAACGATACTGGCTAATGCAAATATCTTTCGCATCGTCCTCCCCTCCAGGCGTTCCGATGCACGCTCGCTGCGCTCCCTCGCCGCGTGCGGGGAGAGGGTTGGATTGAGCTTATCCGGCAGGAATTAGCCGCCTCGCGCGCGCGTCGGATCTTTGACGTTTTCGACTTTGTCGAACGGCACATTCACGAGCTCGCCGCCGACCTTCTCTACCCGCCTGATATAGATGGTCTGCACCACGTCACGTGTATCGGCATCGATCGACATCGGTCCGCGCGGGCTCTCCCACTTCAATCCTTTGGCCGCCGCGATCAAAGCATCTCCGTCGGTATTGCCGCCCGTCTTCTTCAGTGCCTCGTAGATCGCATGCATACCGTCATACCCGCCGATCGAGAAGAAGTCCGGATTGCGCCCGTGCATTTCGTTGAACACTTTGACGAACTCGACATTGAGGGGAGCCTTGCTCTTGTAGTCGTAATGCCACGCCGAGATGAGGCCCAACCCGGCGCCACCCATCGCCTTGAGCGCCTGCTCCGCCGTCGTCTCGCCCGATCCGAGCACCTTGGTCTTGGAAAAATCGATACCACGCTCGGCGAAGGCCTTGCCCAGCGCGGCCGGCTGCGCCCCGCCGGGGATGAAGATGAAAATGCACTCCGGATTGACGTCCTTGGCGCGCTGCACGAACGCCGAGAAATCGGGATTTGCGACAGGAAAACGCACCGACCCGACGATGTCGCCCCCGGCTTCCTTGAACGCACGCTGGAATGCCGCCTCGGAATCGTGTCCAGGACCGTAATCGGTCACCATGGTGTAGCACTTCTTGAGGCCGTTTTTGGCCGCCCAGGCCCCGAATGTCTCCATCACCTGGGGTAGCGTCACAGACGTGCGGATCATGTAGGGCGACTTCGTGATGATGACCGAGGTCGCAGCATTCATCACCACCATGAATTTCTTCGCCTGGGCCGACACGTCGGCGGCGGCGAGCGCATTCGGGGTGAGCAGGAATCCGGCCAGGACGTCGACGCCGTCGCGCACGACGAGCTCCTGCGCAAAGCGCTTGGCGACGTCGGGCGCGGGGCCGCCGACATCGCGGCGGATGATCTCGATCTTTTTGCCGGCGACGGTGTCGCCGTGCTGCTTCATGTAGGTCTTGACCCCGTTGTCGAGCTGGATGCCGGCATCGGCAAATTGGCCCGAGAGAACATTGATGAGCCCGATCTTGACCGTGCCCTGCGCATAGGCGCACGAGGCGCTGACGAAGAGCGCGACAGCGCAGCTAACTCCCATGCGGGTCCAATTCATTGTCGTCCTCCCGGCTTGCTCGGTTCTGTTTCTGCAAAAATTGTACTCACGAATATTCGCGCGGTCGAGAACGTTCGGCGCGGCGATGGTGGGCGCCGCCCCACCGCCAGCAGTGATTCTTCTCGTCGACAGGCATAGCGCGCCGGAAGGCGGGTGAATGCGCTTGTGACCCTGCCAGCATCGTCTTGATCAAAGTCCCTCTCCGCCGATGGCCCGGGTTGAGCCCGGGCATGAGAAGTCGAGGGCGCTTACCCGCAGCTTCAGAACTGACGAATCCGCACCGAGCGTTGACTGCACCACCCACGCACGCATTTCGGAAGTCCCGCGCACGGTCAAAAGTACTGCAATGAGACAGGGTTAGCGGTGCCACCGCTGATCGTCCGAGCCTCACATTTCCGCCGCATCCCCCATGCTAAGCATGGGGCGCGCGCACGTGATCGCGGCAGACGCCATGCTTCCCATTTGTATCCTCGCCTTACTACTCGTGCTTTCGTGGTTTGGCGGCCAAGCTGCCCGCGCGGAGCCGGCGGCCAGCAATGCGCCGCGCATCGAGTGGGAAGCCAAAAACCGGTTCCGGCTGTTCCGCACTGAGGCCGACTTCCAACGCCATGTCGAGGCGACGCGCAGCGACGGCGTGCTCGCGGCAGAGCGGCGCCTGGCAAAGGAGAGCGATGGCCGCGGCTGGGCCCGCGACACGGTCGAACGCTTGTGCGTCGATCGGACCGGCCGGCTGCTGGAATTTTGCGAGCGCGATGGCGAGCGCGAGAACTATCTGGCGCCGCACGATCACCGCGTGGGCGTCACGCTGAGTGGAACCTTGCCGGCAAATGAAGGATGCGTGTGGAGCTTCGATGACGGCGACGGTCATCCGCGGCAAGTCAACGCCGCTTGCGACGAGGAAGTCAGGGCGCGCCTCGTCAGCAGCCGGCCAACGCTGGCGAGCGTCGATATTGTGTTGCCGGACGGCACCGCGCTGCGGCTCATCAGCGAGATCGCGGTGCGTGATGTGCTCATCGCCGGGATGGGCGATTCGATCGCGGCCGGCGAGGGCAATCCCGACCGGGCGGTGCAATTGTCGGATCAGGGATTTTGCTTCAAGCGCTTTGGCGCCGGCGAATATTACCGGCCGGGGCGAGCGGGGTTCAGGGGCAACCGGTCGTGCACGGTGATGGCGAACGACGACACGCACTCCGGCGAATGGGCGCAGCAGAGCGCGCGCTGGCTAAGCGGCCCCTGTCACCGCTCCCTCTACAGCTATCAGATGCGCACCGCGCTCGCGCTTGCTGTCGAGAATTCACATCTCGCGGTCACCTTCATTCCGCTCGGCTGCTCCGGCGCGACAATCAATGCCGGATTTCTTGGCAACCAGCGGGCGCGCGAATGCCCCGGCGTGGGGCTTGCCTGCTCGGGAACGGTTCGCTCCCAAATCTCCGAATTGACAGAGCTCCTGGCAACGGCGCGCCGTCAGCGGGCCGATCGCAGCCTCGATTTGGTGCTGCTGACGATCGGCGCCAACGACATTCTCTTCTCAGGCCTGATCGCCAATGTGATGATCGAACCGGGAACGGAACGCAGCCTCCTCAGTAGCGGCGGGATTATTGCTTCGGTCGAAGAGGCGCAGACAATCCTTGGTCGCGAGCTGCCTGGAAACTTTGCCAAGGCGCGTGCCGCGCTCAAGCCGCTCGTGGGCGGAAATCTGTCGCGAGTCGTTTACGTCACCTACGGCAATCCCGCCCTTGCGGGCCCCGAGACGACCTGCCCGGGCGGACGCGACGGCTTCGACGTACATCCGGCCTTCGCGGTGGATGGCGAGCGGCTGCGTCAAGCCGTGGCCTTCGTGTCGCAAAAGTTTCTGCCCGGCATTAAGGCGCTCGCGCGCTGCGAAGACGGCAGGACTTGCCGAAGTCCATCGACCGAGCGCATGACGTTTGTGGACGCCCACCAGGCGGCATTTGCGTCACACGGCGCGTGCGTACGCGGTGATGACGATCCCGCATTCGATCGGGAATGCTTCTCGGGCAAGGGCGAGACGTTCGAGAGCAGCTTGACGAAGGGTGCGACGGACCCGATGACCTGCGGCTACGCGGCGAGCGAATTTCGCCCCTACGCGTCGCGTGCGCGCTGGATCCGCACCGCAAACGACAGCTATTTCACTGCGATGACCTACCCCGAAGGACTGCCGGCGGTGCTGCAACCGAGCGACCTGCACGATGCGATCTGGGGAATATTCGCGGCGGTCTACGGCGGCGCGGTTCACCCGACCGCGGAAGGCCACGCCGCCATGGCGGACGCGGCGCTGCCAGCCGCGCGCGAGGCGCTCGGGTTGCGGCCGCCCGCCGCGCTCGTGCGCAGCGAGCCGCTGCCGGCGCTGCCAAATCTTGTTGCTCCGCGGCTGCCCACGTCCGGGCGATAGCTTAGCGTTTATGCGCTCTGCGCCACACCGAGCTTCTTCTGCAGGCTGGTCGATGATGTCGTGTATTGGAACACCAGTCGCTTGCCGGGGTAGACGTAGTGGTAAGCCTTTTGCGCCATCAGCGCGCCTTCATGGAAACCTGACAGGATGAGCTTGAGCTTGCCCGGGTACCAATTGATGTCGCCGATCGCAAAAATGCCGGGTACGCTCGATTCGAATGTCGCGGTGTCGACTAGAATGTACTCGCCGTCCTTCATTGCCATGCCCCAATCGGCGACGGGTCCCAGCTTCATGGTCAATCCGAAGAACGGCAGCAGCGCGTCGCAGGCGATTTCGAAAGTTGAGCCGTCATTGCGCTTCACGATGGCCTTGCCGATGCGCCCGCCCTCCCCCGCAAGGGTCGAGATCTGGCCCAGCACAAAATCGATTTTGCCCTCGCCGACGAGCTTCATCATCTTGTTGACGCTGTCGGGCGCGGCGCGGAACTCGCTGCGACGGTGCACGAGGGTGAGGTGACGCGCAACCGGTGCGAGGTTCATCGTCCAATCGAGCGCGGAATCGCCGCCGCCCGCGATGACAATACGTTTGCCGCGCAATGCCTCGATCTGCCGCACGGCGTAGAAAACCGAGGTGCCCTCATAAGCCTCAATGCCCGGGATGGGTGGCCGTTTGGGTTGGAACGAGCCTCCGCCTGCCGCGATCACGATGATTTTGACTTCGAACACCCGGCCGCGGTCGGTCGTGACGCGGAACAGCGGGTCGCCGATTGTCTCGATCCTCTCGACCATTTCCTGCAGATGAAAGGTCGCTCCGAATGGTTTGATCTGCGCGAGCAACGCGTCGCAGAGACCCTGCCCGGTGACGTAAGGCAAGCCCGGGATGTCATAGATCGGCTTTTCCGGATAAAGCTCCGCGCATTGACCGCCGATCTTATCGAGAATGTCGACGACATGCGCTTTCATGTCGAGCAGGCCAAGCTCGAACACCGCAAACAGCCCGCACGGTCCGGCACCGATGATCAGCACGTCGGTCTTGATCGTTTCGCTCATGCGTTTGCCACGCGCCTCGCTTGCGTTCGCGTCTGATATGGGATGATGCGCCGCGAATGTGTAGCCGCGGGCGTCTTCGCTAAGCCTGCCGCTCGGGCGTGCGCACCACGAGTCCCTCGAGCTCGGCGGTCACCTTGATCTGGCAGGACAAGCGCGAATCCGGCCTCACGTCATAGCCGAAATCAAGCATGTCCTCCTCCATGGGTGACGGCTCGCCTACCGCCGCCCGCCACGCTTCGTCGACGTGCACGTGACAGGTGGCGCAGGCGCACGCGCCGCCGCACTCGGCCTCAATGCCGGGAATGCCGTTCTTGATCGCCGTCTCCATGACCGTCGAGCCCACCTCGCCCTCGACCGTCCGCGCGGTGCCTTCGTGGTCGATATAGGTGATCTTCGGCATGCGGTTGGCGGACAACTCGGCGCGATGGCGTCCTATAGAGCATGTTCCTTTGTGCTTGAAGCGATAATGACCCGTGCCGCTTGATGCGTTTCTTGCTCCGCCTGCGGGGGCGGGAGCAGAGCGAGTTCATCACTCGTGCCGATCGCTATGGTCCACGTCTGCGGCCCGCCGCGGCTCACTCGACAGGCGGGTCGCCGCCGAGCACGCGATAGCCGGCCGGGGTAAGGCGGCAAACCAGCCAGTCGGGCTTGATGGGGTTCTGCACCCAGGGGCTTGCCCAGCCGCGGGCCACGCAGGACTCGACGGTGTTTTTCGCCACTTCCCGCCCCTCCAGATCGAAAAGCGGCAGCTTTCCACCGGGTTGCGTCAATCCCCGCTCCAGATAGCGCCGCTGCGCCTCGCTCGGCCGTATGCCAGCCGCATTACGGCCGGACAAACCCTCACCCGGCGCGCAGACGCTGTCCTTGCCCTGCGGTGCTCGACCCATTGCCCGCCCGCCGTTAACGATGATTAAAGACGCCTTAACAAGCGGTTTCCTTCGGTATGCCAAGCCGATAGGATAGCCCAACGGCGGTGAAATGTCTGGGCGGCGCGCATCAGGCTGCCGCCCGAAGGGGTAGGGATCTCAAGGCTAACGCGCTCGTGGCGCGGTCAGGATCTCGCTCCTGCCGCTGCTGTAGTCCAGCGTAATACGAGGCGACGACGCACATGGCAAACACTCCAAAGAAGATCAAGGATCCGACGGAAGCGGCGCTTTCCGCGATCCAGGACGCGCTATCGGCGCGCGATGCCGCAGCCGAGGCGCAGGCCGCCAGTCCACCCGCCCCACCGGTGAGCGCAGCCGAGGAGTTGCAGTGGCCCGGCGTCTCCTCCGCGCCCGACGCAGACGGGCACCAAGCTGAAGGGCAGATCTTCTCGCGCCGTGCCGCCAATGACGACCGTGAATCGATCGGCAACATCCTGCGAGCGCTGCAGCGCCGCCCGGCAGGTACGTCCTACGTCACCGCGACGGTCTTTGCGGGCGTGTGGGTGCTCGCCGGCCTGGTCCTCGGCTGGATCTACTTGCCCGAGATGCGGGCCGCGCTTGGTCCAACTGGCCTTGGCACGCCGGTGCTGGCCATGCTCGCCGTCGTTTTCTTCGTGCCAATTATTTTCTTCTATGTGCTCGCGCACATGGCTTGGCGCTCGCAGGAACTGCGGCTCATCACCCAGTCCATGGCCGACGTCGCGATGCGGCTCGCCGAGCCGGAGACGGTTGCGCGCGAGTCGATCGTCACCGTCGGGCAGGCGATCCGGCGCGAAGTGGCGGCGATGGGTGACGGCGTCGAGCGCGCGCTCGCGCGCGCCGCCGAACTCGAGACAATGGTGGGGAGCGAGGTTTCCGCTCTCGAACACGCCTACAGCGAGAACGAGGTGCGCATCCGCGCGCTGCTGCAGGATTTGAGCGCCCAACGCGATAGCCTGGTCGGGCAGGCCGGGCAGATCCGCGACGCCATCAACAGCGTCCATCTCGATCTGAGCCACGACATTTCGCAGATCAGCGAACTCGTTGCCGAGCAGGTGAACGAAGCTTCGCGGCGGATCACCCACACGCTGTCCGACAAGGCCGAGCATATCACGCGCGCGCTCGGAAATGCCGGCGACACGATGATCCAAACGCTCGGCGAGCGCGGCGGCGACCTGCTGGACCGGCTCGAAAATACCAGCCGCGAAACGTCACAGGCCATTTCCGCCGCCAGCGACCGCCTGACCACGACGCTGAATTTCAAGACCGATCACATCGGCGACGAGTTTACGGAAATCACCGCGAATGTCGAACGCACGATGGCGGAACGGCTCGAGCGAGTGACCGAGAGTTTCGCGCAAAAATCCGCAGAGATTCTCGACCTGATGAGCAACCGTTCGCAGGAGCTCACCGACGGCGTCATCGAGACCGGGAATCAGCTTGCGGATACGATTTCCAGCCGCGTCGAGGAGGTCAATACCACCCTCAAGAACACGGGCGATTCACTTGTGCTCGATCTGAGCCTGCGCGGCGGAGACGTGGTGTCCAAGCTCGAGCAGACGGGCGCGCGCATCACCGATACGATCGTACAGCGCGGCGGCCGGGTGACCGACCAATTCCGCGAGACCGCCGAGGCGCTCGCCGACGTCATTGCCAGCCGCGGCGACGCAGCGCGTGAAATGCTCGCGGCGCGCCTGCAAGCCTTCGAAGAGATGTTCAACCGGGGTGGAAGCGAGCTCGCCGACACGATCGCGCAGCGCGGCGACGCGGTACGCGAGCTGCTCGCGGCGCGGCTGCAATCGTTCGAGGACATGTTCAACCACGGCGGCACCGAGCTCGCCGAACGCATCGCCCGCGACGCCACCACGCTGGGCAATCTCATTACTCGGCATTTGGCCGAGTTCGACCGCACCGTGAAGACCTATGGCGGCGAGATGGTCGAACGTCTCGGCGAGCGCACGCAGGACATCTCCAGCGCGATGCGCGAATACTTGGACAATTTCGATACCCGCGTCACGGTCAAGTCGGCCGAGATCACGGCGAGCCTGGACCAGCAATTCAATCGTTTCCGCGATGCTCTCGATGGCCGCACGCAGAGCCTCGGCGAGGCGCTTTCCGCGCGGGTAGCAGAGGTCGCCAAGCGCATGGGCGAAAGCGGCAAGGAAGTGATCGGCGCACTCGACAAGCGCATTGGCGATGTCACCGGCGTCATCAACGCACGCGGCGCCCAGCTCGCTGAGACTATCAGCGCCAAGATCGAGGACGTGGACAGGACGCTGGGCACCAAGGCGACGGAAGTCGCCGACAATCTTGATACGCGCATCAGCCGGTTCGAGAACCTGCTGAGCGGCCGCGCCGAGGGCATGAGCAGGGAAATCGAGGTGCGCAGCCAGGCAGCTGCCGACTTGCTCGCCGCGCGCACTGAGACTTTCAGCAAGGAGATTGAGAGCCGCAGCCAAGCGGCTGCCGACTTAATCGCCGCCCGCAGCGACAGCTTCACCAAGGACATTGACAGCCGCAGTCAAGCAGCTGCCGAATTGCTCAGCGAGCGCACCGACACCTTGACTAGGGAGATCGAGACCCGCAGCCAATCGGCCGCCGAGCTGCTCGCCGCCCGTACCGAGCATCTGAGCAGCACGATGAGAGCAAATGCCGGCGATGCCGCGCAGGCGATCGACAAGTTGACTGCAACCGCGGTGGAGGCGATTGGCGCGCGAGCGGAGCAACTCAGCACAAGCGTAAGGGCAGCCGCCGACGAGGCGGAGCGCTCGCTCAGTAATCTTTCGGCCTCAGCCTCCAGTGCGCTTAATGGACGGATCCGTGAGCTCGCCGAGGCGGTCAAGACCAACAGCGGCGAGGCGGAGCGGTCGCTCACGCAGCTCGCGGCCAATACTACAAACGCGATCCGCGCGAGCGCGCACGACGCCGAGCGCATGATCAGCGGCATGTCGACTGGCGTCAGCAATGTTCTCAAGCAGAATGCCGGTGAAGTGGAACGCACGCTGCTTTCCGTAAGCGCCGAGGTGGCGCGCAACTTCGTCGGCAAGGCGGAAGAGATTTCGACTACGGTCGGCCAGCGTGCCGCCGAGATGACGCGAGTAGTCGACGAGAAGTCGAGTGGTCTGTTGGCCGCGCTCACCCGCAAGAGCGAGGAATTCGTGAGCGAAGTGGGCCGCGTGACCGATCAGGCCGTCAAGGCGATCGAGGCCAAGGGCTTCAACTTCACCCAGACGATGACGGACAACAGCGAACAGATCGCGCGCCTGATCAGCCAGGCGAGCGATACCGCGACCGGTGCGGTCAATCAGTCGCTCAAGGACCTGCAGACGAGCCACATCGCCGCCACCCAGACGACCAGCGAAGCGGTCAATCGTGCGATCAAGGAGTTGCGCGAAAGCGCGGAGATGGCGACCGAAAGCGCGGCCAAGACCATCGGCCGCACGCTCAAGGAGCTGCAGGACACGACTCATGGCGCGGTGGAGCAATCCAAGCAGACGGCATCGGTCGCTGTCACCGAGATCAAAGAGACGCACAACATGCTGCATTCCGATGCGAATGCGCTCTACGAGCGCCTGCGCGAGGCCAACATTCTCCTGCAGGAGGTCCTGAGCGGCGCGCACGAGAACATGAGCGGCATCGAGAGCACGCTGGTTGCGCGGGTGGCCGATTTCGTCGCGGCAATGAACGACGTCGCGCAGAAGGCCGGCACCGCCAACAGCGACGTGGAGCGCAACATTGCGAGCTTCAAGGAAATGTCGGCGAAGACGCTCGACGATCTGAGCCGGCTTGCCGGCCACTTCGACGTGCACGCCCACTCGCTGGCAGATGCGGTGGCGTTGATCGATGGCAGCAACCGGCAGACCCAGAGCGCGCTCACCGAGCGCGGCACCGCGCTGGAGCAGTTGATGACCACCCTCGACAGCAAAGCCGCTGATCTCGAAGAGCGGCTTACCCGCTTTGCCGGTGTGCTCGATCAGTCGTTCGAAGGCGCGGGCGAACGGGCGCGCGAAATCGCGCGGCTGACTGCGGACTCGGCGACCAGCGGCGCCGAAGCGATCCGGGAGAATTTCGAGGCAATCCGCAGCGGCACCGAGGAGGAGCGGTCGCGCCTGAGCGAGGCCATGCACAGCATCTACGAGCAGGCGAGCGAGGAGTCGCACGCCATGCTGTCGCAGGCGGCGCAGCGCTTCGCCGAGGTTCTGGACGAGTTGAAGCAGATGAGCGCCGACATGCGCCGCGAGCTCGAAACGACGCGCGCTGAGTTGCGCAAGGGCATTCTCGAGCTGCCGCAGGAGACGGCGGACACCGCTTCGCACATGCGCCGCGTCATCGTTGATCAGATCGAGGCCTTGGCCGAGCTCAACCGCATCGTGGCGCGCCACAACCGGGAGCTCGACGTGGTCGAGCCCGGCGCGCTGCGGATGGAACCGCTCGAGCTCGCCTCCCGTCGCAGCACCGCGCGCGAGGAGCCGGCGCGCGCGAACGGCAATCCGCGGGGAGAGCCGGCCCGCGCCCCCTCCGACATCACCGGCATG
>WNFW01000051.1_pt1 | contig 59045 bp, 62 predicted proteins | sample 5400131 | NCBI WGS metagenome assembly WNFW01 (sample SAMN13153362, study PRJNA577476) | soil metagenome | isolation source: 20 cm soil or saprolite under grassland replicate 1 | place: USA:California | collected 2016-06-15
TACTGGACTGGCTTCGTCCGGCAAAGCGTCTCTATGCCGATAAGGATCTTAACTTCACGATTGACCGTGCGTGCACCGTTGGCCTTATCACCAAAGCCCAGAAGAAGCGGCTTCACAAAATCTGCCAGGATTTTCGAAATGCCTTTTCCCATGCGGATAAGGACAAGACTTTCCGCGATGTTATGACGCGCGTCACTGCCGTGCATGTTAAGGATGAATCAATAGCCACCGAGACAGGTGAAGAAGTGCCCATCGCCGACTTGCTCATCGGCCAGGGATTCTTTCAAGTCACCCATGCGCAGAAGAACGCAGTGCCGTATTTTCTGTACATCGACAGCCTCGCTCGCGAAATGCGTGTAAAGGTTTTCTCAGGCACTCATGGAGACGACGGGTCTAACAAAAGAATGGAGCGAACGCGGAAAACCCGTCGCCGCTCATCCTAAGCGTTTAGGGCTACACGAGTCTAGAATGCCTTCCTCTCGACAGGACGAAACCAAAGTCGAAAGGTTCCTTGCATCGCGACACCTGGTCGCCGAGCGTCTTCCTCGCAGCATTGGACCCGAGGAGCCAGAGAAGCCAGACTTTCAGGTCTTAGGTCGGAACGGAGAGTTGTTGTTCTGTGAGGTAAAGTCTATTTTTGCGCAAACACCTCTGGAAGGAATTCTCCACCGGACAATTTGCAACGGCCTTACTGTGAAGTTCCACAAGGCCGCCGCTCAATGTCGCACTGTGAATTCCCACCATTTCGTGCCAAACGTACTCGCGTGGGTGTCTCACAACGTTCAGATCAACGTGGCTACGTTTCGCGATCTCCTTCGCGGCCATATTCGGATAGACACACAGATTATCGCTGATCTCACGCCGTATCGGTTTGGGCGACTGCGCGCGGATCTTCCTGAGATCGATCTTCACGTCTGGCTGGAGGAGGACGATACTCCTCACTGGATCATTGTAAATTCAAGTCGCCCAGAGTTTGTTACTCTCTTGACGCGCTTGTTCGGAATTGATCGACAGAATGTTGAACCGGTATAGGCCTAACCATCGGGTTGAGAGGGACGCTGAGAAACGCGCCTCTCACCCAAAGCGTTAGACTCTTATCGTGTTGGTGAGTTGGTTGAGGATCGGACATGGGATTATTCTCGGTTGATTATCAAAACGATCCCGGCCAATGTATCTATGCGCAAGGTGGTCTGAAATTCCGTGCTGATGAAGAAGCGCTGCGCCGATATTTCTCGCCAATCCTTCCTTACGTGTCTCTAAACGACCTTATCGGTGAAGCTGTCTTTTGGGTTTTGCTTCCTTCTTCGCTTGCAATCTGGACCTTCCCTTTTCTTCTATACTACTACGGCGCTGTACTGGCCGTAGGTGCTACACTCTTGCTCTCTACGTTCGTGGGAGTAGTACACCAGTATGTCTACCTGAAGTCGATTAACTACTGGGTCTTCATTTTCGGCAATAGGCTGCTCTGGCTGGCGGGGTATGTCGTGTGGGCGGTAATATTCATATTCCAGGGCTCCTCAGCTAATGTCGTGTTTCTTGGAGTTTGGTTAATAATATTTTGGCTTGGTCTTGGTGATACAATTCACAACCTTCTTCTTCCAATTCTATTTCGCAAGAAGTTTTTTTCGTTACCGCTTTCTGATCAGGTGTTAAGAACCATAGGCTTCTATTATGGAGTGAAGTTCGGAATGGATCCTTTCAATTGGGGAATGTATGATGAAAAGTGACAGAACCGAGCCTAACTCCACGCTTCAGATTGATCTCTAACAGCGACGGCTGAGCTTGGCGGTTTAGACGGCATATTCGTCGCGAATGTTTGAACAGCAATCGGTTTTACGATGCCCAAACGAGGGTACGCAGGCGCTGTGGCGCTATGTTACGTCTGAACGGTTATTAGACTTGCTTACGTCGGAGGAACTTTATTTCACCCATGTTCTGGCCTTTTCAGACGGGCTGGAGGGTTCATTAACCAACCGGACCCGGGATCGCCTTCTCACTTGGTTCAAGACGCAGATCAAGGTCGATGAAGCCTCTGCACAGGAATTAGTCAGAAGGTACGAAGAAGCCCAGAAAGATTTTTACGTAAGCTGCTGGCACATGAACGACTTTGAGTCTTACCTCATGTGGAAAGCATACGCTGAGCGTGGATTTGCAGTTCGGACGAGTTACAACCGAGTTCAAGCTGCATTTGACCGATTCAACGGCGTTGTCACTGGCGGAGTTGTGGAGTACGTAGATTTTGCACGGCACAGTACACGTGTCGGGCACGCGTTTCACATGGTGATGACAAAGGACTTGCCCTATCGCGATGAACGAGAGTTTCGATTGATTTTGTGGGCACTTGATTCAAAGAACATTCAACTTCGACGCGCTAGCAAGGGGATTCGTGTTCCTGTTGATATAGGAACGTTGATCGACCGCGTGTATGTGAATCCACTGAATCAGTCGATCCCGGAAGATCTGTTGGCCCTGCTCGAGCGTCATAAGATTACAATCGACACATCGAAGCTAGTGTACCGTTGAATCATGGGAGGCTCCAGCAAATTGACGTCTAACTCACGGCTTAAAAGCGATGCCGAAAGTGCTCGTCTAAGCCTGACTTCATTCGGCACTGGCTTAATTGCATGGCGTTAGACAGATCAAGGCACACTGTACGATGAGCACCGAAAAAGATCCTCTCGAGAAGCAAGCGCGCAATCTTGTAATAGGGTCGAGCATTCTTTCGATTTCACTTCACCGCTCGTTCAGCCAAAAAAGCACGGAAATCGAGCGTAACTTCGACAAGTGGGAGTTCTTCGTCACGATTGCTGGAGTGTATTATGGTGTCGCTGGTCTAGCCGTTAAAGTTCTTCCAGATCGCAATCGTTATGACTCGTTGAATGCGGCCATACACGAGAGTCTTGATGTTTGGAACAGGGATGGCCGTCGCGCTCTCTCCGACTGTTCTCGGGTTGTCAATGGTGAACTGTTGGCCGTGCAACACGCCGATCCAGAAACTCGCGCTCGCACCGCCGCTGCAAGTCTCGGCTGTTGGGTTCTAGCAAATGTTCTTAGTCGAAAATTGAATCAGAACGAATTCGATGTTGCGGCTCAGATTGGCAGTACGATCATCATACAGCTCGATAAGTGGTGGTCTTGAAAACACGGACGACTGACTAACCGTCTAACAATCGGCTTGAGACGGATCTTCGGACCCGCTCGCCTCGCTCGCTGGCCTCGGCCGCTCAGCCTTGATGGTTAGACGCGAGGACGATTCTGAGATGGATGCAAGGTTTATTGCGACGGTCGGCGGTGGATTCGCATTGATCCTCTGCGCTAGCTTTGCTTTTCCTCGGTTGATTCGTAAATGAGGGTATAGTGCCAGGCATTCGGATTGACTCATTTTGAGCCTCGCCAATAACAAGACTGCTCGTTGGCTCGATATTGCGGCATCTTTCTTCACGGCGAGCTTGCCAGAGTTCCGAAGATAGATTGTAATGTCATCGTCAAAGTCATTTCCGCGAAAGCTTCCCGCGTCAGCAAAGCATAACGTGTGATTGTTTTTTCTGTTTCAATCCAATAGCGTGCCACTCATGGATGCGGTGGCTATATGAAAAGAACCGTGTTCGTGGGCGTGCTCGTGAGTGTCATGCTGCGCTTTCATCGAAGTCAAACCCTCCGGCTTCTCGTCAGTTCAGTAATATTCTTAATTTCATTTCTGTTACTCCCCGCTTCCGCCGAATCTGCCTGCCGGGATCCAGACGTGGCGCGGGGGTTTGGATCTATCGCATACGCGACGAATGTCGACGCGACCATTCAATATTTCGGCCACAGCTTTTTTCTCATCACAACCAGCAAGGGAACCCGCATCGTCACCGACCCTTTGGGACCTGGATGGTATCCGAACCCGAACGTTGTCGGTGACGTGGTCACCGTCGGGAAAGAGATGTTTAATCACAATGCCGTTGAAATAGTCCTGGGCAATCCGCTGATCCTGCGTGGTTTGATCAACTACGGAGCCGACTGGAACAAGGTCAGCATGAGTTTCAAGGATGTTTTCATCTACAACGTGCCAATCCATCAAAACGCCGAAGTCATCGAAGGAATCAAAGGCTCTGCATTTGTCTTCGACCTGGGTACTCTGTGCATCGCGCACCTGGGAGACTTAAGCCAAAAACTAAACGACCAACAGGTCAAAGCATTCGGCAAGGTGGACGTTGCTCTCACGCCCATCGGCGGCGGTCGCACCATGGGGCCTGACCTCGCCAGAGAAGTCTTGGCTCAGCTGAAACCCAAGATTGCGATTCCGATGCATCACCGAGACAATCCGTATCTTGTTAAGCAGTTTAGCGCCGGCCTTAAAACGCAGATTTTGAAGACCGATACGCTGGCGGTCAGCAAAGACGCGCTGCCTTCCTCTTTGGAGATCAGAGTCCTGCAGCCTCGCGGCGCGATGAGTTACGAGTGATTGTCGATATCGGGTCAGGAACTACTTTCGGGAAAGTTATATAACGTTCAAGCCCTTCTGCTTTACGGATTTCCCCAAGGCGATCAAAAACATGACGCTCTTGCCCGCGGCGTGAGGAGAGAAAAACTCCGTCACATCGTCGTCGAAGAAGGTGAGTCCCGAGGCGCCCAGGCGCTGGGCGTAGGCAGCAAGGTAAAGTCTTCCGCCCAGGATGGCGGCTTCGAGTTGGGCCGCGCGATAGCCGCGATTGCCGAAGCGCTCCAAAGCGCGATTGAGATCCGCCAGAAAGTAAATATTGACGCTGCAATCGGCGGGGATTTCCTGGCCTAAGCCGAGATATCCAGCCTCGTGGCGAAAGTTGCCTTCTTTAAGCAACTCGAGTGCGCGTTTATTCCGCCGAAAGAAGTAAGCGCCGGACGGAAGATCGTCTACCGCGTGGACAATCAAATAGAGGTCATTGAGCGAGGGTTCTGATTGATTCAGAAAATCTGTCGATATCCCGTGTGTTGCTCGATCGAGCATCGTGGAGAGTTGCGCAAAGCTAATCGAATCAGTGGAAAACTCGCGGGTAGAGCCGCGACGCTGAATGACTTCTTCAATAGTATCCCGGGGAACGCCATCATCACCTAACGGTTCGAGAAAGAAGAGCCGTGCTTCTTTTTCTCCGTCATCTTTCGTCGCGGCGGTTTCCTGTTGCGCTGCCGCGTGCCACGCCACAACTTCCTCCTCACTTTCCAAGGAAGAAGCCTCATGCATGGCCCTCATAGCCGGATAATCGATCTCTTGCTTTGATAACGGCACCGTCTCGAACTTCATCGGCTCGACCTGTGGAGATAAACTGACCGCCGCAGGCGAGGCATTCCCCAGAGCTACCATCGAAAGCGGAGCCTCGCGATTGCTGTCTAAAGCTAAGAGCTCATTGGCGGTAGCATCTACGAAACCGATCACGACCTTTGCCGGTATTTTACGCGCGGACGCAGCGGCGAGAAGGTTCGCCATGATCGTGCCGTTGTCCCAATAACAGTGGCGATAGGCACGGGCTTGGTACTTCCAGGCGTTGCGCCAAAAGGTAGAAGCGCAGACAACCACGCATGGCGACTCCGCAATCGACGGTTCTTCCCCACTGGCACGAAAGAGAACTCCGCGGTAATCGCCCTGCCGCAATCTCCGGAGGGCAAAATCCTGCGGGCTGAAGTGATAAACTCCTGCTCCTAGATCTGGCAGATCGCCGCAGACGAGATACAGATCGATGTGATAGAGCGCGCCGGTACAAGCCGCCGCGCGAAAAAGCATCTCCCCTCCGGGATAGCTCCTACGTTTGGTTATGCCTGCGGATAGAAAAAGTATTTCCGCCAGAGCTTGAATCGAGGGGATGGTCTGAGTTTCGGTCGGAGCTTCCAAAGCTGAGATAGCTTCAAGCGCCGCCACTCCCGAAGATGATAGATGTTGCGGTAGAGGAATGGGCTCCAGCTCGGAATAGATCTTGAAGGGAATCGGCTGGTTCTCCCAGTCAAGATAGTGCGGGTTCGTGCGGATGCTCTGATAGGAATGCTTGGTTCCGTTATGATAAGTCCACGTGGCTTCGAGTTCACGATTTTTCATGGCCTGCTCTCACCATTTTCTACTCTTATCACTGGCACGCACTCACCACTAGCGCTTGCAAAAGATAATTCATCAGCACGGCGTGCCGCTCGCGCTTCGACGACCTCAGCGCGAACGGCCCTCGGGTGCGATCAGCCATTTCAAATCATCCGTGCAACTAGTTATAATTCGAGCACGAACAAATCATCGAGATACATTCCTGAAACCTTGTTTTTCAATCATGAAGAAACTTCTCGTCTGCCAGCACGTGCCGCATGAGATTCTCGGCACTCTCAATCCTCTGTTGAAGCGCGCTGGATTTCGGATTCGTTATGTGAACTTTGGCCGCCATCCCGACGCGGAGCCGAGCCTGGAGGGATACCATGGCCTCGTGGTTCTCGGTGGTCCGATGAGCGTCAACGACGCCGGTCGATTACGCCACCTGACCACAGAAATGAAGTTGATCGAACAAGCCATGAAAAGAAACTTACCCGTGTTAGGGATTTGCCTCGGCTCACAATTGATCGCCAAGACGCTCGGCGCTAACGTGTACCCGAACAAAGAAAAAGAAATAGGTTGGTATGACGTTAGTCCGACCGAAGAGGCGGAGCGCGACCCTCTACTGGTCGAGTTTCGTAGGACGGAAAAGATTTTCCAATGGCACGGCGATACTTTTGACATCCCAAAGAGTGCGGTTCATTTGGCTTTCTCCCGGGTCTGCGTTAACCAGGCATTTCGTTACGGCGCCAACGTCTACGCCCTGCAGTTTCACCTCGAAGTGGACGAGCGGATGATCCACCGTTGGCTGAAAGTGCCTGAGAACCGGCAGGAGATCGCCGGCCTTGAAGGAATCGATCCCGAGCAAATCCACAGGGAAACACCGGAATATATCTCCAGGCTTCATCAATTGAGCGATCGTGTGTTTAGTGAGTTCATCAAGATCTTCGGCGTCCAAAAAAAGTTTCTGAGCCTTCCCTCACGCTAAGTCCAAGAAGCCGTTACCGGGGCGGCGCTCCTTGAGATGAATCGCCGCTGTGCTCTTCTTGTGAGTGTTGCGAGCGCGATTGGTCCGTGCTCATGATCAGCACCTTCAACGTGGCGCCGCCGCTTCCCGAGCTTGCGCCATCTCAAACTGGCGAACATGCGGGAAGCACAGCACGAGGACTCTCACAATCGACAAGATGATCAGCCCTCCGGTCATGACCGATAATTCGGCTCCGAGAAATGAAGGAGGCGAAAATCTAAGGTGGCACAACGGAGAAAGCAACCTGTGATTAGATTCAAAGATCTCGACGGCTGTTTATTTCTGGCAAGACGGACAATAAAAAGCGCTCCGGTTGCCGATGGCGACTCTCTTGATTGGGCTCGGGCAGAGACGGCACTTCTCTCCGTCGCGGTCGTAGACCCGCAGTTGATGCTGAAACTCACCGAACTTGTCATCGGCGTCGCGATAATCCGAAAACGACGTGCCGCACCAGCGGATCGCTTCGTTCAAGACTGTGGGAATGATCCTGGCGATTTCTTCTACCTGGGTCCGCGTGAGCCTGCGGGAGCGGGTTGTCGGTCGAACGCCGACGCGGCAAAGGATCTCATTCGCGTAGATATTGCCGATTCCCGCCACAGTTTGCTGATCGAGCAGAAGATCCCGAATCCGGCGGTCTGATTGTTTGGTGAAAGAGTACAGGTATGACCCGTTGAACCCAGGATCGAAGGGGTCCAACCCCAGATGTTTCAACTGCGGCAGTTCATGAAGTTCATTTTCCGCAACCACAAGTGATAAACCAAAGCGGCGGGGATCATGATAGCGGAGTTCCTGTCCGCTATCGAGACTCATGACGATGTGATCATGTTTTTGCTTCGGCGTCCGGGGATCCACATGAATGAGCTTTCCCGACATCCCCAAATGGACCAGCCAAACCATGTCACAGCTGAGAGAAATCAGAATGTACTTCGCTCTTCGTCCGATCTGAAGTATGGTTTTGCCTTTCAAGCGCTCAGCCAATCTCCGGTCGACGAGGCAGCGTAACCGCCGCTCCACAACGTTGACACTCAGGATACGTCGCCCTTCCAGATGGGGCTTGAGTCCGCAGCAAATGGTTTCGATCTCCGGTAATTCGGGCATATCAGCTTTCAGGGATTAGCAGGCCGTGGCGGGACAAGGCCTGAGCGAGATGGATAAACTCTTCGACACGCAGCGTTTCGCCCCGTCGGCCAGGGTCCACTCCTTCGGTGCGAAGAAATCCTTCGACCTCCGCTCGACTGCGTTTCAATCGGCTTGTTAATGCGTTGGCGAGCGTTTTGCGCCTTTGCCCGAAAGCCGACCGCACCAGACCGCGCAGGTGAGCAATTTCTTTTATCGGTACCAATGGCTCGGGAAACAGCTCGATCTTCAGCACCGTTGAGCGTACTCTAGGCCTTGGATAGAAAGCCTCCGGTGAAACCGGAACCTTGTCGGTGATGCGGCCGTGCACTTGACACCACACCGATAACGTTCCGTAGGCCTTGCTCCCCGGCCTGCTGGCGATTCTGTCGGCCACTTCCTTCTGCACCATCAATACCATCGAAGCGAAACGAGCGCGCCAGTCGAACAAACGGAACAGCACGGGCGTCGAGATGCTGTAAGGCAGATTGGCAACCAACTTGATTTTGTGTCGCGGCAACGTCTCATCCAAAGGCATCTTGAGGATATCCGCGTGAATCAGCTGGAGCGCGGGATGATTCCTCAGCGAGCTCCGTTGCAACCAATCGACCAGAAACGAGTCGACTTCGACGGCCCACACCTTGGCTGCGCGCTCCACAAGCCGCCGCGTCAAGAAACCTAAGCCCGGACCGATCTCAAGAATTTCATCTTGAGGGGAAAGTTCCAAAAGGCGCAGAATCGAGTCGATGACTCTTTCATGAACCAAAAAATTCTGTCCCAGCCGCTTTCTCGGCCTGAATTCGGATTCCCTGAGCGCCGTTCGGACTTCCTCGTAGAGGGTTCTCACATAGCCCTTTCAATCCAGTAACCTAAAGGCCGCCGCATAAAATGCGGAGGTTTCCACCATCCGCCGCAAGAGACACTCATTTACAAGGTTAGATCGGCGTCGGCATTGAGACGGAAGTCGTCACACCGTCCACGCTTGAGCCAGTGATAGCCGGCCAGGGCGATCATCGCCCCGTTGTCGGTGCAAAATTTGGGTGAAGGAAAGAAAACCTCGATTGCGTCCGCGTCCGCCTTTTCTTTCATCTTCTCACGCAAGCGACTGTTGGCCGCCACGCCCCCAGCCAAAACAATTCGCCGCATGCCATACGCCAGGGCGGCCCTGATCGTGGGGTTCACCAGCATATCGACTACGGCTTCCTGAAAGCTCGCGGCGATGTCCGCTTTCTGGCCCTCCCACTGTTCCGGTCCCCGAGATTTCAGATAGTGCCATACTGCGGTTTTGATACCACTGAAACTGAAATCACAAGAATTCTTCAGGCGAGCGCGCGGAAAGCGGATCGCCTTGCGGTCGCCATCTTTGGCGAGATGGTCGATGATTCGACCCCCCGGATAACCCAATCCCATCATCTTGGCGACCTTGTCGTAAGCCTCGCCCGCGGCATCGTCGCGCGTGCCGCCGAGATGGACGTAGGCGCCGACATCTTTGACGCAGTAAAGCAAGGTGTGACCGCCCGAAGCCAGTAGCGCCAGGTAAGGAAACGACACCTCATGTTCTAGTTGAATCGCGAGGAGATGGGCTTCGAGATGGTTGATGCCCACATACGGTATGCCCGAGCGAAACGAGATTCCTTTCACCAGCGAAAGTCCCACGAGTAGAGAACCGACAAGCCCCGGCCCATAGGTCACCGCCATGCCGTCGAGATCCTGCAGAGCCACGCCTGCCTTCTGCAATGCGTCATCGACGATGGGAAGAATGTTTCGGATGTGTTGGCGCGATGCCAATTCGGGAACCACCCCGCCGTAGGGTCCGTGAATTTGGTCCTGGGACGAGACCACGTTCGCCAGAATCCTGCGCCCATCGCGCAATACGGCTGCAGCTGTGTCATCACAGGAAGTTTCGACACCAAGGACTAACATGTTGGGTATTTTCAGCGCGGATTGGAAGAGCCTTCGGCTTGTAAACGAGAGAGCGCTTCCATGGCCGTGCGGTTACCGGAATTCAAGCGCAACGCCTGAGCATAACTGGCTTCAGCCTTTTGGGACATCCCGAGGGCGCGGAAGTTTTCCCCTCGCAGCGCATAAACTTCGGCAAGCCAGAAGGGTTCCTCGCTCAAGCGAGATTCCGCAACGTCGAGGAAATTGAGAGATTCCTTATACCGCCCTAAACGATAATGGGCTTTGGCCAGAAAAAAATAACCATAGGGATTCGTCGAATCGACGACAATCGTTTTTTCCAGGCGACTCAGTGCTTTTCCTGGATCGCCGGCATCGAGCAACTTTCTCCCTTCCTCCGTGAGCCGAAGCGACGCAGCCCGTTGGGGCGGTATCCCTGGAGTAATCTTGGCGAGCAGCGAACTGTCGTCAGGCAACGGCGGCCCGACAGTCTCAGGAGACGTGCGCGTTTCACCGATGTTGGCGTCTTTAGATGGTTCCTTTCCGGCGGGCGGCGTCACGGGTCCCTTGGTCTTTAAGTCTTGTTCCCTAATCTTCGACTCTTGAGGCAGCGGCTGCCGTACACTTTCTTGAGCTGGCGGTGGTGGTGGCGGCGGTAATATTGGCGCTTCAGGCGGCCTCGAAACCGCCGGCGGGATCGGAGTTCGGTACGGCGGTCGGGGCGCGCAACTCTCCGTCACAGCAGCGACGAAACCCAAGGCGACGACGCCGAGAACGATCTTGCGTAGTTTGGGTTCGAAGAAATTCACAGGACAAGAGATATTCTTCACGGCGATTGCGAGATCTGCCAGGTCGAGCTCGGATGAAGCGGACAGGTCCCCGTTGGCTCATCTCCTTCGAGAAAGGCCTCACGGAGCACATAAGGGCAGTTGGGCGTCGCCAGCTGGCCGCTTAGTGGATCGATCTCAACGATTTTAATTCCAGGGGGCGGAATAAAGTCGGTGATCGGCGTTCCGGCCGTGGCCTGCTTCATAAACTCAGTCCAGATCGGCAGCGCAGCCTGAGCGCCGGAGAGGCCGAGCTTGCTTTGGCCATCGAACCCTACCCATACAACGGCCAATAAATCAGGCGTGTAGCCTACAAACCACGCGTCTTTGTAATCGTTGGTCGTTCCCGTCTTGCCGGCGGCGGGTCGAGTAAAACCCCAGCGCCGCGCGAACTCTGCCGTGCCACGATCCAGCACCCCTTTGAGCAGGTAGTTCATCACGAAGGCCAACTGCGGCGAGAGCACCTTTTCCACCCGGACGTCGCGTTTTTCGAGCACACGGTCAGTGGGATCCATAACCTGCTTTACTGTCAGCGGCGTGGCGCGCACTCCATTGTTCGCCAGCGTAGAGAAAGCGACCGCGACCTCCAGTGGGGTCACTTCCGCAGCGCCCAGAGCGAGGGCAGGAACGATCGGCAAGGAACTTTGAATACCGAGACGATGGGCAATATCGCTAACCCGCTTGATGCCCACGTCGCGCGCCACCCGCGCGGTAGCGGAATTCAACGACTTCTCCAATGCACGGCGGAGGGTGACCGTGCCGAAATATTCGTCATTATAGTTTCCCGGCTGCCACTCCTGTCCTTCGTAATTCCAGGTAAAAGGAGAATCTTCAACCATCGTAACGGGCGTAAACTTCTTGCCGCCATCGGCGCCGGCCATGAGCGCAGCAAGGTAAACAAACGGCTTAAACACCGATCCGGGCTGCCGCTTCGCTTGGAACACGCGGTTAAACTGAGATTTCTGATAGCTGCGCCCACCGACCATCGCCTTGATCTCGCCCGTCTGCGGGCGGATGACGATGATCGCGCCTTCTAAACTGTCGTCATCTCCTCTGCGCCGCAGATTTGAGTAGCTTTGTTCCAACTTTTTTAATCCTTCGGAGAGCGATCGCTCGGCAATTCTCTGCAGACGCAAGTCCAGGCTGGTAAATATTCTTAATCCTTCCCGGGTGAGCGCATCGTTGGAATAATTTTCCGCCAGTTCACGACGCAGATAATCTACGTAAAAAGGCGCATCGTTGGTCACTTTGATCAACTCGCGGTGGGGCAGTTTTTCCCGCATCGCCGCTTCATATTGCTTGCGCGTTATAATCTGGTCATCCAGGAGCTTTGCCAACACCACGTTTCTCCGCTTGGTGGCGGCGTCAACACTACGGTACGGAGAAAGCTTGTTGGGCGCCCGAATCAATCCGGCCAAAAGCGCCGTCTCTCCCACCGTGAGATCGGACATGGGCTTCGAGAAATAAAACTGCGAGGCCTCCCAAACCCCAAAAATCCCCTGGGACCCTCTCTGGCCGAGGTAAATCTCGTTCAGATAGTTTTCCAGGATCTCGTCCTTTGAATATTTTCGTTCAGCGATGAGCGCCATGATCGCTTCTTTGATCTTGCGGCTATACTTGCGCTCATCGGTAAGGAAAAAATTCTTCATTAACTGCTGTGTCAGCGTGCTTCCCCCTTGGACCACTCCTCCGCTCCGAAGATTGACCCACGTGGCGCGCACAATAGAAACCGGATCGATTCCGTGATGGTGATAAAACCGCTCATCTTCGATCGCCAGGATCGCCTTGATCAGCAATGGCGGCACTTCGGATAACTTAACGACCCTGCGCTCCTGCCAAATACGGTCGTAAAGTCCGGTAACCAGCTCGGGTTCAAGCTCCAGAGAAAACATCTCTTGTCCGGTGGCTTGGTTTTCAATTCTGGCGACCACTGGGCCTTGTAAAGAAATGCGGACCGGGACTCCTTTGAAAGATTCCGTGGGATAGACAAAATCGTGGAGATAGATATCCAGTAGACCTGACGACCGCTGGTAGCGATATTCCCCCTTGGTTCGCGGTGCGGATTGCATTTCGCGGTAACCAAGGCGGCGAAACTGATCCCACAGATCGCCTACCTGGAGGCTCATGCCTACATAAAGCAGATAGCTGTCAGAATAGATCTTGGATGGGAAACGCCATTTCTGGCCCTCAAATTTTTCCGTGACGGTTCTTTCCAGGCTCTTGAGGTACCAGCTCCCAAAAACCAGACCGCTAGAGGTAATGAGGAGAAAGGCGACTAGTGAAATGCTAAAGATTCGAAGGTTGGACTTCTTCAACCCAAGGCTCCAAAACCATTCTCATGATCGCCCAGATCCTAGTTAAAAGCAATGAAAGAGGGCCCGGTTTCGTCATCCCCGACCCTCTTTCATTTTATGAAAATATCAACGGAAGAAAATGAACTAACGTTGCGGCTTCAAGGCCAGGAAGAGCGTACTCTCACCGCGACGGACCAAGAAAAGAACTCCCTTGCCTTTGCGAATCGCCGCCACGGTTTTTTTGTACTCATCGAGGCTCCGAATCGGCTTGCGATCGACCTCCACAATGACGTCGCCACGACGAATGCCCGCTTCGTCGGCGGCGCTGCCCGGCTCCACTGCCGTTACGACAACTCCCTCGGTTTTATCCAGACCCAAGCTCTCAGCGATTTGTGGCGTTAGCTTTTGCACGGTCATCCCTAGCTCGCCTTTGTCGGGAACTGCGGCCACCACCTCTTCTTCTTTGAGCTCTCCCACCGCGACTGTAAGCGTAACCTCTTTTTTGTCACGCAAAACCTTCATCCGCACTTTCTTATCAACGGGAGTCCGCGCGACGACAATCGGCAAGTCGCCCGAATCCTTGACCTCTTTCCCATCGAATTCCACAATGACGTCTCCAACCTTGACCCCTGCCTTGTCCGCCGGCCCGTCCTTGGAGACGTTTGCGACTAACGCGCCGTAGCCCTTGTCCATACCCAGACTGTCGGCAATGTCCGGAGTGACCTTTTGGATAAGCACTCCTAGATAGCCGCGGGTGACTTTGCCTTTACCCCGCAGTTGCGGCAGCAATTCTTTGACGAGGTTGACTGGAATCGCAAAGCCGATACCGATGTTCACTCCGGTCCGGCTAAAAATGGCGGTATTAATTCCCACCACCTCGCCGCGCAGGTTAATGAGCGGTCCGCCTGAGTTCCCGGGATTGATCGAAGCATCGGTTTGAATGAAGTTGTCGTAAGCCCCTTGAGTGATATTATGCCGCCCCTTGGCACTGACGATGCCCGAGGTCACCGTGCCATCCAATCCAAAGGGATTGCCAATGGCGACAACCCATTCGCCGACCTCCAGGCGATCCGAATCGCCCAAGGTTGCGGCTAAAAGATTCGTTTTGGCATTGATCTTGATGATCGCGATGTCGGTTTTGGGATCGCGGCCCACGACTTTAGCTTCATAGTCCTGCTCATCGCCCGACAACCTTACAACGATTTTTTGCGCATTCTCGACCACATGGTTATTCGTCAAGATGGAACCGTCACTATCAATAATGAAGCCCGAGCCCAAACTGCGCTGCCGCTGCGGCCCCCGTGGCATCGGAGCACCAAAAAAGCGCCGCCAGAAATCGTTGAACGGATCATCCTCGCCAAACGGGTTTCCGAACTCTTGCGGACCGCGGCCTTCGCTCACTTGAGTGGTCGAAATATTGACGACGACGGGGCGCATTTTTTTTGCCAACGAGACAAAATCGGGCAACTGGCCGGGCGACCGAGCGTCCGAACTCCCGCCCTCTCCCATCACGGCTCGGCTTGGAGCCAACCAGTCGAGGCTGCCGCTGATGCCAAGCCCCACGACGAGGGAAATCAAAGCCACCAAAACAGCTCCCTTGTAGCTCACGCTCCCTCGCCAGATGCTCTTCAAGTCCATGGAATACTCCTATCCCCTTTTCACCGCCTCGACATATTTCATGCGCAGATCGAAAAGAATGTCTTCCATTAATTGTTCTTCACCGGCATTTAGATTGCCGCGCGTTTTTTCACGCAACATCCCAAGGATATCGATCATTTGCTTGGCCACCGGAATGTCGGCCTCTACTTTGCCGCTTAAAGGATTCGCAATTTCACCCAGATTCATGAGTGCCTGGGTGCTAAGACTGATGACAAATGTCGAGAAATTGATCTCAGGCAAAGTTTCTTGCCGGGCTTCCGTATCGCTTTCCGATCGTACCTGACTCTCTTTCGCTTGCGGCTTTGCCGTGTCTTCGGATTCTGGCGCGCTTTCCCGGGCTTCACCTGTATCCGGTGAAAAGCGCCGCCTGTCTTGGACCGTAAAACCTTTGCCTTCCTGTTTTTCTTCTTCTCCAGCCATATCTGAGCCGCACTCCTTGATAAATAGAGAAAAAGAGCCTGGAAATAGTTCCCGCGACTTATGCCGGCGGATTCCCAGGCGTCCTTTTGTCAAATACGGTCGATTCTATTTTCACCCACGCACGCCGCTGTGCGGCTAATCGCCTGCATGAACGTTCCGGTGGTGAGTAAGTTACAAGAAAAATCTTAGTTCAAACTTTAAATCCCCGACCCCCCTCTTGTCAAGGTGGCGACTTCCGGCAACTTTTCAAGTTCATCAATCACTTCTTCTGGGTAGAACTCCGTTAGACATCTGCGATGTGGGCAACCTTTCATGACTGAAATCTCACATGGCGAGCAATCGACACGGCGACTCAAGATCGTGACTCTAGCCCCCCGGGGCGCCCACTGATCCACATCCGACGGACCAAACATGGCCACCGTACGCACTCCGACTGCCGCGGCGAGGTGTGTAATTCCGCTGTCATTGCCAAGGTAGAAATCGCTCCGCGCTAACAAAGCGGCCAATCGCTCCAGCGTGAAGCTGCTCGCGACAATGGAGCGATTCAAAAGCAGCTCGAATCCCCCTCTTTCTCCTTCCACCGGCCCCATAAGCACGACAACGGCACCTCGGGTTCGATGCCGCCACCAATCAGCGATGCGAGAATAAAAAGCCACAGGCCAATTCTTTTCACGAGCACCGCTTCCGGGGGCCAAACTCAAAACTGCTTTTCCTTCCAGTGAGCGCTTCGCCCAGTAACTGTTACTCCATGCGACAGCGTCCGATTGGAGCACGACGGTCGGCGGGCGCGAAGTTTCGAGCGGCTCATTTAAGCAAGATAAGTAATAATCCGCTTGATGCAACTTTCTCTCGTCGGCACGAAACGGATAAACCCGCGCACGTCCGCCGGAAACATTCGCCAACTGGTTAACAAACTCCTTCTCACGACTCCCCATCCAAGAATAAATACCCGTGTAAGAGCCAAAAAAATCACGCAACCGCTCATCTGACGTCGTCCCCGGGGCAAAGAGCCGGCTCACCTCAAAGCACTCCAGCGAACGAACTTTAACCTGCGGAGGCACCAATCCAGCGAACTCGATTCTGGCAAAAAGATCGGCCTGCGACCTGCGCGCTAACACTTCCAGCGCGGGGAGAAAGCAAATGAAATCACCCAGTGCGCCGGGAAAAAGCACGCATATTCTTGAAGAAGTTATCTCAGATATCGATCCCCCATTTGCACACCTCAATTGCCCGCAATCCAGATCTGAATTGTCCTGACTGGGCGTTTCAAGTGTGGCTCCCATTGATGTCCGAGGGGGTGATGATGCACGCGGCGGACCAAGAAGTAATGTTTTTGCGGCAGGCCCTAACCCTTGGAGTAAGCGCCCTTGGGGGTCGGTGTGGATGGCCCTCGAGGTACAGGCCCACCGGCCGCTGCCGTAAGACTCCCGCGCCGAAGGACGCGTAGAGAAGGGCCGCACGCAAGACAGTTGAGGTTTGGAAAAATAGGACAATTGAGACACAGCGTGCGTTTTCATTGACTTTAATAGTGCAAAAATATAGCATGATTCGAACGTCAATTCGAATTTCTCCCCCAACAGAAAGACGAGCAGCCTGTGACAAGCTTGAACGGTGTGCGATCCATCCTGGATCTCATCGGCTCCACTCCAGTTGTAAGACTCAGAAGCATTCCTGGGAAGAACGACGCGGAAGTGTGGGCCAAAATGGAGTGCTTCAATCCCGGCGGTTCAGTCAAGGACCGCATCTGCCTTAATATGGTTGAGACCGCGGAGCACGAGGGAAAGCTCAAGCCTGGCGCGACCATCGTGGAGCCGACCAGTGGGAATACGGGCATTGGGCTTGCCTTGACCGCAGCCGTCAAAGGTTATCGGTTGATCCTCACCATGCCAGACACCATGAGCGAAGAACGCCGAAGCCTTTTAGCCGCTTACGGCGCGCGCTTGATTCTCACCCCGGATACAAAAGGAATGGGCGGCGCGATTCACAAAGCCGAGGAGCTGTTGCAAGAGCACAGCGATTACTTCATGCCACAGCAGTTCAACAACCCGGCAAACCCTGAAATACACCGTAAGACGACCGCCGTGGAGCTATTGAAGCAGTTCAAACGAATCGATGCTTTCGTAGCCGGTGTCGGAACCGGCGGCACGATTACCGGCGTCGGGGAAGTCTTGAAAGACAGGATAAAAAATGTTCGCGTCTGTGCCGTGGAACCTGCCGCATCTCCGGTTATCTCAGGGGGCGAGCCCGGTTATCATAAGATTCAGGGAATCGGCGCCGGCTTTATTCCAGCGGTGCTTAACCGGCAAGTCTTGGACGAGATCATCACGGTCAGCGACGAGGATGCGGTAATTTATGCGCGGCGCTTAGCGGCAGAGGAGGGGCTTCTCGTGGGCATCTCTTCGGGCGCGGCCTGTTGCGCTGCTTTGAAGGTGGCTCAAAACCTAGGCAAAGGCCACGTCGTGGTCACCATCTTTGCGGATAAAGGCGAGCATTACTTAAGCACGGATTTGTTCAGCGATAAGCGACGGACACAAAGCTCAAGGAATTGAAAAGCATACTCCAGGAAACCAGCGACGAACTCTCCAGAATTTGTCGAGCCCAGCACATTAGCTAAGATCATAAATTCAAAGAGGCGGGTTTTAACTACGATCTGCAGGCTATCGCGCCGGAAGTACGAACGAAGCCTTACGCAGCAAAAGTCTTTAGGAAATCCGTTTCTCCCGGAGGAGAGCCTCAGCAAACCAAACGTCTTCCGGCGTTGTAATCTTTATATTGGTGCTTTCTCCGTCCACAACGAATACCGGCTTGCCTATTCGTTCTACCAACATGGCGTCATCCGTGGCCTCAAACGCCTCCCGCGCGGCCCGATCATGCGCCTCTACAATCCATTGCTTGCGAAACACCTGTGGCGTTTGAATTGCCCACAAGGAACTCCTAGACAGAGTGGTTTGGACCCAACGGTCATTGGAAACAATTTTGATGGTATCGCGCACCGGCACGCCGACGACAACTGCGCCTTTGTCGCGGGTGGCCTGGACGCACCGATCGATCAGCGCCGGAGAAACGAACGGCCGAGCTCCATCGTGAATTACGACAATATCAGTATCGGAACCAATCTTTTCCAATCCTTTTTTGACCGATTGCTGCCGAGTCGGTCCGCCGCTCTGTAGAATCCATGGACGATTGGCCAACCCTGAGTCGTCTCTGAGCATCGTCTCACAGCGCAAGAACTCGTCGGCCGCAATTACCAGGACGACCTCTTCAATGGCTTGAGCCGAGAAAAATTGATCCAGTGTACGGAGAACCATTGGCCGGCCACAGACCGGCAGATAGGTTTTTGGAACTTCCCCTCCGATCCGACGGCCTTCGCCCGCTGCAACTATAATAGCCGTTGTATGACTCATCGATAGCCAAAAATAAAAGAGCCGAGAGATCATCTCTCGGCTCGTCTTGTTATAGCTACTATAGCGACGAACAACTCAGTGGGTAAAAATATGGCGCAACTCCTCCATGATTTTTTCCTCGGAGTGAGAGCGCGCGATCGACAGTTCTTTAACCAGCAAATTCCGGGCGGTGTCCAACATCTTTCTCTCGCCGAATGAAAGCTCTTTATCCCCTTTTAACACGAAGAGATCACGCAACACTTTCGCGATTTCGAGAATTGATCCCGTCTTAATCTTTTCTGTATACTCGCGATAACGCCGGTTCCAGGTTTGTTGATCCGTTTCGATTTTTTTCTGCCGCAGCACTTTATAAACCTTAGAGACCATGGCCCGATCGATAACCTTGCGCAAACCAACCGATTCGACGTTGTCAATGGGAATCATGATCTTCATATCCGTTTCGAGAATCCGGAGCATGTAGAACTTTTTTTCCGTACCCGAAATGACATGGGTTCGGATGGCCTCGATCTCTCCTACCCCATGGGCAGGATAAACGACTTTTTCGCCGACCTTAAACATGGTGACCTCCTCGTGAACAATGGCTTTCGAGCTTTTGTTCAAACTTTGGTGGATCCTGAAGGCTTGAACGGTTAGTAGAGCGGGGAGAGAAAATGGAATGATTTGATTTCGATCTGAGGAATGACCGGCGAAGAGACTCAAATTGCTCACGAGTTCTAAATAACACCCTTTTCCGTCCCGTCTTATTAGCCGAATAGCTTAAAAAAATATTGGCGGCCACCAACTCCGACCGCCATTTCATTCCGCTTAATACTTATTTTATACACTGGATGCCGCGAGGTCGTCAAGACCGGCTGTTTTTTAACAAAAAGAATAAATGTTTCGATAGTTTAGGTATGAAATATCCGGACATAGTCCTGGTTTGCCTCGGGAATCCTGAGGAACGATCAGGTTATTCCGGATTGAGTTCCAAGGTCATAGCCACGGCGTCTTCACCATCGTCGGAATAGTAGCCTTTGCGAATCCCGCTCGTTACAAAACCCATAGATTGATAGAGCTTTTGGGCGGCTATGTTGGACTGCCTAACCTCCAGCATTACTCGGGTCAAAAACTGTCGCCGAGCTTCAATCACGACCTGTTGGAGTAAGAGCCGTCCTATTCCCTGGCGTCGAAATTCGCTATGAACCGCTAGGTTGTGGACGTCTGCTTCCCCAGGCAGTAGCCAGAAAAGAACATAACCGACAATCCTTCCGTTGATCTCGGCAAGAATAGCACGAGCACATTGTACCTGAAGCTCCTGAAGAAAAAATCGCGAACTCCAGGGATAGGCGAAGGAGGCTTTCTCGATCGCCATCACTGCTTGCAAATCGGCCGTTGTCATCGGTCTGAATGACACTCGATGACCGGACGCAAAAAAACCACAGGATGTATTTGCTTCCTGTGGCCCTTTGGTGAAGAGAGATCTGAGACTTTGCTTAACGATAGCTTTCTCCCCAACGGCTATCCTTAGCCTTCAACAGAAAGACTTGTAGGAGCTTGTTGTCAAAATGATGGGCAAAACCCACTACTTTCTCCACTAAGGGAATACTCGTCGTGAATTCAGGTGGAAAAGCGCCGATGCTGGATGATATCTTTCGAACCCGCTCGTCTGTGCACTTCCCTTTAATTATGAGCTGGCCGTTCTTCAAAGCCAGGTCGTAATCATAGTCGGGCATCTCATCCGGCAGCTGCAACCTGTCAGGCAAACCTATGTCTGGCATCCGGCGTGGAAACTCCATTCGCAGAAGATAAGCTCCTCCCCGATCCTCCATAGTGTAAACATTGCCGTAACGACGCTCTCTCTCCAGCTTTTCGACAAAGCCCTTTGAATAGAATCCATCCACCGGAATCGGCACCTCTCGAATTATTCCCGCCTGTTTTGCCAATAACGGCTGCAAAATCATTCCCACTAGAGGCCAGTAAACAGAAGCAAAAAAATTCATTTCATCCGCAGGTTTTGCGTGAAATATGCCGTCTCGAAGGCGAAAAACGCCTTCCCCCGCAGCGAGCAAAAGCCCGACAAAAATATAAATATTGATTTCCTGGCTAAAAAGAACAGCGGGACCGTAAATAACCGCGGCAAGCCCCATACAGAGCAGCGGATAAAACAGACCGTTAAGCAAAATATTGAGTCCCGTGCTCCCCGCCGCAGTAAATAGAGGACTTTGAACCGCAGCCTCGAGTTTTTTCTTCGTGTCGTGAGGCAAGGCTCCGAGCAGAGGCTGCGCTAGAATCACCAAAATTTTCCCGAGTCCCTTCCTCAAAGAGCCGCTACTTTCGTATTGATTCGAGAGTTCTTCGAAGCTGACAGACACCTCATTTGGAAAAGTCTTTTTGGGCCTAACCTCCTTCTTGACCAGGGGCGCGGGCTTCGGAGCGGCGGGTCGCGGCGTAGGTTTGCCTGCCGGCGGCGGCGTTCCGACCGGTTCCGGGGGTCCTGCGGCCTTCTGCGGCGCCGGTGCGGGACTAGCAGGGGCGGCCGGTTTCTGTATGGCACTAGCAGTTACGGGTTCAGCTTGGGCCTTCCGAAATCGCGACTGAAAATTCTCCCCGAAATCAACGTCTTGATGAAGTGAACGAGCCCGGGCGATCAAAACCTCTTCCGTCTCGATGTTATTCGGATCCGTTACGCAGCAGTCAACCGGACAAACCGCCGCACAGGCTTCGTAATCATGAAAGCCCACACACTCCGTGCATAGGAGCGGGTCGATGACATAGACCGGATCTCCCTGGCTAATTGCGTTATTCGGGCATTCCGGCTCGCATGCCCCGCAATTGATACAGTCGTTAGTGATCGTGGTCGCCATGAAAATCTCTGTTTAGTTACAAATAATTACTTGTTTCGTTTTGGCTTGTCAATCTGTTCCCGCCGTTCTTGCAAGTCTCGGAAAGTTCATGTTACGTATCGGGGTGGGGCGGCGTACCCAAGTGGTTAAGGGAGAGGTCTGCAAAACCTCGATGCAGCGGTTCGAATCCGCTCGCCGCCTCCATTTTCTGCTTGATTTCATTCGCCAGCCGCCGCGCGCACCTGCTTGAGCGCGTGTTGCGCCTCTCCACCAAGAAAAAGAAAGAGGCCGAAAACTTCGGCGGCGAAGCATGACTCGTTCTTGACTGTTTTGCACCATTTCAGGTGTCAGATCGTCGGCTCAAACCACCGGCGCTTTTCGGGAGAAAAAAGATTCCCGAAAAGTTCCAAGAACGTTCCAATTTTCCGTAGCAAACCATCTTGCTCAGTGCCGGGATTATTCCTAGAATAAGTAAATTGCTCATTCGTTATCACTTGGTGGTCTTGCGGTTCTTGCCTCGATGCAGCGGTGCGAATCCGCGCGCCGCCGCCAATTTTCGCATGATATCCATGATACCAGGGAGCCTCGGCGATGCGCACGCTTGGGACCAATTGTGTGAGCGCTTCAGCGTGATTGTTTACAATTTCGTGACCTCATCCGATCTATAACAACACTATGAAAGTCCTAATAGCTGATGATCAACCGAACGCTAGAGCGCTTCTGTGCAATATCGTGAGCAAACTTGGCTATGAGGCTCAGGCTGTGAATGACGGTACGGAGGCCTGGCTCGCACTTGAGCGGCCGGATGGGCCCCCACTCGCCATTCTCGACTGGATCATGCCGGGCATGAGCGGCCCCGAAATATGCCGTAAAGTGCGGCAGCGCAGTCATGCTCCATACGTCTATATCATTTTGGTTACGGGGATGAGTACGGTGGATGATCTAGTCGAAGGCATGGACGCCGGAGCCGACGACTACATAACCAAACCCTTTCATTCCGAACAGTTGATGGTCCGTTTGCGTGCGGGGCAGCGTATTCTAGACTTGCAGCAAGAATTACTGGCTACGCAGAAGGCGCTTGAGATTCGCGCCACGCACGACGGGCTGACGGGGCTCTGGAACCATGCGGCAATTCTGGAACGGCTAGCCGAGGAATTGAATCGGGCAGAGCGGGAGATGGCGTCAGTGGGGGTGATTTTATTGGATCTTGATCACTTTAAGCGCATCAATGACACCTATGGTCACATGGTGGGAGATCAGGTATTAAAAGAATCAGCGCGTCGCATGACTTTGGCGGTACGATCCTACGATATGGTCGGTCGTTATGGAGGAGATGAGTTTCTCATCATTGTTCCAGGTTGTGATGCGCGGAGCACAGTTGAGCTGGCAGAAAGGGTCTGCGCAGAATTGGCCGGAACTCCTGTTATGATCCCAAATGGTAATATAGCTGCCAGGGTGAGTGCTGGTGCGACAGTAGCAACAGCAGGAAATAAAATAGACAGCGGCTTGATTGTGGAGGCGGCGGATCGGGCACTCTACAGCGCGAAAGAAGCTGGAAGAAACCGGGTCAAATGGGTCATCCCAGAGTAAAGTAACTCAAATTTGAGACAATCAAGTCCGTTGGATAAAAGACTGGGTGCGGTGCCAGTCTTCTTCAGACGAATTTCGACGGTATCTCGCGCCATTATTGGCTGCACCCTAGCGGACAGTTACATAAAACGTAAAGCGCGCGAATAGGAATCCAAAGTCCCACTGGCTCTGAGAAACCGTCCATTTCCGCTCAGATCCGTTCAGAAAAAACGCTTCAGAAAATATTCGAATTTCAGAATCAGCTGCGGATAGACACCCATAGGCTGATTTTTTTTGAATATTGGAAAGATTGGACCACATTTCGGTCTTTTTTTCCCATCGGCATTTTATTTGCTCTGCGTATACAAAAAGCGATTCTTCATTGCGCTTCGACTGAGAGAATTTCGTCGCTCTCAGATCAGCAAACTTTTGGGGCACGAAAACGGCCACATTAACCCAAATTCTCCGTTGCATCGGGCAGGACCTCGAACGATTCCCCGTAATAAAAGACGTAGTGATAGAAGCGTCCGATCGCGAGTATATCGTCCATGTCACAGTTGACTCGTCCGTCAAACAAGACCCGCCATGGCCAGAATCTTTAGAGAGCGGACTTCGAAAGATGCGGCACACGACCAAGGAACCACCCGCTGACCCGAGTCAAGATGCTGGATCTTCTGCCGGCCCCAGGTCTTTCCAATTGCGTTATACCGCTAAAGATATTGATTTTATGGAGCGTGAGGGCATAGCAAAACGGCGCGCCTCCAGAGGAACCCCAGACTTCCTGAGCCTCTCGCATATCCTACGGACAGCTGGCGCCCAAGTCGAGAAAAAAAATGGCCAGCTAATTAAGATCTCCAGGCATTTCCAATCGGAGGACACACAATCGTTAATCATAAAGTTCAAAACCTATAATGGGGAAGATCGAGAAGAAGAGTACGTCGGACCCCACGTTTATAATCTGTGTATTCACTGGTACAAGCAGAGAAACGGAGGAACAGCTAAGATATCCAACGTTCAGGAGGTTCTCGGTATTGCCCGCTTGTCCACCAAACAATCCATTAACAAATAGCTTTTAGCTTTTCTCATCCGACCGTCCGAGGAGCGGGTCTAATTCTCCGGCCGCGTCGAGCCGGCGAGCTTCATCGAAACCACCGATGGGGTGCCCGTCGATAAAAATTTGCGGCACCGTTCTTCGCGCCGACAGACGTTCCATCTCGGCTCTACGGGCCGGATCATCGGTGACATCGATCTCTTCAAATTCCACGTTCTTCGACCCCAGCAAAGCTTTAGCACCGAAACAATACGGGCAATAACTGGTTGTATATATGACGACTCGCGGCATAACCCCACTGATCGTTACAGCGGTGATCGTTCGATTACGCTTATCAACATCCCGGTTTGCTTGAAAGCCCTCGCTGTTTTTGCCATTAGTGAGCCGTGAATTTAGTGGGTCTCACTGGCGGCATCGCCTCTGGTAAAAGTACCGTAGCTACCATCCTGCGCCGGCTGGGGGCCGCCGTCATCAACGCCGATGAATTGTCCCGCGAAGTCGTTCAGCCGGGGCAAGCGGCATGGAAGGAAATTGTCGATGCCTTCGGCCCCGCTGTTTTACATGCGGACAAAACCCTCGACCGAAAAACAATCAGAAAGATGGTTTTCGACGATCCGGCCGCACGCAAGAAGCTCGAATCCATCATCCACCCGAAAGTCCGCGCCCTCGCGGAGGATAGGATCCGTGAGCTGCAAGCAGCGGGCCATCCGATCATTGTCTACGAAGTGCCGCTCCTTTTCGAAGGCCAGCTACAGCTCTGGCTTCGCCCGGTCATCTTGGTGGCCTGCGACGTGGCAACACAGAAGCGAAGGCTTCGAGAGAGAGACGGTTTGACCGATGAAGAAGCTCAACAGCATATTAACGCGCAAATGAGTTTGGAGGAAAAACGTCGCCTCGCCGATTACGTGGTGGAAAATAACGGCAGCTTGGACCAACTCGAGCAGCGGGTCAAGGCCGTTTTAGGAGCCATTAAAGCTACTTAACTCGCTCCAGATAAGTTCCCTCTGAAGGATCCACGCGAACTTTATCACCTACTTGAATAAAGGGCGGGACCTGGATGGTTACCCCGGTCTCCAACTTGGCCGGCTTATAAGACGCGCTTGCGGTGGCGCCTTTCATCGACGGTTCTGTGTCCACCACCTCAAGGTCCACCGTTGATGGGGGAGTGACGCCTATCGGCTTGCCGTCGTACAATTCGACTTCGACTACCTCGTTAGGCAGAAGAAATGAGAGTAAATCACCGATGTCTGTAGCAGTTAAAGTAGTCTGTTCATAGTTGTCCGTATCCATGAAGGTATAAAGGTCGCCCTCAGCATACAGATACTGCATTTTGCGGCTCTCCAAAGTCGCTTGCTCTACGCGATCTTCTGACCGAAATTTGTATTCCGTACCCACGCCGGTCCTTAGATTCTTCATCTTGGTCTGCATGAATCCTCGCTTGTTTCCCGGAGTCAAATGGTGAACCACGGTAACGCGAAAAAGATCCCCTTCGTGAATGATAATCATGCCTGGCCTGAGTTGCGTTGCTTGGATCATCCGAAGCTTCCTTCCTCTGCAATTATGCTTCCTTTTGTTACCAGTTTATGTTGAAGGCTTCAACGCGCCTAATGGATCGCCGACAGAACAGTCCGCGGCTCTAAGCATAGAGGCCACGCCAGAGCATGGCCCGAGCCACGCGATCGATACCGATCATCAAAGCCGCAAGTCGCATATCCACTTTTTCCCGTTGGCTCATACCAAGGACTTCGTGGAAGGCCTTGACCAAGATATCCCGCAGTTTCTTGTTCACTTCTTCTTCGGTCCAGAAGAAATTTTGCAGATCTTGCACCCATTCGAAATAGGAAACGACCACCCCGCCTGCATTCGCCAAAATATCGGGAATCAAAAACACACCTTTTTCCTTCAGAATTCTATCCGCGTCGAGGGTGGTCGGACCATTGGCTCCTTCGGCGAGAATCCGGCACTGCAAGCGCTCCGCGTTTTCTTTCGTGATCTGCATCTCCAGCGCGGCGGGCACGAGTATATCACACTTGAGCTCAAGGAGTTCCTCATTACGAATCTTCTCACCATACGGGCATCCTTCCAGGATGTGGCTTTTGCTGACCATTGCCAGCAATTTTTCCACCGGCAACCCTTTGGGGTCATAAAATCCGCCCGTCCTGTCCGACACTCCAATCACCTTGACCCCGATGTTGGCCAATTCTTTTGTGACCACAGCGCCGACGTTTCCGAAGCCCTGGACTGCAGCCGTGCATTTGCTGAGATCTATACCCAGATGTTTCGCCGCCTCGATAGTCGTATAGACGACGCCGCGGCCTGTCGCTTCCTTTCTTCCCAGAGTGCCGCCGATGGCCACTGGCTTGCCGGTGACTATCTCCGGCACCGCACGTCCTTTGTGTTGCGAGTAGGTATCCATGATCCACGCCATGACCTGTTCATTCGTTCCCATATCCGGAGCGGGCACATCGACATCGGGGCCAATGAAGTTAAGAATTTCAGCCGTGAAGCGTCGGGTCATGGATTGAAGCTCGTGGCGCGAGAGCTCCGCCGGATCGCAAGCGACGCCCCCCTTCGCTCCGCCTAACGGCAAGCCCACGAGGGAGCATTTCCACGTCATCCACATGGCTAACGCCGAAACTTCACCGAGATTGACCGCAGGATGATAGCGAATCCCCCCTTTAAACGGCCCCAGCACATCATTATGCTGCACGCGATAACCGGTGAAGACATGAACCCGGGTGTCGTCCATCCTGGTGGGAACGCTGACGATCATCGCCCGTTCCGGCCGTCGTAATCGGCCGGCTACATTCGCGTCAAGATTGAGCTTGTCCGCGGCGATATCGAACTGCTGGACTGCCATTTCACTTGCTGGACTGCGCCATTCGACCGTTGGCATGGAATCCTCCGATGACGTTTTCGAAATGCGTCTGATTGCTCGTCTAGCCCGGCGGCCAACCCATGTGACGACCGCCGAGTAAATGGTAGTGCAAATGAAAGACCGATTGGCCGGCATCGGCGCCGCAGTTGACGACAATCCGGTAGCCATTCTCGGCGATACCGTGCTCTTGGGCTAGTTTTGCGGCGGCAAAAAAGATAGCGCCGATGAGTGGACCATCCGCCGGTTCCAGATCTAAAAGCGTTGGGATGTGCTTGCGCGGAATGATCAGAATATGAACCGGAGCTCTAGGCTTGATGTCTTTAAAGGCCACGACGGAATCATCCTGATAAACGATATTCCCTTTGACTTTGCCGCCGGTAATGCCGCAGAAAAGACAATCGTTCATGAACCTTCCTCCTCTCGGAGCATTCTCTGAACCGAAGGACTAGACTCCATTTTGCTCTTCCGATTCCGGACAACGGGCGAATATCTTCTGCCCCTCGACCTCAAGCGGCACGCCCTGAAGCCAAGCGCCGGCGCATGGCCCCCAGATACACTCGCCCGTTTTCGGCTCGTAGGTGGCGCCGTGATTGGCGCAGATAAGAAATCGCTTATCGTCGGAAAAAAACTGGTTATCTAGCCAATCCAGCGAGAGGGCGATATGGCGGCAGCGATTGAGATAGGCATGCAGACTACCTTCGTAACTGATCAGAAATGCTTCAACGCCGATTCCGCCGCAGCGAAGCGTAAATTTCTTGCTCTCACCGTGGGCGAGTTCACCAACTTGGCCGACGAGCTTTCTCTTGGATTTTCTTTTGTCCACGGTGGAATTCCCGCCAGCCGTCACTCGGCTAAAAAGGACAAGTCGCCTTCCGGACAACCCACCAAAATATCCCCTCGGTCCACTTGAACCGGAAGTCGATAAAGAGACTCTCCTTTGCAAGGTCCCGCGATGCAAAACCCCGTGGCCGGTTCGTAGAGCGCGCCGTGCGTGTAGCACATGAGATAGCGGCGGTCTTCGCTGAAAAACTGGTCGCGAACAAAATCCAACGGCGTCGTCATGTGGCGACAGCGATTCACGTAGGCGTAAAAGTTGCCGGCGTCGTTGATCAAAAACCCATCGACGCGATATTTCTGGCAGATGAGCCAAAATTTCTTCACCGATCCGGGTTCCACTTCATCGGCCCGGGCGATGATTCGGCCCCCCCAGCGGCTCTCCTCCCTCATCCGGCATCGGGCGCGTAGAAAAATGATTCGGCGAATAATCAGGCCGATGACATAGAGCGTCAGAAACACCAGCGAGAGGTAGATGGTTATCTCCATGCGCTTTCAAGGGAGGAGTTTACTTGGAATCCTTCGTGACCGAATCCCGAATGCGTTTGACTTCTTGCGGTGTTTGTTGCCCGGAAATACCCATCACCTTCATGAGTTCCATGGCCATTTCCGCCGTGACTTGATCTTGAACGCTGCCGTTTCCGTCCGGGTCGGCCTTGAGAAACACCACGATTTTTTCCTTAGCCACACCCGTCCGCTCCAGTCCGTCGAGAAACTCCCCATAGCCAACCTTCCCTCTCAACTCCTCGACGCGCGTCATGAGCTTCTTACAGTCCGAGCACACGCGCGACCAGAAACCGATACGATCTCCACAATAAGCGCAACGACGCATAAGATCTCGGTAAGTCAGTTGGCTCGACGCGTCAGATTTTCTCCGCCATCGCTTTCGACCACAAACCCTGTAGTCCTTGGGCCAATTGGGTGTTGGCGGCAACGACACCCCGATGCCTGATTTCCTGCCGGTTGAACATGAGCTGTTTGCCGCTGCCGTCGACGACTGTGCCGCCGGCCTCTTCTACGAGCAGCACCCCACCACAAACATCCCATTCGTGAATCGAGCGAAAGGTGAGCGTCCCATCGCCATCGCCGCCGGCGACCTTCGCCAGCCGAAAAGCGATACTGCCAACGGGTTTGATCTCGCAGCGGTCCACGAATACCTGGAACTTCCGTTGCGGCTCGGAACGGCTGACCAGCAGCAACGCCCCGTCGATGTCACTTCGCGGACTCGTGTGAATCGGCTGATGGTTTAGAAATGCTCCCTGGCCCGCTGCCGCTTTATAGAAGCTATCTTCCGCGGGATTGTAAACCACCGCCACCTTCGGTCGCCCATCAACCACAAAGCCAATGGAAACCGCGAACTGCGGCACTCCCTCGATAAATTCTTTGGTGCCGTCGATGGGATCGATCACCCACACCCGGGACAAACTCAGCCGATGAGAACTATCTTTGTCTTCCTCGGAAAGCCAACCATCCTTAGGAAAGCGTCCACGGACAATCTCGCGGATCTTCTGATTAGCCTCAATGTCCGCGGTAGTTACAGGATTGTTTTTGCTTTTTTCCTGAACATCGAACTTGCCCTTGAACAGCCCCATGATAATGGACCCGGCTTCTCTGGCGGCCCGCTCCGCGGCCGCCATTTCTTCCCTGTAAAACTCATTGCCATTCACAGCCATGCTCTTTAACCTCGGCCTTTCATGGAGCTATTAAACAACAGATCTCTCGCTTCGACAACAGACGAAAAAATTACGGAAAGCAAAGAACCGGTTGGACGAAATTGAATTTTTAGGTCGGCGCCCTAATGTGGGATTGGCAGTTAAGGCTCGATGCGCTTTTCCGCCCCGGCGCGTAGCATTGCTTCGATCGCTCGTTTCGAATCGTCGGGATCGAGATTCACACCACGAACCGCGTCCTCGAGCAAAACGGCTTTGAACCCTTCCTTTAGACCGTCGAGGACCGTGTGCTTGACACAGTAATCGGTAGCCAAGCCGCCTACGAAGATCCTCTCGACACCATAGGTACGCAAAAGATTGGCTAATCCCGCTCCTTTATGATCCCTGCCCTCAAATCCTGAATAACCCTCCTCATCGGGAGCCATGCCAGCTGAGACAATCACGACATCTTCCGGTAAGGCGAGATCGGCGCGAAACTCCGCTCCCTTAGTTCCTTGTATGCAGTGTGGCGGCCACTGACCGCCATGAGTGTTGAAATGAATCGTCTTTTCCGGATGCCAGTCGCGCGTCGCGAAAATTGGCAGGCCGGCTTGGCTGAACTTCTCGATATAACGATTGAGAACGGGAACCACTTTGTCGCCGTCGTTCACTGCCAAAGCGCCGCCCGGACAAAAATCGTTCTGCACATCGACAATGATGAGTGCATCCTTACCCGACATCGATTTCTATTATAAAGAATGCTACCGTCGTTGCAAATCACGGGTCATTCGTGAGTTCGACGTGACTATGGCCATTAAAGCCGTTTTCTTCGATGCGGCGGGTACGTTGATCAAGCCTGTCCGACGAGTGGGAGAAAGCTATGCCTGGATTGCCAAGAAATACGGCATGAGTGTCGCACCCTCTGAAATCTCGAGCCGGTTTCGATTATGTTTTGAGTCTGCACCTCCGCTCGCCTTTTCTGGAGCAACGGCGAGCGACATTCAGGTCCTCGAGCGCCGCTGGTGGAAGCAACTCGTTGAGCGGATCTTCGAACCGTGGGGCCGCTTCGAAAGTTTCGATGACTATTTCTCGGAGGTCTTCGCCTACTTTGCGCAACCGCAATCCTGGTCCCTCTATCCGGAAGTGCTGGAAACCCTGTCCGCTCTCAAAAAACGCGGATTGATTCTTGACGTTATATCCAACTTCGACTCACGACTGATCAATATCCTCGAGGGTCTGGGCGCCGCCGACTGCTTCGAACATATTTTTATCTCAAGCCGCGTCGGCCACGCGAAGCCGGCGCCGGAAATTTTTGCGGCGGCCCTGAGTCGGCATGGCCTGACCGCGGAGAACGCCTTGCACGTCGGCGACAGCGGTGAGAACGACGTTCGCGGCGCAATGAACGCGGGTCTCAAAGGAATTCTCTTGGACCGAGACGGCGACAACAGATCGGATTTCCCGCTACGAGTTTCCAGTCTAAAGGAGATATTTTTCTTCTTGGACGATGGAGACCGGCCTTCGAAAACAACTTGACACGTCCAACCGGCTGCGATACACGCAGCTAACTCAAGGAGGTGCTAATGACGGCATCCAGGTTGCAACTGGTTGAATCGAACGCGAAATTGATGAAGTTCAACAAGGCGCATGAGTTTTGCTCATATTCGAATGCGGGCACGCCTTCATGGACGGCACCAAAGAAAGTTACCGTCGCCATGCCGAGGAAGCTTCTTGGCCACGCGCATTGGAATTTTTAGACCGCCACCTTGGACTTGCCGGAGACAAACGGGCTACAGGGACACGCTAACTACAATCGGAGAGAAGAACACGATGGCAAAAACTCGTATAACGTTGGGCCTCCCCTATCACCCGCGCACACGGGCGTTGATCGACGGCGAAATCGCCATCGACGGCTACGAACTCGAGATCACGCATGATCCAAGCGCCGGCGAACGCCACTATCGATTCGCGCAGGGAGAGTGGGATATCGGCGAATATTCCGCGGCGACCTTTCTACGAACACGCGAGAAAGGTTTTCGATTCCTCGCCTTGCCAATTTTTTTCGAGCGCGGCCCGCGCCAGCGGAACATCTATATTTGCGAAGGCAAACTCAACCATCCGAGTGAGTTGAAGGGGAAGAAAATCGGCTGCTTCCGCTATGGCGCCACGGCGGTGGTGTGGGCTCGGGGTTTTTTGCTCGACGAGTACGGCCTCAAGACGACGGACATGAATTGGTACGTATCCGGGCGCGAGGTTTATATTGGTCGCGAACTCCCCGTGAAGGTCGAACGGCTGGATCCGCCGCCGCCTTTCGGCCATGAAAAACCACACCTCGCCAAACTGCTGAGCCAAGGCGATATCCACGCTGCACTGGTGGCCGGCGACTCGGGCTATCCCGGTCTCTTCGGTGGCGGGGTCTTGCCCAAAGCGATGGGTGAGTTTCCCGGAGTTAAGCCCCTTTTCGACGACGCAGAGGAAATTATTCGCTGGGTGCGCGAAAAACGCATCTATCCAATCATCCACCTGATCGCGATGAAAGAAGAAGCCATAGAGAAATATTCGGACCTGCCGGCAAAACTTCTCGAAGCCTTTCGCGAAGCCAAGAAGCTGGCGACGAAGTACCTAACGGCGGAGCAAATCGCAGGGCAAGAACGGGAGAAAGCAGCCATAGGGGAAGATCCTTACGCTTACGTGATGGGAGAAACGGAAAAACGAACGATCCAGGCTTTGGCCCGTTATCAAGTCGAACAAGGCCTCATTAAGGAGTCACCGCCGCTGGAGAGTCTCTTTGTCCGCGAGGCTTTTATTTAGTACCGTAGTTTAGGATAGAATGGTTTATGAGTTCGGAATTCACCCTCAACCACGAAATCGCTCTCGGAGCGAAGGGACAAAACCTAGGACCGACATCCAAGCAAGCACATGACTCGTTACGAAACCGCGCTCGGCAAAAAGCTCGTCGATCGAACAGGCCCATCCGTCGGTCTTAGCGATTCTTTCAGAACCACCTAACGTTGAAAAAGAAACAGCCTAAGAACGTCGATCTCCAAAACAACACGGCCACAGCGGCTGTCTTGGAAGAGCGGCGGCGAATTCACCGCGAGCTGCATGACCGGGTATTGCAGCTACTCTCGAGCATCAGGCTCAGGGCTGAGGTCTGCAGGCGCGAACTCACGGAACATCCGGAGGCGCTCGAGCAAGAACTTCAGACGATAGAGAGGACTACCGATAAAGCCATCACCGAAATCCGCCTCTTGCTCGCCGACAGTCAAACGCAAAGCGATCTCATCGCCGGAACCCTCGAGCGAAGACTGAGGGAAGAGCTGGAAATCTTCCGGGCAAGAGCGGGCTTGAAGCTGGATTTCCAATGCGAGATAAGCCCCCACAGCCTTCCGCTAGAAGTCGAGCGAGAGCTCTATTTTGCTTTGCGAGAAGGCGTAATCAACGCCATTCGGCACTCGCGCGCGACGGAACTCAAGTTGCGCCTGTCCCGAGAAAGGAACACCTATCGGGCGACGCTGCAAGATAATGGATCGGGCTTCGACTTCGCTGCCACGGAAGGTGGCAGCCACTACGGCCTTCGAATCATGAGAGAACGAATTCAAAACGTGGACGGCCATCTGGCGATCGACACCGCCCCGGGTAAAGGCACTCGGGTTTCGATTGATATCCCGATCAAAAAGAAGAAACGAGAGCGGACGCTAAACGAACCCGGTTCACACTGAGATCCTCGTCCGGAGCGCGAATTGAGCCCTACTTTTCTCTGGGCCCGGCGAGGAGCCAAAACAAAAATCCAACCACCGGGAAAACCAAGACACCGACGATCCACGCGACCTTCTTTCCCGTCGAAATACTGCTTTGAGAGATATTGATGATCGACCAAACGTCCGCGGCGAGAATAAGCAGACCGAACAGTCCGTGAATTTCCAGTCCCATCATCGCGCGATCCCCGGTTTAGAGCGATCCTCAGTCAACGAGTGAATGCGTTCTGCTCAAGCCTTCGCGAGCCGCACAAGACTCTCGCCTGTGACGCGAAACACCGTCCACTCACTCATCGGTATGGCGCCTAATTTTTTGTAAAAGTTGATCGCCGGCTCGTTCCAGTCGAGCACGGACCATTCAAGGCGGCCACAGCCACGCTCACTCGCCAGCCGGGCAACATATAACAACAGGGCCCGGCCAAAGCCCCGTCGCCGGTGAGATTCATCAACGAACAAGTCCTCGATGTAAAGCCCGGGTCGTCCGAGGAACGTTGAATAGTTGGGAAAGAAAAGAACGAAGCCAACGGGTTCTTTTTTGTAGTAGCCAATGGCGACTTCCGCGGTTCGTTGTCGGCCGAACAATGTTTTTCGCAGCATCCCTTCCGTCGCCACCATCTCATGAGACAACCGTTCGTAATCAGCAAGCTTTTTAATAAACGAAAGAATAACCGGGACATCAGACTTCGTGGCCGACCGAATCTCGAGCCTCGGGACACTGGATGCCATGCTTCCTCCGTATAAAGATGTGAGAGCCAGGGGGCACCCCAAGCAAACTGACGGTATTGGAGTGATGGAGTATTGGCCGATCGAACCGATCCTACAGTACAGCACTCCAATGCTCCGCTACTCCATTCCGGCAATTCGTGCTGGCAACTATCTCTTGCTGTCCTTGAGCGCCCGCCATACGCGCTCGGGCGTCAACGGCAGATCCATGATGCGCACGCCGGTCGCCCGCGCCAAGGCGTTAGCCACCGATGGCCCGGTGGACAACAGTCCGCCCTCGCCCATTCCTCTAACGCCGTACGGGCCGGGCCCATCGCCGTTTTCAACCAAAACAGTATGAAACTCGTCCGGCACATCGGTGAAACTCGGCACGCGGTAATCGACCAGATTCGGATTGAGCAGCTGGCCATTGGAGTCGTACACCATCTGCTCAAACAGCGTGTGACCAATTCCCATCATCGCCGCGCCTTCTTCCTGGCCGACGCAGCCTTCGGGATGAATTGCCTTTCCGACATCGGCGACCGAGATCAATCGCTTGATTCGTACCTCGCCCGTCTCTTCGTCGATATCCAACTCCACCATTCCCATCCCGACTTCCCAGAAAACCGGCAGCTTGTAATCCGTGATGGCGGGGTTCGTATCACCGTGACCAATCAGTTCGCCGCCGGAGCCTTTGCCAAAACGCCGCTCCAAAGCTTCCTTGAACGTCAGGCGCGCCTCGCCGCAAATCAGCGCGCCCTCCTGCAACCGGACCTGCCTCTGAGGGACGCGGAACGCGTCCGCGGCAATCTTGACCAGTTGCTTCTTGAGATCTCGCGCTGCCGCCTGAACCGCATTCCCCATACAAGTGGTCGAGCGGCTGGAACCCGTCGAGCTATCGTACGGCGTCACCTTGGTGTCCGCGCCCATGATGCGAATCTGATCCAGCGGTACGGTGAGCTCTTCGCCCGCGATTTGAGACAAGACCGTCCGCACCCCCTGTCCCATTTCCGTGCTGCCGGCGAGAATGTTCACCACGCCGTCCGACTGAAGCCGAGCCATGGCGATGGAAACCGGCGTCGCTCCAGCATTCGTCACCGCGCAGGCAAGTCCCACCGGAGCGGTCTTCTTCTTAACTGTTTGTTTCCATTCGCTCGCACGGATGAGTTTCTTGAGTCCCGATGTGAGGTTTGCATCGATGCCTTTTAGTCCCGGCCTGAGTTCTTCGCCTCGCTTCAAGAGATTTTTTAGCCGAAGCTCCGCAGGATCCATTCCCAGACGGGCCGCCGCGACGTCGATCTGCGACTCGCCGGCGAAGATCACTTGCGGCGCGCCGATGGCGCGAAACGAACCTGCCGAGCCGGAGTTTGTATAAACCGAGTAGGCGTTGGTGAGGATATTCGGAATCCGGTAAGGCCCGATCACTCGCGTCGCCGCGCGGATTGTCACCTGCGGCCCGTTATCATCGTAGGCGCCGGTGTCCAGATAAATTTCCGCCTCCCGCGCCATAATCGTGCCATCTTTTTTGAATCCGGTTTTGAGCCGCACCTTTGCCGCATGGCGCCGAACGGTAATCATGGATTCGGTGACTGAATTGCATACCCGCACCGGCGCACCAGCTTTGCGTGCAAGTGCGGCCACGACCGGCTCGAATTTCGTGTATGACTTGCTGCCGTAACCACCACCTAGATAGGAAATGATGATTCGGACTCGCGCCGTGGGGAGGCGAAAAACTTTCGCGATATCGTTTCGCACCTGAAAGGGATGCTGCGCCGACGACCAGATCGTGACTCCTCCCTCATTCCAGTGCGCGATGACCGCATGAGGTTCCATCGCGTAGTGATAGACCATTGGAAAAGTGAAATGGTCCTCCACGATCACATCGGACTGAGCGAAGCCCTCTTGCACGTTGCCGCGCTCCACACGCTCGTGGCTGCAGATGTTGTCGCTGCGGTCCTCGTGAATCAACGACGCGCCCGGAGCGCGGGCCGCGTCGATTCCGACCGCGGCGGGAAGCTCTTCGTATTGCACGTCGATGAGCGAGATCGCCTCCTCGGCCGTCGACGAACCTGTCGCCGCCACCGCTGCCACGGGCTCTCCGACATAACGAACTTTATTCATCGCAATGACAGGCCGTCCATTATAAGTTGGAACGAGATCGCCGATATCCGCCGCCGTGAGCACGGCCGCGACGCCCGGCAAAGCCTCTGCCTTGGAAGCATCAACGGAAAGAATCCGGGCGTGGGGATAGGGACTGCGGAAAATTTTTCCATGCAGCATTCCAGGAATGACCAGGTCGCCGAGAAATTTTGCCTCGCCGGTAACCTTTTCGATGCCGTCAACGCGTGGAACACTTTGGCCGACGTATTTGAGCGCTTGTTTTGCCATTTCTTCTCTGTCTCAAAGTATGATTTTTTATCGAACCTAACAAAGGAGTATGGCCAGCGCAACAAACCGCTGGCGAGTGGGATTTTTCTTTGGAGTGAATTATATTGACACGATGCAGTTTCCATCCCGCCTGATCCGTGGAACTTTGATCCAGCGCTACCAGCGTTTTCTCGCCGACGTTCGAGTAGCCAGCGGCGCGATCGCTGCACGAACACCGGCAGCATGATGGGCTGCAAGGCTCCGGCAGCGCCGTCTATATTTCGCGCAGCAACAAAGAGGGGCGGCGGCTTCTGTACACCTGGGAAATGATCCGAGTTGATGGCGGTTGGGTGGGTATCAACACGCTCCATCCTAACCGCCTTGTCGCCGAGGGGATAGAAAGCGGAGTCATCCGTGAATTGCACGGCTGCGAATCGATTCGGCGCGAGGTCTGCACTCGCCAGGGAACGCGCCTGGATCTTTGCCTTCAAGGCAGCAACGGCTCATGTTTTGTAGAGGTCAAAAACGTCACTCTTGCCATTGATGGCGCCGCAGCATTCCCGGACGCAGTGAGCGAGCGTGGTACCAAACATCTGAAGGAACTAATTTGGCTTCGCCGAAGAGGACATCGCGCCGCGGTGGTGTTTGTCGTGCAGCGAAGCGACTGCAACTCTTTTCGGCCCGCCGATGAGATCGATCAAGAGTACGGCCGTTGGTTGCGCCGGGCCGTCGAGGCCGGCGTGGAAGCGTTGCTATACCGTGCGAGCGTCACGCCCAAACAAATTATTCTTGCCGGGCGCCTGCCCATCAAACTGTAATCTCAAAAAAAAGGGTGACTGTTCAAACAGCCACCCCTTGGGTTAGGCATCGATTAACGCTCCGTGTTTAGCCTTCAATCACCTTCTTCCACTTCGCACGGACCTTGTCACGAAGCTCAGGCGAGGACTCGGCCACCGGTGGGAAGTCCTTCATCCACTCGAAGGGACGGCAGGCGTCGATGACCGCGCGGGAGTTGAAGCCTTTCTTGCCCGGTTGAATTCGCGGATCGAGCGGACCGCTCCAGCAGCGGCGCAGGATCTCGATGGATTCCACCGGATCGGAACGGCTGGACAGCGCCCACAAGACGTCGAAGGTGTTGGTCGGATCGATGTCCTCATCGACGACGATCACATAGCGCCCGAGGTACGCGCCAGCATGGACTTGGGAGGCGACCAACATGGCTTGGCGCGCATGGCCGGGATAGCGCTGCTTGATCGAGATGATGTTGAACAGGCGGCCACCGCCGGCTTCGTGACACCACACACCCCTCACATCAGGAACGCCGGCTTTTTCGACCTGTTCCCAAATCAACGCCGCTTTCACCATGCATTTAGCAATGGAGTAGTCTGAAGGCGGTCTGCCCGGCCGGGCACAGCAAAGAATTGGATCATTGCGGTAGTAGACATTTTCTACTCGCACAACCGGCTCAGGACGGCTCGAGCTAGCATAATAACCGGTCCATTCGCCAAACGGGCCTTCGGTCTTTCTGTCGGTAGGATCCATCCACCCTTCGATGACAATTTCAGCGCTAGCTGCAAACGGCAGCCCAGTGGATTTCCCTTCGATAACTTCAATCGGCGAGCCCTTGAGACCGCCGGCATAATCGAATTCCGACACGCCGTAATCGATCTCGTTGCCTGAGACCATAAAGAGCACCGGATCCTGGCCGACGGAGATAACTACGGGGCAGGGTTTGCCGCGGTCGAAATATTTGGCGCGCTGGATGTTGCCGTGCTTTCCCGGCGAGATGTAGAGTCCCATGCTCTTCGCATCGTGGACCATGCCGCGATAGGCGCCGAAATTCACCCAGCCTTCGTCCGGATCTTTCGTGATAACCAAGCAGGCTGTACCGATGAAACGGCCACCGTCCAGCTCGTGCATGAACGGCACCGGGAATTTGAGCAGGTTGACTTTGTCACCGGAATCGACGTTCTCAAGAATCGGACCCTTCGTGACGACTTTGTGCTTGATCGGCTCATGGGTGACGAGCTTCTGGCGGAAGGCTCGCACCAAATCCAAGTTGGATAGTTCCATGGGCAAGCCTAGATTCAACGCCATGCGTTTGAATGAAGCGTTCTGGGCAAACAGGGTCCGGAATCCTTTTGGATATCCCGGAACATTGTCGAAGAGCACTGCCGGCACCACACCGCTTTTAGACTCGCGGGATAAAAGCTCGGCGAGCGTACCCATTTCCAAATTCCAATCGACGCCATCGACCTTCTTTAACTCACCGATGCTGTCAACGATTTCCAACCAGTCACGGAGGTCCGTGTATTTCGGCGTTTTTCCAGCTTTCATTTCGTCTTCGGCTAACTTTCTCGCTTCTAGTGCGGTCATTGATTCATTCTCCTTTCAGTCTCCAAGAGCCTTATATTAGTTGCCCAGCATCGATTCATCAACACCCTCCGTATCTTCAGCGGGCAGACCGTTACAGCTTCCCGGATCGAGATGGAGGTACACCTTATCCCCTGGCTTTACGGCATTGAAAGGATGGGTGTGAACCGCGAGTAAATCGTCGCCCACGGCAACCTTACATTGATACGCATCGCCCATAAAAATCGCTTCCTTGACCGTTCCTTCGAGAACGTTCTCCAACCCTTGCGGCTTTTCTTTGTGCAAGGGAATATTCTCCGGCCGAATCGAAATCACGGCGGCTTGGTCCTTTTTCAGTCCTGGGGCTGGAATGAAAGTGAGCAGGCCTTTCTTGGTCTGGATTTTCCCAGGTTTCGAATCGCCGTCCAGCTCAACCACTTTACCTTCGATTAAATTGGTCAGCCCCAAGAATGTCGCAGTGAAACGTCTTGTCGGACGGGCGTATAGCTGATGAGGCGCGCCAACTTCGATCAGTTTGCCCCCGTGCATGACGGCGATCTGATCGGAAATGGCCAGCGCTTCAGATTGATCGTGAGTGACGAAAATAGTGGTGATATTGGTCCTTCTCTGCAGCGCCTTGATCTCGGATCTCATCTGCACGCGCAACCTGGCATCGAGATTGCTCAACGGCTCGTCCAGGAGCATGACCTTGGGCTCGTTCACAAGCGCTCGCGCGAACGCGACTCGCTGCTGTTGACCACCGGAAAGCTTCGGCGCCGGGCGGTCTTCCAAACCGTCCAAGCCGACGATTCTCAAGACATCGGTTACCCTCTTTTTGATTTCGACTTTCGGTCGCCGTTGAACCGTGAGAGGATAGGCGACGTTTTCCGCCACGGTCATGTGGGGCCAGATCGCGTAGGATTGAAAAACCATACCGATGGGCCGTTTATTGGTCGGGACATATAGCCGTTCACCGAACGCGAAGACGGTCTGCCCGCCGATACTGATCCTACCGCCTTCGGGCCGTTCGAGACCCGCGACGCAGCGGAGGGTCGTAGTTTTACCGCAACCGCTCGGCCCCAGGAAAGTGTAGAGCGACCCCTGGGGGACATTCAGTGTCACTCCTTTTAGAACATGCACCCGTTCCTTATCTTCGCCGAAATATTTTTCCAGCGCCTCGATTTGAACCATGTCTTTCTTCTCTGCCATTTGGCCTCCCGAATTCGTCAGCCCGCGATCAGCGACACGAATCTATTCCGCGATACCGACTCTCGCGCCGAGCTTGCGTGCGACAAAAGCCATCGTAACCAGCAAAAGCACCATCAATACGCCGAGCGCGCAGACATAGGTGTATTGTCCGCCTTCCCATAAGTCAAATGCCATAATCGACAGCACCGTGCTGTTGTAAGAATACAGCAATATAGAGGTCGAAAGCTCCCGGAGCGCGATGATGCTGATATAGATCCAGCCCGCTGTAAAACCGGGCATCAGCAAAGGAAGGATTACTTTTCTAAAGGTCTGAAACCAAGTGCCGCCGGCCGTCAGCGAGGCCTCTTCCAGTTCTTTGTTGATTTGGATCATCGAAGCCGAAGCCGCCCGGATCCCATAGGGCATGAACTTGGTGATGTAAGCCAAAAGCAAAACCCAGATGGTGCCGTAAATCGGAATCGGCAGAGTGAGATAGACCCAGATCAGGCTCACGCCCAAAACAATGCCCGGCATAGCGATCGGAATAAAAGTCATGTTGTCGAGCAGGGCGCGGCCCGGCAGTTTGGTCTTCACGGTGATCCAAGCTATGAGCGATGTCAAAAGCATCACCAACGTCGCGGAGCCGACGGAGAGATAGAAACTGTTCTTAAAGGCGGTCAGCGCGAGCGGATAGTTGAGAATGTATTGGTAATTGGCCCAGGTCATTTTCTCCATCAGCTCGCGTGAAGGCACGCCATAATACGGAATGAACGAGGACCAGAGCAAAACGAAAACCGGTAGAATCACCGCCAAAAAGAAAATCAGGAAAGAAACCCCGAGGGTCAAATATTTCCAGACTCCAAGATCAATCACCCGCGGACGATAGCCTTTTCCGGTAACAGTCGCATAGCGCTCTTCGCGCCGGGTGATCCTCCCATAAATGAGAACCCCGGTGGTGCTGATCACCAAGAGCGTCACGGCGTAGGCGCCCGCCAACCCGAAGTCCGAAGGAAACTGGTGAATGGCCAGGAAAATTTTTGTAGTGAAGACAGAGATTTTCGCCGGGACTCCGATCAATGCCGGCACCTCGAACGCCTCGATACCACGAATAAAATTTATCAGTAGGACGCTAAACATGGCAGGACGCATCAGCGGAAGCGTAACGCGGCAGAACGTCGAAAAGGTGCTGGATCCGGCCGTCAGCGCCGCCTCTTCTAACGACGTATCCATGTTTCGGAACGCTGCAGACATCAGGAGAAAGACGAGCGGATAGAGGTGGATCGATTCGGCCCAGATCATCCCCCACATGGTATAAATGTTAAAGGGCGCAGATTCCAAGCCCAAAAAATCCTTGACTACCAGGTTGATCAAACCGATCTTGGGGCTGAGCAATAAAATCCACGAGATAGTGCTGAGAATTCCCGGAATGATAAACGGGATCAGCGACATGACCACAAAGAGCTTTTTTAGCGGCGTATTCGTGCGCTCGCTAACCCAGGCGAGAAACGTCCCGATTAAAAAGGTCAGCGTACAGGTACCGAGGCCGTAATAGATAGAGTTGAGGAGAAGAAAGTAAAATTCTTTATCAAAGTAGGCCTTGACGTAGTTCTGAATAGTATATGTCGCTCCGGGCTCTCCGATCGGCGCGCTCCGAACGCTCCCGTAAAGAAGCATCACCAGAGGCACGCCAGCCAGATAGAGGACGAATGCAATTGCCCCGATGAGAATGAGGGTTTGGGAGTTAAACCTCCGCACCCTGTGCCTCCCGGACTAAGTCACTACCGGTTGATATTGTGCACGACCTGGTCCGCGATCATCGTCTTTTTGACCTCCTCCTCGATCAAGGTCCAGAGGTGATCTTCATATTGCAGGAACTGTTTATCCCGCTTTACGGCAAGGTCGCGTGGCCGCGGGATATCGATCTTGATTGTTTCTTTTACTCGACCGGGACGGGCACCGAATACGATAACGCGATCCGCCAGGTAAATCGCTTCATTGATCTGGTGAGTGATGAAGAGAACCGTCTTCTGCGCTTCTCGCCAAATCCGCAACAGCTCCAATTGCATGATTTCACGGGTTTGGGCATCCAGCGCGGCAAAGGGCTCGTCCATGATCAGGATCTCAGGATCCACGGTCAGCGCCCGCGCAAGGTTACAGCGCTGCTGCATTCCGCCGGATAGCTCGTGGGGATAATGTTCTTCGAATCCTGTCAGCCCGACCAGTTTGATAAACTTACGCGCCCGCTCGACCCCTTCCGTATTGTTGAGACTTTGACATTCCAAGCCGAACGTCACGTTTTTGAGCACCGTTCTCCACGGCATTAGGCAGGCATCCTGAAACACCATGCCGCGGTCGGTGCCCGGTCCGGTAACCTGTTTTCCATCTATGACTAAATTACCGGCCGTCGGTTTGAGTAAGCCGTCGCAGAGATTGATGAACGTGGTCTTGCCGCAGCCGCTGGGCCCGACGATGCTGACGAACTCGCCGTCTTCAACCGAGAGGTTGACGTTGTCGAGCGCCAGAAGTCTTCCACCGGTTCTCGGCTGATAGTACTCCATTCGTAATCCCGTCGCCTGTAATTTGGTTTGTGCCACAATGCCTCCTGATTTATTTATAAGTTGTTTTATCAGCCAAATCGAAGCCCAAAGGACATCCTGCAAGTACCAATAACCGACAAGAACGCACTAGGAACTATCATTTTCAATTGTTTTTTCAAGTTTTGACCCACCGTGATTGACAATCACGTTTGGATTAGATAGCTTCGCGGCGAAAGTTTGCATAAAATTTTTCATGCAATTCCGTTTTTCATGGCCTACACGTTGCGCAATCCTAAATCAAGAGCACGAGGATCGGAAAATCTCTCCGCCCGGGTTTATAATCAGATTAAAAATCTAATCTTGTGCAATGAGGTCTTGCCGGGCCAAAAACTTCATCATCAGGAACTCAGCGAACGTCTCGGTGTCAGCAGGACTCCCGTTCGAGAAGCTCTGACCCGTCTCGTGCAGGAAGGCTATGTCTCCTTTCTGCCGAATCGCGGTTTTACCTGCAAAGAAATTAGATTGCAAGAGGCGGAAGAGCTTTACGATCTCCGCGAAGCTTTAGAGGCGTTTGCCGTGGAAAAAGCCATCGAGAACTTGACTGATGATGGGCTCGATGATTTCGTAAACAAGGTGGACCGGTACGGCGAGGACGTGCAAAAACGGTTCACTAAGGAGCGACTCGTCTATGATCAGGATATCCATCTGGGAATCGCGCGCCTATCCGGCAACGCCACGCTGACGAAAACATTGGCGCAAATTTTCGAACGCATTATCTTGAAAAGGCGCACCGATGGTCTCTATGACCCGGCTCGGGGCATGACGGCTCATCAAGAACATCTTCGGCTCTTCGAGGCCATGAAGCAACGCGACGTTCAACAAGCCGTCACAATTATTCGCTCGCACATTCGAGCGGGTAAGGATAACGTTCTCGCCGATTTGAAGCAGAGACAGGAGATGCGCGAACTGCAAAGCACCGAAACCGTGAATTGAGAAAAAACCAAACGGAAAGGAAGAAACATGGCAGCAGATTTAGTCATTAAGAATGGTTGGGTAGTGACACCTGAGGAAACCTTCAAAGGGGGCGTGGCCATCAGCAACGAGAAATTCGTTGCCATCGGCGCGGACGACCAGCTCCCCCAAGGCAAAGAGGAGATCGACGCGAAAGGTAAACATATTCTCCCCGGTATCATCGACGGACACGTCCATTTTAGAGAGCCCGGCATGACTCACAAAGAAGATTTCGCCACGGGCTCGACAGCCGCAGTCTGTGGTGGAGTCACTTTTGTTGTTGACATGCCGAATACGGTGCCTCCGACGGCAGACGCCGAGCAAGTCAAGGTCAAGCAACAACTGGGAGAGCAAAAGTCCTTAGTCGATTTCGGCGTGACCGGCGTCGTTGTCCAAACTAATACCAAAAACATTCTTCCGATGGCCGCCGCCGGCGCCATCGGCTTCAAGATCTTCTTCGGCGAAACGATCGGCAATCTCCCCTTCCCCGATGACGGTATGTGCATGGAGGCCTTCGATTACATCGCGCAATCGAAGCTGCCGCTGGGTATTCACGCCGAAAATCGCCAGATCATGGCCTACTGCACCAATAAGCTCAAAACCGAGGGGAAGAACGACGCGCGTTATTGGGAGGCCTCCCGTCCGGATATCTGCGAGGCGGAATCCGTGCACCACGCGCTCTTCTTCGCCGAAACCTTCGGCACGAAGCTCCACGTTTTTCACATGAGCTCCAAACAGGCGGCCTACATGGTGCGCGACGCCAAGGCCCGGGGACTGAGAGTCACCGCGGAGACCGGACCGCACTATCTTTTGCGTGAACCCAACGATATGGACCAAGTCGGCTCTTTGCTGAAGATGAACCCGCCGGTTCGCACCAAAGATCACGCCGAGGTCTTGTGGGATGGTCTGCGCAATGGTTATGTCGACATGCTCGCCACTGACCACTCCCCCCACACGCTCGATGAGAAGGGTTCGGATCTCTACGGCAAGCTCACGAAGCCGGCGATTTGGGATTGCATCTCCGGCTTTTGCGGCGTTGAAACCGGCGTGCCGTTAATCCTGACGGAGGTCAACAAAGGCAGGCTGACCCTCAACCAATACGTTAAAGTGGCCTGCGAGAATCCGGCGAAGGTTTGGCAGATCTATCCGAAGAAAGGCGCGATCCGCCTCGGCTCCGATGGCGACGTCACCATCATCGATAGGGACAAAGAAGCGGTCATTGACGTTAACAAGCTCCACAGCAAGAACAAACCTTCTCCTTGGCACGGCTGGAAGGTCAAGGGCGTTCCGGTTTGCACGGTGGTGCGCGGCCACGTGCAGATGAGGGACGGCGAGCCTTGCGGCAAACCCGTTGGCCGTATGGTCAAGCCCAATCCAGCATAAGGAAGAGTATTATAGTATTATAAGGATGTGTAGGGGCGACCGGCCGGTCGCCCTTACGGCGGTCATTTATGAAACGTCCCGAGCCTCTAGAATTGTACCAACCTATCTCGCTCCAGGAAGCGAGTCGCCTGTTAAAAGAGCACGGTCCGGGCGGCCGCTTCCTTGCCGGCGGCACCGATCTGGTAATCGCTATCAAGGAAAAAGGGCTGGTACCGAAATACGTGGTGGACCTGAAAAAAATCCCAGGCCTTTCAGCAATTCGCGAGCATGCTGACGGGAGTGTGACCATCGGCGCATTGACGACGATGCGCGAGGTCGAAATTTCGCCGGTGATCATCCGAAAATTTCCCTTTCTGGCGCAGAGCGCGGCCGAGGTTGGTTCGATTCAAATAAGAAACCGGGCGACGGTCGGTGGCAACATGGCCAATGCCACGCCGTCCGCCGACGTGGCTCCGGGCCTGATCGCCCTGAATGCGACAGCAAAAATTGTTGGCGCGCGCGGCGAGAAAACCGTGCCTCTCGAAGAGTTCTTCCGCGGTCCCGGTCAGACCGTGATGGAACCCGATGAGATACTGACGGAGATCACGATCCCCAAAACCAGCCCGCAACTCGTGGGAGAATATATCAAGTTCTCACCCCGCGATATGATGGATTTGGCCTACGTCGGGGTCGCCGTCACCTACAATCTCACTGATACCAATCGTTGCAGCGATGTTCGAATCGTTCTCGGCGCCGTAGCGCCGACGCCGATTCGCGCGCGAAATTCCGAAGCCATACTGGAAGGCCAAATTCTCACGGCCGAGCTGGCCGCCAAAGTTGGCGAAGAAACGGCCAAAGAATGCAAACCCATCAGCGATGTGCGCTCTTCCGCCGACTATCGCCGCGCCATGGTGGGTGTCATGACGAAACGGGCGATTCTAAACGCTGCAGCCCCGCGCAACGGCAAAGTCTCATGGTGCGATAGACGGGACCGGAGATACTAAAAAGATTGGAGTGATGGAGTACTGGAGTAATGGGTCAAGATCCAATACGCCAATTCCCTATTCACGAGGTAAAATGAAAAAGAAAATTCAATTGACGTTGAATGGCAAAATCACCACTCTCGAAGTGCCTAGCCATCGCCTCTTGCTGGACTTACTCCGTGACGAGATCGGGCTCACTGGAACCAAGGAAGGCTGCGGCACCGGCGATTGCGGCGCTTGCACAGTATTTCTCAATGGCAAGCCGGTCAATTCCTGTCTGGTGCTCTCCGGCGAGCTGGACGGCACTGATATCGTGACCATCGAGGGATTGAAGATCGGACCCGAGCTCCATCCGATTCAAAAAGCATTCATTCAAGATGGCGGGGCCCAGTGTGGCTACTGTACGCCGGGAATGCTGATGATGTCCAAAGCGCTGCTGGACGAGAACCCCAATCCAACGGAAGAAGAGATTCGTTTCGCGCTTTCCGGCAATCTCTGCCGCTGCACCGGCTACGCCAAGATCATACAAGCGGTGCAGGACGCGGCCGCAGAAGTCAGAGCAAAACGCGTTTAAACGAACGACTTGAACCTTTTGCGAAGCGATTTAAGGAGCGGAAGATGTCGGAACTGACAGTCATTGGCAAACCAGTCACTCGGGTTGACGTTAACGAAAAAATCACGGGGCAAGCCATTTATGGCTACGATCTCGTCCTCCCTAACATGCTTTATGGCAAGGTCCTTTTTAGCCCTAAGGCGCATGCAAAGATCAAACGCATCAATACAATGAAGGCGAAACAGTATCCCGGCGTCGTCGCGGTCGTGACTGGCGAAGATGCGCCCTGGACGCACGGTGAATCCATTAAGGACAAGCCGTTCCTGGCTCAGGAAAAAGTTCGTTACATCGGCGAACCGGTTGCCGCGGTCGCCGCCGAGGATGAAGACACGGCTGAGGCTGCCGTGAAGCTGATCGAAGTCGAGTATGAAGATCTGCCGGTTTATACCGTTCCCGAAGAGGCCTGTAAGCCCGGTCGCGTCGCTATCCATGAAAATTTCGACAAATACCGGAAAGTTGAATTCATCGTCGGCTCGCACCTGCCGAATATCGCTGAGCACTTCAAGCTACGGACCGGCGATGTGGAAATTGGCTTCAAAGAATCCGATCTAATTCTCGAAGAACGTTATTTCGTGCCGATCATTCAGCACGCCGCGATGGAGCCGCATTCAGCGCATGCCCAATTCGACAAAGAAAGCGGTCGTCTGACGATTTGGGTCGCCAATGATGCGCCATTCCGGGCACTACACGAGATTACCGAAGCGTTGAACATGCCCAAGGAAAAAATCCGGTTCATTAATCCGCTACAGGGAGGGGGCTTCGGGTCCAAGGGTGGCCTTAAAGTGGAACCCATTGCCGTAGCCCTCGCGTTCCACACAAGCGGCCGGCCCGTGCGCGTCAAGTTCAATCGCGAAGAGACGTTCATTTCCACGCTCACCCGTCATGAAGCCGCGGTCTATTGCAAGAGCGGCGTGAAAAAAGATGGCATTCTCATGGCGCGAGAGATGACGATCTACTGGGGCGCCGGCGCTTACGCAGAGAAAAGCCCGACCGTGTGCATCCGCGGTAGCTTACCCGCGCCGGGTCCGTACCGAATCCCTCACGTCAAAGTCGATGGCTATGCGGTTTACACCAACAAGCCCGTCGCGGGTTCCTACCGCGGCTATGGGATACCTCAAGGGGCGTGGGCTTGCGAACAGCAGATGGATGAACTCGCCAAGCGTCTGGGGATGGACCCAGTTGAGATCCGGATGAAAAATATTTTCGTCGAAGGCGATGTTTCGTACTGGGGCGAGCGGCTTCACGCGGTGGGGCTCAAAGAAACCCTTATCAAGGCCACCGCAGCCATCGAATGGGGCAAGAAAACTCAGCCGAACCAGTCCGGTACAAAGATTGGCAAAGGTTTCGCGTGCATCCAGAAGCCGACGCGGTCGCCCACCACGTCGAATGCCGGAGTTTTGGTGAACAGCAGAGGGGAAGTAACCGTGCTCGCCGGCACGGTGGAAATCGGCCAAGGCTGCAACACGATTCTCTCGCAAGTCGCGGCTGAAGAGCTCAAAGTCCCGATGGACAAAGTCTTCATGCACCCGCTGGATACGGACGCGATTCCTTACGACGCTTCCACGACGTCGAGCCGCAGCACCTATCATATGGGCAACGCGGTCCGTCGCGCGGCGATTCATGCGCGCCAACAGATTGCCGAAGCGGCGAGCCCGATGCTCGAAGCCAACGTGCAAGACCTGGACTTCGCCCACGGCAAAGTCTTTCTCAAAGACCAGCCGCAAATGGCCCTGCCGATTGGCGAGGTGGTCCGGCGAAAACTCGGAACCAACGGAGTCGTGCGCGGCGACGGCTCCTACACCTATGAGATCGGCAAGGACTTGGACCTCGAAACCGGCCACAGCGACCACGCGTCGGCCTTCTACATGTACGCCACCCAAGCCGCCGAAGTGATGGTCGATGAGGAGAGCGGCAGGGTTCGCTTGTTGCGAATGTCTGCCGCCCATGATGTCGGCAAGGCGATCAATCCACTCAACTGTGTCGCGCAGATTGAAGGCGGTCTAGCGATGGGCATTGGCTCGGCTCTGCACGAAGAGCTGGTCGTGGACCCTACCGGCAAGGTGCGCAATCCGTCTTTTCTCGATTACCACTTGGTCACGTCGCTGGACGTGCCCAAGATGATTCCGATCATCGTCGAGTGTCCGGAGCCCGAAGGCCCTTATGGGGCCAAAGGCTTAGGTGAGCCGGGTCTCGCGCCGACACCCGCGGCCATCGGCAATGCCGTCGCTGATGCCTTGGGAGTTAGAGTCTACGATCTGCCGCTCAAACCGGAAAACGTCTATTGGGCCATCCAGAACAAAAAGAAAAAAGACGCCGCTTAAGCCTTCGTTGTCGAATTTCCTGAATTTTTGGTCTAACATTCAGAAACCCCTACTAACGGTATCACCCTTCGTTCGGTAGTCGCACGTGCGTTTGGAGGATTACGTGAATCGAAGTTTGAAGAATTACCCCGATAAAATAATCATCGGCTTCGCCGTCGCGCTGCTGCTTTTTTTTCTGAATATCGCTTCCGCGGCGGAGCCGGCTGGCAGCTCGGCGGCGCATGCGATCCCAACGGTGCCCGGCATGCCGCCGGTGGTCAATCCCAACAATCTCTACAGTGAAACTCGGCCTGATAAGCTCAGCCCTGTTGTCGCTAAGCACCTGTCGCGCGTCTACATTCCCAACCGACGTTCCAATGACGTGGATGTAATCGATCCGGCAACTTTTCAGCTAGTCGATCATTATTCCGTGGGAATCAATCCGCAACACGTCGTTCCCTCTTGGGACCTAAAGACACTCTGGGTAAACAACAATGCCGAACATCGAAATGACGGCAGCGTTACTCCCATTGACCCCATCACGGGCAAACCCGGCAAGTCCATACCCGTGGACGATCCGTACAACATGTACTTCATGCCGGACGGCAGCGCGGCGATCGTCGTCGCCGAATCTCTGAAGCGGCTCGACCTGCGCGATCCCCAGACCATGGCGCTCAAAAGCTCCATCAAGACTCCTAACTGCGGCGGGATCAACCACGCCGACTTTTCCATCGATGGGCGCTACGCGATTTTTACCTGTGAATTCTCCGGTGGCCTGGCAAAAATTGATCTGGTGGAACACAAAGTTGCCGGATATTTGAAAGTGTCGAAGGGGGGGATGCCCCAGGATATTCGCATCGCTCCGGACGGCAAGGTCTTTTATGTCGCGGACATGAAAGCCGATGGCGTATTTGTGATCGATGGTGACAAATTCGCCGAGATTGGATTCATTAAAACCGGGGTCGGCACGCATGGACTTTATCCTAGCCGCGACGGCACGCAATTGTACGTCGCCAATCGCGGCTCTAACAAAGTCTTTGGGCCGCCCCACGGAAAGGGCAGCGTGTCGGTGATTGATTTCGCCACCCGTAAAATAGTCGCCACGTGGCCGATTTCCGGCGGCGGCAGTCCCGACATGGGCAATGTCAGCGTAGACGGAAAGACGCTGTGGCTCTCCGGCCGATTCGACAACGTCGTCTACGCTATCGATACGGCGACCGGTAAAGTGAAAACCATTCCAGTAAAGGGGAAGGAGCCTCACGGTCTGACGGTCTGGCCGCAGCCGGGGCGTTATTCTCTCGGCCACACGGGGAACTTGCGCTAATAGTGCTGAGTTCGGTAAAAGACGACTGACCTTCTGTGTCCAAGTGAGGAGTTTCCATGGCCCATCGCACCGCTCTTCTGGCTGCACTCTTACTGGTCTCCGCCCCGCGGTGGGCGGAAGCTGCTTCAGCGGACCAAGATTTCTACAAGGGCAAAACGATCCGCGTGGTCGTTGGCTTTGCCGCCGGCGGAGGATTCGATACCTACGCGCGGATCCTTGCTCGCCACATGCCGAAGCACATCGCGAGCAATCCGACTATGATTGTCGATAATATGGCCGGCGCCGGCAGCCGGCTCGCCGCCAACTATCTCTACAAGGCCAGCGCTCCTGACGGCTTGACCATCGGCAATTTCATCGGCTCTCTCATACTTCAACAGATCTTAGGCGACCAGAGCGTCGAATTCGATGGAAGAAAATTCGAGTGGCTCGGCGCGCCCGTGATGGATGAGACGGCATGCGCCCTGACAAAGACCAGTGGCGTCACCACCATCGACCAATGGTTCGCCGCGAAGAAGCCGGTAAAACTCGGAGGCGAAGCTCCGGGCGCCAACGATTCGGATGTTCCCAGAGTCCTTAAAGCCGCCCTCGGCCTTCCCGTCCAACTGATCGAAGGCTACAAGGGGACATCCAATATCCGGCTTGCCGCTGAGTCGGGCGAGGTTGATGGCGGTTGCTGGACTTGGGCGTCGGTCCGCTCAACGTGGAAGAAGGGAATCGACTCGGGCCTCGTAAACGTCGTCCTACAAGTGAACCCGAAGAAAGCCGCTGATATACCTAGCGTCCCCAACGCTATCGACTATGCAAAAACCAACGAAGCACGCCAGCTCATCGAGTCAGGCGTGCACGCCCCCTCCGCGGTCCTACGTGCTTACGCGCTCCCACCGGGCACTCCCAAAGAAAGGGTAAATCTTCTACGCAGATCGTTCATGGACACCATGAAGGATGCGGAATTTGCAGCGGAGATTAAGAAAGCGGATCTGGATCTCAACCCGCTCACCGGTGCGGAAGTGGACAGCACGGTGCGGAAGCTCTTCCAGCTCGATTCCGGGATGGTCACGAAGCTGAAGGAGATTTTGGTGCCAAAAAAATGAGCCGGCTTCCAGAAAGTTTCATTCGCGCAAAACTACCTTACTCTCTTTAAGAAATCGAGGAGACAAATGGCAACGGAGATTACTTTAGGCGAATTACGCCCGATGGCCGCGCGGGCTGGCTTCAAGCTGTCTGAGGAAGAATTGCAGAAACTGCTGGCCGGAGTGAACCGTTCCCGCAAACAAGTTACCGATCTCCGGGAGTTCATGACTGACACACTCGAACCCGCCGGAATTTTCTCAGCATCGCCGAGAAACAAAAGCTAACGGGCACATGGCAATTAACGACCTCTGCTACCTGACTATCACCGAAGCAGCCGCCGGCCTTCGACGCAAGGAGTTCTCCCCTCTCGATCTGACACGGGCCTGTCTCGAAAGAATCGAAGCTGTCGACGGCAAGCTCCACAGCTTCATCACGGTAACCGCCGATGTTGCTCTCAAACAGGCAAAGCAAGCCGAACAGGAATTACTTTCCGACAAGGACCGCGGGCCACTGCATGGAATTCCTATCGCGCTCAAAGACCTTTACGCGACCAAGGGAATTAGAACCACGTGCCATTCGGCAGTGCTGCAGGATTGGGTGCCCGACTATAACGCGACGGCCGTGACAAAACTGGCGGATGCTGGCACAATCCTTCTCGGCAAACTCGGAATGCATGAGTTCGCTTTCGGCGGACCGTCGGTAGACGCTCCCTTCCCCGCCGTGCGCAATCCCTGGAATACGGATTACATTCCCGGCGGTTCCAGCAGCGGCTCCGCCGCAGCGCTCGCCGCCGGATTCTGCTGCGGCGCGCTCGGCTCCGACACCGGCGGCTCGATTCGAACGCCTTCATCCCACTGCAGTGTCGTCGGCATCAAGCCGACTTATGGTCGCGTAAGTAGGCAGGGCGTCGTCCCGCTGAGCTGGTCGCTCGATCACGCTGGACCGATGGCTAGGACCGTCGAGGACTGTGCAATATTGCTGCAGGCAATTGCCGGTCACGATGCAAAGGACTCCGCATCCGCAAATGTCGCTGTTCCCGACTTTCGGGCCGGACTGAAACAAGGAATCAAAGGCCTGCGAATCGGCGTGCCTCGCGACAACTGGTTCAATGAGCAAAAAGGAACAGACCCGCAAATCGAAGCGGTATTTAACGATGCACTTAAGACCCTGGAAAGCCTCGGCGCAATGTTCGTTGAAATCGACGGCCGGCCTTTTGCGATCGCGCGAAAAGCTAACCAGACGATTCTGGTCGCCGAAGCTTACGCCTATCATGAAAAACGTTTCCAGCAAGCGCCGGAAAAATTCGGCAGTTCGGTCCGAACACGGATGCTCGAAGGCGCCTTTCTCAGCGCGGCGGACTACATCACCGCACTCCGAGGGCGGACGGCATTGAACGAGCAGATCAGGGCAAACTTTTCTCGCGTCGAAGTCTTCGCCACACCGACCGCGCCACGCCCTCCCGAAGCTTTTGCAAGCATGGACCCCAACGAACAAAACCTGCGGCCGAATTTCACGAATCCGTTCAATCTCACTGGACTTCCCGCGATCTCCGTCCCTTGCGCCTTTACGCAGGGTGAACTACCGGTCGGCTTGCAAATCGTCGCTCGACCCTTTGAGGAAGCTACTGCATTTCGTATTGCGTACGCTTATGAGCAGGCAACGGAGTGGCACGAACGGCGACCATCGCTACAGAGAAATAAGCCGTAAATCTCACGGTTAACGATCACTTGGGCTTCTCAAAAACTCGGAAATACATTTGAGCCAGCATCGGCTCCATTGATTGAGCAGCTGCTATCTCTCGCTGAATCGATGGATTTAGCCGCCCCCGGGCCCGCGTTGCCAGATGCAAAACCTCTTTCTCGTCGATACGCGTGCAACGCCCGCTTTGAACGACAATCTCTCCATTCACGATAACGGTGTCCACCGAGCTGCCGTTCTCGCAGAAAACGAGTTGGCTCATTACGTCATTGAGCGGCGTGAACGCCGGCGTGTCGCAGTGTAACAAGACGATGTCCGCTAGTTTACCTGGTGCTAGGACTCCGGCATCAAGCCCGAATGCACGCGCCCCGTTGCGCGTCGCCATGGCGAGTGCCTCCGTAGGCGTCACCCATTGGTTGAAATCGCTGCCAGCTTGGTTGTGAATCAAAGCAACCAATCGAAGCGCATCGAACATGTTCTGTCCGTCATTCGATGCCGCGCCATCTGTGCCCAAAGCCACCGGTACGCCGACGGAGAGGAATTGCCGAACCGGCGCCAAGCCGCTGCCGAGGCGCAGATTGCTCGCTGGATTATGAACGGCCGTAGCGCCGCTTTTCGCGAAGCATTCGACGTCTTCGGCCTCGATCCAAATTGAATGAGCCAAGGAAAGATTGGCTCCGAGGATTCCGAGAGAATCCAGGTGTTGTAGCAATGAATGGCCGTAAAGCTGTCTTCCCATGATCTGCTGGGCCTTGGTCTCGGCCAGATGAATATGCAGGGGGACCTTCCTATTGCGCGCTATTGCCGCCGCGCCGGTGAGAAGTTCATCCGTACAGCGCTGGACGGCGGAGGGACCCGGGCAAGGGGTCGTTAACTCATCAGGAGCGTGAAACGCATCGATAAATGCTTCACAGTCCTCAAGCCAAGCCCTGGTTGCCTTTGTCTCGCTTTGGCTCATACTCTTGATCTCGTCGTTCAGATTGGACGCTGTTTCTCCCAGCGGAATTGTCTCCTCATAGTTCCTGTCGGACAATGTCAGGGAAACGACATGGCGCAAACCGAGATCGCGCATGGCTTGGATTGCGGCGCCTGCGCCCATGAAACGGTAGGCCTGGTTGCCGAAGAAGTGATCCAGCACAGTCGTCGCTCCGGACTTGAGCATTTCCAGACCACCGAGAAGCGCGCTGGCATAAAAATCTTCATCTCGCATGTCTCTGAGAGCAGCCCGGTAATAGGCGCGCCAGATTTCTAAGGGGCGGCTGGCGAGCATCCCGCGTACCAGGTTCGCCGGGGAGTGACAGTGAGAGTTGATCAGACCGGGCAAGGCGATCATTCGATCCGCGGCAATCATCCGATCGAATGGGCCCTTGGGCGTCCATGCCGACGGTCCGACGTAAGTGAGACGGTTGCCATCGATCACGATGGAGCCTTTTTCGATCACATCATTCTGCTCGTTCATTGAGACAATGAGAGCGTTGCAAATCAAAGTCTTCATGGCACAGCTTGAGGTCGATCCCTATCGAAGGAAGGTTTCCGCAAGGAGCTATAGAGTAAGAATAGTTTGTAGTTCCTGATTACCTGTTTCTGGCAACCGTAAACTCGCAACTCGAAACTGTGAGCGTAGAGCCACGCTCACACAAAGCTCATCTTGCGGCCCCAGTTTTCCGGATCCTTGAGAAAATCGATAATCTGTCTGTTTGCCTCTTCGCTGAAGTAGTTCTTAGTCAGCCCGGCGTCTAAGACATCGTCCCAATTGGCGAGGACGTGCAAGCCGATGTCGTTTTTGGCCAGATTGTCTCTCCCCTCGTGTTGATCGAGTCGATCTGAGGCGTAGTCGAAGACACAGAGACAGTGAGTCATCTTCGCCCCGGCCGCGCGAATGCCGATATTGAAGCGAAGTTTGCTGAGTCCATCGGTAATCAGGTCTTCGACCAACAGCACGCGCTGTCCGGCGTTTAAATTTCCTTCGATCTGTCGGGTGCCGCCATAGCCTTTGGGCTGCTTGCGGATGTAGATCATCGGCTTCTTGATCAGATGCGACACAAAGGAAGCGTAAGGAATACCCGCAGTCTCACCGCCCGCGACAACGTCGATGTTATTGAGTCCGACATCGATCTCCGCCTTCTTGGCCAGTTGCGTCACGATGTATTCACGCTCGTCGGCAAATGAGAGGAGTTTGCGGCAATCGATATAGACCGGCGAGATGCGACCCGAAACGAAGACGAAGGGTTTTTCCCTGTACACTTGAATCGCTTCCGTCTGAAGCAGGATCTGCGCGACCTTTTGAGAAACGTCGCTCATGACAAAAAACCTTTCCGTTTTCCAACTGAATCGCATATAACACAGCCCCCGGCGGTTTCCAATATAAGCGCGGCAGAGAATAGTTTTTCAGCTGCGTGTGAAGCTGCTAAGATACTCGACATGGCGTCTCCTAAATTCTCGCCAGTTTTGGTAGCCGTCCCTGCCAAGGTCGCCATCAACAAGCGCCGGCTCATGCGCGACTTAAACGCGGTATCGCGGATCGGCATCGGCAGTCGCGGCGCCGTCACGCGACTGGTGTTCTCCATCAAGGAGCTCCGCAGCCGCCAGCTCCTGATCCATATGATGCGCCAGGCCGGGCTGAAAATTCATATCGATGCGATCGGCAACATCTTCGGACGATGGGAAGGAACCGATCCAAGCGCGCCAGCGGTCTTGGCGGGCTCGCATTTGGATACGGTGATTCACGGCGGCAAATATGATGGACCCGTCGGCGTGATCGGCGCGCTCGAAGCGGTCAGAACCATTAGCGAGAATAAGATTCCCGTTCGCTCACCCATCGAAGTCGTCTGCTTCGTGGGAGAAGAGTCGAGCCGTTTCGGGTTCTCGACCCTGGGCAGCAGCCTGTTGGCCGGCGAAGTGCAGCCGAAAGACTTAACGAACGCCGTGGATTCCCAAGGGACGAAACTTGAAACTGTTCTCTTAAGCCTGGGCATCTCGCGGCGCAACATGAATTCTCTAAAGCGGGCTCCGAAAACTCTCAAGGCCTACCTGGAGCTGCACATCGAGCAAGGCCCGATTCTGGAGGCCAAGAAGAAGAGAATCGGTTTGGTTACTTCCATCGCGGCGCCGAGCCGGTTCAAAATAATCTTTAAAGGTCAGGCCGATCACTCCGGCACCACCCCCATGGAGATGCGCAAAGACGCCTTGGTCGCTTCTTCGCACTTGATTGAGTACGTAGAAAAGGTCTGCAAGAAATTCTCGTCAATGGAGAAAGGACGTGTCGTCGGGACCGTGGGCGCGATGAAAATCGAGCCGGGAGTGATCAACGCCGTGCCCGGAAGAGCTGAGCTCTCTATCGATATTCGGAGCATTTCAGCCCAAGCCAAGGACCGCGTATCGGGGATGGTCAAACAGCGCGCACGCGACATCGCCCGCAAGCGCCACATCGGCGTTGAAATTTTGACCATTCGAGAGGAACATCCGGTGCCGCTGGACAACCGCTTGCTGCGGCTCACTCGGGAGATCTGCGACGAAAAGGGAATCATCTACGAGATCATGCCCTCGGGAGCGGGGCACGATGCCATGCAGATGGCGAAAATAACGCCAGCGGGGATGATCTTCGTGCCGAGTCGGCGGGGCATCAGCCATAATCCAATGGAGTGGACCGACCCCGAGGATATCGGGCTTGGCAGCCAATTGCTGATGGAAACCATCATTCGAGTCGCCAATGAAGAACTCTAAGACGAAAAAACAACGCATCCTTAACGCCGAGCAGATCAAGGTTATTCTTGAACGTTTCGCCCGGGAAATCCCGCGGCAATACCCGAGCCTTGAGCCAGTCGTCTTTATCGGCATCAGAACCCGCGGCCCGCACATGGCAAAGCGTGTCGCAGAAATTATGAAGAAACGAAAAGGAAGAGAAATTCCGGTCGGCGAGATGGATGTCACATTGTATCGCGACGACCTCAATGCCCTGCTCCCCGGCGGCACCATCGATCACACGCGCATTCCATTCGATATCGCCAACAAGATCGTGATCCTTTTCGACGACGTGTTGAACACCGGCCGCACGGTCCGCGCGGCCGTAGACCACTTGATCGATCTGGGTCGCCCGCGCATGATTCATTTAGCTGTCCTGATCGACCGCGGTGGCCGAGAGCTTCCACTCGCCGCCAATTACGTCGGCAAGAAAATCAATTTGGCGGCCCAAGGAGACGTCCAAGTAAGGCTCAAGGAAGTGGACAAATCGGACGAAGTTTTGATCGGCGACTAGCGCCAGGGGCGCGTTTGAAAGCGCTATCAAAAGCTTGTAGTTTGGGATGCGAAAAGACAGGAGCAGGGGGGGCCTTATGAAATTACCATGCGCGATCTACCGGGGCGGTACCAGCAAACCGATTTTCTTTTTGGCAGATGATCTACCCAAAGATGCCAACAAGCGCGATCAGATCGTCCTTGAGGCATTTGGTACCCCGGACGTGCGGCAAATCGACGGGCTCGGCGGCGCTGATCCGCTGACCAGCAAGGTCGCCTATATCGGCGCTCCAACGGTTCCCGATACGGATATCAATTACACCTTCGGCTACGTCGGCATCGTCAATCCCGTAATCGATTATACCGGCAATTGCGGCAACACATCGGCTGCGGTCGGCCCCTTCGCCTTGCTGCGCGGCCTCATCAAGCCGGTGGAGCCCGTTACTAAAGTCCGTATTTACAATACCAACACCAAGAAAGTGATCCTTGCGGAGTTTCAGGTCACAGACGGTGAGTTCGTAAGCGAAGGAGAGTTTAGAATCGACGGGGTGCCCGGAAGCGGCTCCAAGATTCTGCTCGATTTCATCGGTTCCGGCGGGGCTGTCACGGGGAAGCTCCTTCCCACGGGCAAAGTCAGGGAAGAAGTAAAATTTCCGACCCTGGGAACCCTGGAAGTCTCCATGGTGGACGCGGCCAATCCTTTTGTCTTTGTTCGCGCCAAGGACTTGGGCCTCAGGGGTAACGAGAACATGGATGAATTCGGCAACAACGAGGTGGCGCTGAAAAAATGCGAAGAGATTCGTTCAGTCGTCGCGGAAATCATGGGGATCGCTAAAAGAGAAGAAGCAACTGCCAAGAGTCCAGGCGTTCCCAAGATTGCCGTCGTGGCCGGGCCGGCTTCCTATGAGACGCCCAAAGGCAAAGTCGAGGCATCGCAAGTCGACGTGGTTGCACGGATGACCGCTCTGCAGAAACTCCATAAAGCCTACGCGGTCACGGGCGCGGTCTGCCTCGGCACTGCGGCAAAGATCGATGGCACCATCGTCAACGAAATCTATCGTAAAGTCCAGCCGGACAATCCTCCGACACCGCCCGGCAAACTCTGAGCGACGACTCTTTTGGGGGAATACGCGTAAACGACGGTGGAAGTTAGGAGGCAATTAAACGATTGAAATGGGAACCGGGCGGAAAGTTAGATGAAAAAATTCCAACTAATAAACCGGCTGTTCGATAGCGGATTGACGGCGGATCAGCAGAGTCATCACGTCGCAGCTTTCCCGATGAGACTCCACAAATCTCCGGATGGCTGCCAGTTCGACCGGCAAGAAATAGGCGGCGCATTTCATCATCAGCGCCTCAACCACATTCGGATCCAACGAACCATAGGAGACGGACTCGTCAGTGTATGAGTATTCGCTTATCTGGACGGTGTTCGGATCAATTCCCTTGACCAATTCCTTGAGCAGCCCGATGAAGAGGTCGATCCTGTCGTCGTTCAGAGGCGTTGCCGGTGACCAGGTGAAATGATATTTTATCTCCTTTTTGATCTCGTTCTCCTGCACTTCAAGGCTGAGACCAGTAGCAACGATTCGTCCCTTCATTAACTCATACGCCAGCGGCTCCTCGATGCTTTTGCGGCTCCGGCGTAGAAGAAAACGATCATGGCCATTGGTGACTTCTATGTAACCTACGCTCATGGGATCTAAAGCCGAGCCGTTGGCAAAGTATTTTTCACCCGTGGCTTCTAAGGGCTCTAGTTTGTGATTGGCGTGCTGCTGCATAAATGCGCGCCAATCATCGGTGGCAATCTCTTCGACTGCATCGGAAAGAACGGCGTACACCGCTACGCGGTCAAAGGGCGTGACGTGATGAATGGCGCTGCAGTTGCGACACCAGATGAACTTGTCTCTAGCCATAGTTACGTCGCTCCACGGCCAGGGACGCTGGAGAGCTTGGTTGGGACGGGAATTTCATGATGACGCGCGTACCGACGTTGGGTTCACTCGTAACCTCCAGTTTTCCGTCGATGAGTTCCGCCATCCGTCGCGCCACGGTGAGGCCGAGACCGAGACCGG
>WNFW01000049.1_pt1 | contig 58486 bp, 60 predicted proteins | sample 5400131 | NCBI WGS metagenome assembly WNFW01 (sample SAMN13153362, study PRJNA577476) | soil metagenome | isolation source: 20 cm soil or saprolite under grassland replicate 1 | place: USA:California | collected 2016-06-15
ATAGCCGTCGTAAAGAATCTAGTTAGATCAACTTTTCTTGATGCCTCTGCATGATTCATCTTCGTTCCGGTGAGCAGACTCGGTGCCCGGACCATGTCTGGACAGCAGACGCGTTATCCGGTCTTGCAGGTCTGCCAGCGTAAAGGGTTTTGCTATGTAATCGTCGCAGCCCGCCTCCAAACAAAGCTCTCGGCTGTCAAAGCCAGCGAGGCCAGTGACGGCAAGGATGGGAATATCTCGGTAATGCGAGCACCTCTTCAGAAATCGCGCCAACTCGAACCCATCCATCCCCGGCATCCACATGTCCAGAAGAATCAGCCTTGGGCTGGTATACTTGAGTTTATCCAAGGCTTCCCGCCCGCTGCTCGAAGTGATCACGTCCCAGCCGCGCCTGGTGAGCACGAGCTCGAGAAACTGAAGAAGATCCGGGTGGTCCTCAACCACTAGAACTTTTGCTGGTCGTCGATCCATCTTGCAGTTCATTCAAAAGTTCCCTCCCATTTTTGCCGCCGAATTATTTTGCTGCTGATTCCTTGCAGCCGATCGCTTCAAGGAACTTTTGTCGCACGACCTCGCGGGCTATTTGGTAAAGGATCTCTCGGTCCGAGGACTGAGCAAGGAGCCCCAACGGGATTTGAAATCCGCCTTTGTCTTTGATGTTTCCGCCGCCGTAGTAGGTCTGCCGTTCTTCATCGCGGCCGAAGGCTTTCTTCAAAAAAGTATCGGGATTGACGGTGTCACTCCGAGTGCGGATTGAACCGTCGATGCGTTTGCCGTCGACGATGCCGAATATCAGAACTGTATCGGTCCCTTCGCGCCGCAGCAGGAACTCCGCGGCCTGGGGGATGCCGTCCCGGTGCTCGCTGCGCACAAAGCCGACATCGGTGAAGATGAAATTGTCGACTACCTCTTTATTCTCCAGAGCCTTCTGGATCATGTCCAACACCGCCGGCTTGAGAGACTGGGCGGAAATCTTTTTGAGCGACGCCTGGTCGATGCAAGGCCAAAGGTAGGATGCCGCCTCGAATTCCATGCGGCTGGCCTCGAGCCATGCCATGGTGTCCGAGCGCATGCCGTGCATGAGCGCCGTGGCCAACTGTACCTGGTCGACCTTTTTCGGGTTGAGCCCGTTGGGAAACTGCCCCCGGAGGTATTCGGCGTAGATGGCAGAGGTGGAGGCGCTGTCCTCGCGAATGTCCAGGAACTCGGCAGGAACGTTGCCGGCGCGCTTATGGTGGTCCACCAAAGAGAGCAACGCTTTGTCGGCCAGCTTGTCCGAAATCGGGTTGTGAATTTTCTGGGTGTCAACGAATGCACTGGCGCTGAAGGGTCGCAGGTCAAACCTGTCGTCGTAGAGTTGCAGATCAATCTCCAGCTGTTTCACCAAGGCATGGTTTTCCTGGTGGCTCACCTCATGAAAACAAAGCAGCGTGGTGTCGATGTCGAACTGCTGAGCTAGAAATCTGTGCGCCAGACCTGAGGCGATAGAATCGGGGTCGGGGTAGCCAACCAGGACTACCAAGATCCGCTCCCCGCCGTGGCGCGCCAGCACCTCGTGAAACTCTTTCCACTTCTCACTGGTGGCTTCCTGTTCTCCGGGGCTGACTCGCTCCACCACGCGCAGCGATTGCTCCTTCTGTGCTATTGCCTCAACTCGGCTTGCCATAAATCCTCCTGTCTTGCAGGTTAGAGTTAGCAGTCTGAGCGGGTCGATCCCGCAGAGTTTCCATAAAAGTGAATCAACGATAACCTGCGCCGCGAGGGAGGCCAAGGGAGTGAAGTCTGTATTTTAAAGGGGAAAAATTCCTGAAAGAGAGATCGGGAAATCCCTGAGAGGATGGACTAGCCGCGGATTATGCACTCGTGACCGCGGTCGAGGGGCGAGCCCTCCAGAGCGAAGGCAATGACCCTGTGCCTTGGAGCGGCCTGCAAACTGAGTTACTGGAGCGAATGCCTGGGAAAAATGCGAGCGCCGAGCCAAGCACCAAAGACGGCATTGAAGTTGTTCGTCCCCTTCGACCCGGCTCAGGGCAGGCCCGTGCCTTCACTCCTCCAGCTCATCCCTCGATCGACACAGTGTCGTAGTTTTTCCTCTGACCATGAATAATGCGGGCTAGTATCGGGACGGTTATCGGAGAGTCAGGGCCGGATGAGCCCTATGCGAATGGCGTAGCGAACTAATCCTGCAGTCTCGTGTATGGAAAGCTTCTCCATGAGACTCGCCCGGTGAGACTCCGCAGTCTTAACGCTGACGCCTAGGAGAGAGGCGACCTCTTTGGTCGTCTTTCCTTCGGCAACGAGTTGCAGAACCTGCCGCTGTCGTGATGTCAAGGGCGTCTGCAGAAAATCTGTCTTTCCAAGGTAGGCCTCGACCAGGGCTCCGGAGACGCCGGGACTCAAGTAAGTCTTGCCCTTGAATACTTCGGAGATCGCAACGATCAAGTCTGGCGCTGCCTGCGTCTTTAACACGTATCCCCTGACGCCGGCCTTAAGCGCCTCGATTACGTATCGATCCTCTGTATGCATGGTAAGAAGAATCGTTCTAGTCTTGCGAGAAACCTTGGCGATCTCGCGGGCTGCGTCGATACCGTTCAAGAGCGGCATGACAAGATCAACTACAGCGATGTCGGGTTGAAACTGCCGAGCCAGCCGGATTGCGTCGCGGCCATCCGAAGCCTCACCGATCACGTCGAGGCCTTCGCGCTCGAGGAGAGCTTTCAAGCCCTGGCGCATCATCAGATGATCATCGACTAAGAGGACTCGAATCCGCATCTTAGTTCTTCAAGGGAATGCTGATCAGCATCTGAGTTCCGCGTCCACGTTTGGAGTCGATCTGGAGCGTCCCTCCTAACCCATCGAGCCGTTGCCGGATGCCAGTAAGGCCAAGTCCCCGGTGCTTCTTCCTGGCCGTAACCGCGGGCAATCCAAAGCCGACGCCGTCATCGGTAATGGAACAACGGATCACCCGGGGGTCTTGCCGGAGGCGGACATTCACGCTGGTCGCGCGAGCGTGCTTGCCCACGTTGGTCAGAGCTTCCTGAACAATACGGTAGAGGGCCGTTTCAACTGAAGATGGGAGGCGACCATGGTTTGGACCTCGCACGCTAATCTTAAGCCTGGACCGCTTCGAAATCCCTTCGGCCAGAAATTCTAACGCCGGGAGGAGTCCATAATCGTCCAATATGGTCGGGCGAAGCTCGTGAGAAAGCTGGCGCAGATGCTTGCCAATTTGCTCCAGAAGATCTCCGACCTTGTGGAGGCGTACACGAGAAGGAGGCGGAAGATCACGACGAATCTCGTCTAGTGCAAGATAAGTACAGGCGAGAAATTGTCCGGTCTCTTCGTGGAGGGAATGGGCGATCCGCTTGGCTTCTTCCTCTAATCTTTCGTTTAGCTGTCGCAGCGCGGTATTGGCCTCCCGGACGGCACGATGAGTCATCTCAAATGGTGCGAGGCTCTCGACAAAAAAAATCTCCGCCCCTTGGACCAATCGCACGCTCTCTTCGGGTGCGCGCGGACCCGATAAAAGCCTCACCAGCGCTTTATGATAAAGCGCCGCCATTTCCAACACCCCGAGCCCATCATCGAGGGCCTTTCGACCCAGCTCGTACGCGCGCTGCAAAACGGCCTCCCCCGGATTCGCAACGTGGTCCTGCAATGCCGACGTATAGAGTGTCTCCAAGTCATGCAAGGGAGCTTTCACAGTCAAATTCCCCCGTAGCGCGCGACCAATACCAAGGCATCGTCGCTGTCTTTCGAGTACTTGGACATAATATTGCCAGCAATTTCTTTCGGCGGATCGTGCGAGTTGATTTCTTCGTCGAAGCCACTGCGGATGCCGTCAGTCGCGAAGACAAGCGTATCTCCCGGCATGATTGGAATGATGGAAGCATCCAGTGTTGGCAATGGGCCGCCCAGCACGCCGGCGCGGATCAATAGAGATTCCTTCTGGGGTTTGATATCGGCGTTCGCCCGCGCCAATAACCCTTCAACGTTGCCCACGCCCATCCAAGTCATTGTTCCCTCAAGACCATTGAGCAACGCCACACTCATCACGACGCCGCGACTTCCACGTAGAGCTTCGTGACTCCTTTTGAAAAGCGCGATGACGTCATCGCGAGCGTTGGCCTCCAGTACATCAACGGCGATTTTCGCCGCGGCTGCAGCTTCCTCGCCGTGCCCCAGCCCATCCACGACCGCCACCAAAACACTAGTCTCGAAAGGTTTCACTAGGCAGTGGTCGCCGGATTTTTCCTGTCCTTTCAGTGTTAGCTGGACAACATGCCACTCAATAAGCGAATCTACCATCGAACTGTACCATCATCATTTCCATTTCTTAACACTCACGGTTGTCCCAGAACCGAGTTCTGAGACGATCTTAAACTCATCCACCAAGCGCCTGACTCCTGACAAGCCCATACCAAAACTGCGCGACGTGCTGAATCCTTCCTGCAAGGCTCGTTCGACGTCTGGAATGCCCGGTCCAGCATCTCGAGCGATCACCCCGATGCCGCGCCGGGCGCCCTCCTCAGCAATGCTCAAGAGGATTTCACCCTGCTGGGCGTAGAGGACGATGTTACGCGCCAATTCCGAGATAGCGGTGGCAATAAGAGTCAGGTCGGTGATCGTAAAGCCTAGTTGGCTAGCCATCTCCCGACCCTTCTGGCGGGCAGTCACGATATCACTGTCCGAACCGATCTGCACCCTGATCTCGTGACTTTTCACGTTCGGTTCTCTTACCTGGTTCCGCTTGTGGCTTTCATTCGCTTGTCTAAAAATGCCAGTCCCTCTTCCAAATCCAGCGCCGTCGACACTCCCGTAAGTGTCAACCCCAACTGCACCATGGCAAAAGCAACCTCGGGCTGGATGCCGACGATGACGGTCTCGGCCCCTCGCAATCTGATCATGTGCGCGAGGTCACCGAGCGTGCGCACGGCAAATGAGTCCATTACGTCCAGGGCTGTAACGTCGACGATGACGCCCCGCGAGCGAAATGTGCCCACCCGCGTCACCAAAGCGTCTCGCAGTTGTAGCAAGTCGGCATCGGTCAACGCGGCCTGGATGCTAGCAATTAGATAATCACGCTGTTTGAGGATAGGTACCTGCATGGGTCAATCTATTTACGATTTTTGGACCGACTCTTCCAGTGGTGCAACTTTGTAGCCGAGTAGCCGTTCGGCCTCCTCGATGCCCCCTTGCAAATCGCCCACCGTGTTCATCTTACTCAAATCGACGCCGATGTTCACCAGGGTTTGGGCGAGTTCCGGCGACAGGCCAGTCACGATCACGGTGGCGCCCAGAAGTCGCGATGCCTCCACGGTCAGCACCAGGTGGTTGGCCACCGTAGCGTCCATCGCCGGCACGCCTGTAATATCCATCACGACGACCCGCGCGCGGTTAGTACGAATGCCACGCAGCAACTGCTCGGTTAGTTGTCGCGCGCGCAGTGGGTCAACCGTACCGATAACCGGTAGAATCAATAACCGCTCACGGACAGGCAGCACAGGAGTGGAGAGTACACGGATGGCCTCCTGCTGCTCGCGAATGACGCGCTCGCGCTCCTGGACAAAGCTTACCGCCACAGTGTTGGCGATTCTGTTAGCGGCCGGTTCGTAGGCGTCCAGAACACGGCTGAGTTTGGTAAAGTCTGCTCGGTATTTGCCAAACAGGGATCGTGCGAGCACGTCGCGCAGGAGCAACACGATGCCCACGACCTCGTGGGTTTCGACCCCACGCGGAATGATGCGCTCAGATAAGTTGCGGGCGTATGCTTGCAACCCCTCCACAGCTCCGGTCTCAAGCACGTCCACGTAGTTGTCATAGACCGCGGTCGCTTCGGCGAAAATCTCCTCTTTGCTCATGGCAGTAAGCAGCTGCGCCTCGGTGATCCGGCGCGCCCACTCCTCTCGGAGTTGGGTGCGGCTCTCTCGCAGGTGGGCTACCAACTCGCGCAGCAGGGCGATCGATGATTCGGAAAGCGGCTGTATCGGGACTACTGGAGACCTAGATGTTGCTTGAGCATCAGCCATGGGAAACCTCCTTATGTACCGAGGGGATTCCTTCACTGTAAACCCCTCTTGTCAAGTGATGGTAATAATAAAACTCTGACAACCTGTGACGTAATACCTGAATGGAATGATGGGTAAAATCAGGTAAACACCTGATTTTAGGGGTAGAGAATACCTGAAGGAATTCGCGAGATCAGAGAAGTTTCCCCGTATTATTCCGAAAGGGGCGCAACCTCTCGCTGGCGATAAAGGAAATCGAAGAACGCAGAAGGGCCAACGAGGATGGGTTTGCCCTCTTGGAATTTATTAAGCGCGGGGTTTGCTTAGGCGCTTAACGAGTGACCGTCGGAGAAGGCGCCGCGGAAGTTTGCGCGGGTTCATTACTCTCGGGCCCTGGTCCGACAAAGTAGATCGGCTCAGTCCCCTTGAGATGGCTCGGGGTAACAACATAATTCCCGCGAACCGCAGGATAGATAATGTTATTGGCTACGTCCGCTCTACCGCCGCTCAACGCCCAGCCAAGCCCGCCGGTAATCAACCCTAACCCGGCGTAAGTTACTTTCACCGGGATATAAAAGACATTGGCGAGCGCCGAGCCAATACCATATCCCGCTTCCTCGCCAACGCCTTCTTTTTGAGGCTGTTGAGACTGCTGATTCGCTGTATCAGCGGTCTGGGCGTAGAGAGGAGAAGCAGCCATGGCGACAAACAACAACAGGGCCAAACCCTTAGCTTTTGTTTTCATGAACCGAACATACCGAAGATATGTGCTAGTGTCAATAATAATATTTTAAAATTCTTAATTTGATTTTTCTGACGGTCTTGTAAGTGATCGCCTCGACCCTAGAAGTTTGACCGTCGATCACGCTATCTACTTAGAATATCGCTGCCCATATAGTCGGACACCGGCGTCGACTAAGACAAAACAAAGTTCTTATTTGTCAAAGATATTTGTCTTTGGGGAGAAAATAGCGCTCGTAACAGGCGCGAATCCGCTCTCGTCTTGCTTCGTAGTCGCGCAACAATTTCTGCCCGGCTCTGGCAGTTTGTTTATGGCGGCTTTTCTTCGCCGTCTCGTACCCCATGCCCTGGGCGATTCCGTCGAGCCTGCCAGGGTCGCGTTCAAAGGCATCAATGGACTGATCGCGTTCCAAGCGCAGGCGATGGTCGAGCTTGCGTAAGAACAGGTAACCGTCGGAGAGGAGTTTATGCTCGCTCTGCGGCAAAATTTTTTTATCCTTTAACGCTTTGAGCGCCTGCAAGGTTTCTCTCCGCCTCAACTCGGGATGACGACAGCCGTGCGTGAGCTGGAGCATCTGGGTTAAGAACTCGATGTCCACCAGACCGCCGCGGCCTTTTTTGAGATTGAAACGGGTTTCGTCTTCACCCGCGAGCTCGCGTTCCATGCGCATGCGCAGATGATGAATCTCGCCGACGCCTTTCGACGTTAGTCCCTGTCCGTAAGCAAAGCTCTCAGTGATTTTTTCAATTTCTTTCCCGAGGGCAGGGTCCCCCGCGACAGAGCGGGCCTTAATCAGCGCTTGTCGCTCCCACAAAAGAGAGCTGGTCTTGTGATACTCACGGAACGCGTCGAGTGAAGATACCAGCGGGCCCGCTTTGCCGGAAGGACGAAGCTGCATGTCGAGTTTATAAGCGATTCCTTCCTCGGTTGCTGCGGACAAGTAAGTGATGAGCTTCTGTCCCACTCGCACGTAGAACTCGTGAGCTCCCAGGATGCCTTTAGAACCGCCGTGGCTTTGCGCGTCGTCGTCGGCATCGTAGATGAAGACGAGATCAAGATCGGAGTTATAATCGAGCTCACGCCCTCCCATCTTTCCCATACCGAGGATGGCGAATCTCCCTTTGGGAATGGCGCCGAATCGCTCTTGTATCTCATCGATGGTGATCTGCAGGGCGCATTCCAGACAAGCCTCGGCAAGATTGGAGAGCTGGATCAGAACCGGCTCGAGCTCAATGGCGTCCCCGAGGTCGTGAAGCCCTATGCGAATGAACTCCTCAGTCTTGTAGCGCCGCAACGCATTGAGCTTGGCTTCCAGATCGTTTTGATCCTGCAACGCTGCGCGCAGTTCCCCGAGCATTTCATCCTTTGATTTCTCAAAACGGGTGAGATCGACCCGGATCAAAGTGTCGATCAATTCCGGACGATTCAAAAAAAGGTCGGTGAGGAACTGGCTGTCGGCGAATAGGGTGATCAACAGGCGCATCGTTTCCGGATTCTCCGCCAGGAGAGTGAGAAACCCGGTCCGGCCGCCGATCCGATGGCTAAACCCAGAAAGATTTAGCAAGGCACGGTCCGGAGCCGACGACTCGGCGATTTCAGCGATTAAAGCAGGACCCAAGGTCCGCATCACCTTGAGTCGCTTCGGGCTCGGAGGCGAGTAGACTTCCCCCTCGCGCAGGGCGAGAAGATTCTCGTAAGCTTTGGCGGGATCGCTGAAGCCGATCTTGTCCAGCTCGCCGATAATCAGCTCGGGTCGGTCCAGATCATTCCAGATGGTGCCGGCTTTTGCAGCCCCGTCGGCGATTTCCTTCTGCGCGCCGTAGAAGAGCCGGTCAAAAATGCTCCGCGCGGTGGTTGTATGGGTACGGTGATCTTTCCAGAAGAGGTCACGCGCAGTCTGTTTTTTGACTCCCGTATAGCCCAACCGGCGCGCCAAGGCTTGCTCTTCATCCTTTCCTTCTGGAATGGAGTGAGCATGCCCTTCCTGAACCATTTGAACTTTATGCTCTACCTGGCGCAGAAAGCGATACGCGTCGCTCAGCTTGTCTTTGTCCTGAGCGGGAATGAACTTGTACTGCGCAAGTTGTGCCAATGCGCACAGGGTGCTCGGCCCGCGGATGCAGGGTTCATAGCCGCCGTTGACCAGCTGCAGCGCCTGAGTAAAGAATTCTATCTCGCGGATTCCGCCATAACCCAACTTGATGTTTCTTTCCTTCTCCCGCGCATTTAGCAGTTCGTTCTCGATGCGCATTTTCAAGTGCCTGAGCTCGTCCACTGTCGTGTAGTCCAGATAGCGCCGATAGATAAAGGGCTCGATCTCTTTTAGAAAATTTCCCCCAAGTTCAAGATCTCCCGCCACCGGCCTGGCTTTGATCAACGCGGCCCTCTCCCAACACTGGCCCCACGACTCATAGTAGAGCATGGCGGAGTCGACGGACTGCACCAGTGGGCCGCTGACTCCCATTGGACGAAGCCGGAGGTCGATGCGAAAAACAAATCCATCTTCCGTTACCTGGCCCATGGCCTGAATGATTTTTTTTCCGACGCTAGTGAAAAATTCTCTCGGCGTGGCCGTCCTCTTGAGCCCCCCAGAACTTTCGCCCTCATCGTCCTCGTACAGAAAAGTCACATCGATATCGGAGCTGAAGTTAAGCTCACCGCCGCCGAGTTTGCCCATGCCCAGGATCACAAAGCGGTTAGGCGATTTCCCGTCCGGCAGCAGCAGAGGGCCGTAATCTTTTTCCACCTCATTCCGACAGTATTGATACGCGGCCTGAAGCGATGCCTCGGCGAACGCGGTTAGTTCCCGAACGGTTTCCTCCATCGTGACCGAAGGGAAGAGATCTCGCGCGCCGATGCGAAGATACTCACGCTGCTTGTGTTTTCGGAGCGCCGCGGAGAATTCATCAAGGGAGTTCGATTCGGCAAACACGGGCTTTAGCTCGCGTAGATGCTGGTCAACCGTTTTCTGCGAGTTTCCGACCTGTCGCAGAAAAATGTCCGGCCAATTCTTTCCCTGATTAATCAAAACCTCGCTGAGATAGGCACTGCTGCCGAGGACGCGGAACAATGCCGACAGAAGAGCAGCCGGGATTTTGTTTATGGCTTTGGCTTCACTATTCTCAACAAGCCGAAGAAGATGATTCTCAGCCAGCGGAGGTAAGGGACTTTCCTTAAGCAATCGCTCAATTTTTTTTCTTTGCTCGGCGGAGGAAAAGATCTTGCGCAAACGATTCACGATGTAAACTCGTCGAATGAAATAAAGCTACGGTGTCACCGGTAACTCATTAACTACCGAGGAGTAATAAAAAAGTTACCCTTCTATCACCCATCTCTCTGCCCTCAGCAGCTTTGTTAGAAAAATACGTTGGTAATTTACCACCTTATTTGACCGAACTTCCATCCTGTGAATTGGCACAGCGGTTACGCTAGCAGCTGAATCGAAAGGAGGACAAGACAATGGCACAAAAAATATTGGTTGCACTTAAGAGAGGTGACCGAATCGAGGAGATCGTTCCTTACCTGGAGGAAGTCACTAAACCGGGATGAGCGTCGTGTTCCTGATTCATCGTCCGATGAATCGGTTTAAATGGTTGCAAGCTTACTGCGGAATCATGGAGTGCGGGCTCGAGAAGACGCTGGCGATAAGAAGAATGGTTGAGAGCTACTCCGTGCAGATGCGCCGGCAATTAGCTCAACAGAAGGTGTTTCATACCTGTGAGGCTTTGCAGCGGCTGGGCGTGAAGATAGCTGTAGATGTTTATGCGGGTAGTCTGAGAAAGACCCTGAGGAGCCACGTGCTCAACGGAGATTCCCAACTTATTGTCATGCGGCCTGCGATTGGGCACCGAGTCATGAGTTTCCTACAGGGAACGGTTTCCATTTTCAGCGTGTTCAAACCGGCCCTCTTCATCGTTTGTGTTCCTGCTTCATCTTGGGACACAACTTTCATCCCAACGGGCGATCTTTGATTCGTCTTATTTTAGGAAAGAGACAAAGCGCCACGTTGGAGGGAAAGATCACGGCCGAACAGACATTGGTTCTACTAAAAAGAAATGACCGGGTTGAGGAGATCATCCCGTATGCAGAGAAAGTCACTCAACCCGGCATGCGGGTCGTTTTCCTCGTCCCCTATCCCGTGAACTTTCGACCGTCTACTTTGGTTGCACCGGAGTAACTAATTGATATACGGTAATAGCGCAAAGGCTACGGTGACTCCTCGTTGCTCGCAGCCTTTTAAGCCCGCTCAGGCAATAAGTTTTCTTTAACTCCGGAGACTTATGCTGATCAGGCTCTCTGTTAGCTGGACGGTATACGGTTTGCTCATTATTTTGTGGCTTTCATACGTCTAAACTCTGAGGGGAGGGTAATCCGATGAAAACATCTTTCTTGGCAGTTGCACTGTTGGCTTTGCTTGTCTTGGGCGCCCGCGACCTTCAGGCACAGGCATATGGCCCTTATTACTATGGTCCATATTGGGATCAAATGCAGTATCAGCAATATCAGCAGTATTTGCAGTACTTGCAACAATATGATCCGTACTACGAACTACATGTGATGCACTACCAGCTATACTTACAGCAGTACCAGCCGTATCAAATATACCAACCTTGCTGCTATTCACTGGGTGTCATCGTACCAGGATGGTCAAACTCGATTGGTCCGCGACCACAGGCCGTTATTAGCCCTCGCTCGCAAGCAACTAGAAGAAGGTAAAGACGCCTAGGGCCGTAGCAGGCCCGCCCATGCGTGCTCCGTAGTTGTGTGTTGTGCATTGCGCTGACTTATGGATAGCTCGATCGTTGGTTGGACTACGTCGATCGTAAAAGAGTTACTTAGACCTGAAGATCAGGACAGGAAAACCCAACGGTACGCGATTTTCCTCGACACGGAGATTAGCATCTAGGTCTCGGTGAGAATGATTGTGGGTCACTATTTACCTCCATCTTTTTTGTCCAGAGCGTCCTGGAGATCCTGCAGGCGCTTAATGGCTCTCGCTCGGCATTTACAACATGCCAAGATAGAAAACGATACCTCGCGACATTCCGGACAATTCGCGTGCCCACAAAACAAACATTTCGTTCTGAGAAGAGGCCAGTCTAGCCGCTTGGCCATTAGCTGGCCCTACTATTTTGAATCTCATTACCGCTATCGTGAGTATGGGTTGTTATCATGGAAAATTGGGTCGGAGTTTGCTCCGCCTATTTGGAGCGCCCTAATCGTTCCTGGTTTGCGTTGAGCAACCGTCGCATTGCATGGAGTTCGCAATTGAGTCGCTGAATCTCTTCTGAGAGGTCTATTCTAACGTTTATGATCTCTTCCTCTTTCTGCCTTAGTTGGCACTCCAATTCGTAGATCCTTCTCTTGAGGGGTTCCTCTGATTCTATTTTTGCAGGTCCTCTTGTGTGCATACTGTTTTGCCAAAGTTCCGGGCGCCGGGAGTTTAACATTTCGGGCAATTCTAAAGTTCCGAAATTAAGGTTAGCTAGCGTCTCTATGCGAACACGGTGCCGGAAGCTAAAACCCGCTATCTTGTAATGAACTGGCGTCAATTGAGAAAATTTGGAACTAGCCAGGTAGGGGACGCTGCCAATTCTGACAACGGGCCTGACGCCATTGACAGAGAAGAAGAATTAGTGATCCGACATAGTTGCTCGATTCGAAACTGCCGGATGACCCCCGCGTGTTTCTCTCACCGCGCGATTAGTGGCAAAGGAGGCAAGATGAATGTAACAATACGCCAGGCAGTCAGCGCAGATGCCGAAACTTGCGGCCGCATTATTTACGACGCTTTCAAAAACATAGTTGACCGCCACGGATTTCCGCCCCACTTTCCCTATGCTGGAGACTGCCATCCAGCGCGCTAATTTCTCCATAACCCATCTCTCGATCTTTGGCGTCGTGGCTGAGAGCGATGGTCAAATCATCGGCTCGAATTTCCTTGACGAACCTGTTACCGTTGACTGGCGGGTTCAGATACGCGGCATAGGGCGGCGCCTAATGGAAACAGCCCCTGAACGGGCGCGCGGCGCAGTCGGCGTACGTCTCGTTCGGGATTCTTTCAGAATCCGAGGGAAGCGTAGAAAGATATCGATAGTCAGGCCTCTTCAGAAAAAAGACCTCGGCGAGTGTGCGGCCCTATGCGGTGACTGCTTTGACTCCCGTCGTTGCTTTGCGTGAAGATCGTATCACTGCGTATGCCCTGGCCCTCAATTTGTGGCCGCGGAACCATGCTGTGGCCGAGACCGAGGAAGATATGAAAGCGCTCTTGCTGGGCGCTGCGGCCATGAATGCAGAGCCGTTGTCTTTCCTATTGCCAGTGCGGCAAGCAAGCTTCTTCCGCTGGTGTTTAAGCGAGGGGCTTCGAGCAGTCATGCCCATGACGCTGATGGCGCTGGGCGAGTATCGGGAACCCAACGGCTGTTATATCCCGTCGGTTCTTTACTAAACGCTGCTGAGCAACAGACTCAGGCGCGCACATCTGGTCTCAGGCTCTGAAGCCTTCTTTTCACGTCTCACGCTCCACTGCGGGAAGGAGTAACCTTTTTATTACCATCAGGTACGCGAGGTAAGATAAAGGTTACCTCACTCTTCAGTCGAAAATTCCGTAAAGGAATTTTCTCGACAATTCAGCACGTTCTTTGAGAGGTTCACGGGTTACTCGTGTTGGCGCGCTCATTGCTCTAGCAGCAGTTAGCGAACTAAGGAGGGAAAGGACATGAGTAAAAAAATATTGGTGCCGCTGAAAAAGCATGACCGAATCGAGGAGATTGTTCCTTACCTGGAGGAAGTCACTCAACCTGGGACGAATGTCGTCTTTCTCATCCATTATCCAGTGAACGGCTTCAAGTGGTTACAGGCGTACTGTGGGATCATGCAGTCCGGCTTAGATAACGCTCTGATGTTAAGAAAGATGGTGGAAAGTTACTCCGTGAAGACGCGCAGGCAATTAGCTCAACAAAAAGTTTTCCAGACCTGCCAGACCTTGCACCGCCTCGGAGTGAAAACGACCGTGGAGGTTTATTCGGGGAGGATAAAAAACCTGAGGAGCTACGTGCGCAATGGAGACGCGCAGCTCGTTCTCATGCGGTCTGGAATGGGGCAGCGAATCAGAAGTTTCCTACGGGGTACGGTTTCTATTTGTGGCTTGTTTAAACGGCCCTCTGCTTCATCTGTGCTCCTACTTCATCCGGGCGCACAACTCTAACAACAACGCACGAGCCAATCTGTGATTCCAACGAGGAGGCTCCAATGATTTCGAAAGAAGAAAACGACCTACTCTGCCGCACTGGCCCAGGTACACCGATGGGTAATTTGTTTCGCCGCTTCTGGCTGCCCGTCGCTCTCTCTCGCGAGCTGCCTAAGCCGGACTGTGCGCCGGTACGCATCCGCATCCTCTCCGAGGACTTGATCGCGTTCCGCGACACGGACGGGCAGGTGGGCCTGCTCGACGCCTTTTTCTGTTGCCGGGGGAACGGCCGATAATGGGCTCTTCCAAGGAAAAAATGAGGACTCGCTGAAATCGCTGAGCGAGCGGCAGCTGTGATGCGTCTGATGAGACGTGGTTTTTTTGGTAAAAGATTCGCGGCTGTTTCCTGATGATCCAAGTTTCGCAAACAAATCGTATTGACCCAAATGTGAGAATAAAATTTTCTTGACGGGTTTTTTCCGTGTGATATGTCTCGCATTGTAAAAGCCTCCCCCATCATTGAGAAGGCTTCTAGTGTGATCTGAGGCCGACGTAGAAACGCAAAACGTTTCTCGGAGGGGGAAAATGCACAGAAGAGGTTAAGGCCAGCCACTCAGGCGATTTATCACGCGAGTGCGCTGGCTTTTTTGTTGTACGGGTTGGGAAACAGATTAATGTCCCAACTCACGTCTCGATGCTTGCGTCAATACCGATTGGCGAGGTTTGCGCAAAACTAACTGAACACATTGGTAGCGAGACCACGCGAGCCTTGCCGATGGACCAGAGGAGCAGGATTAACAACGGCTCCGTAACAAGGAGGTTTATATGTCTAAGTTTCTTATTCAGGGGTCTTTTACCAGGGACGGTATTGCAGGCCTTACCAAAGAAGGGGGAACTAAGCGACGGCAAGCGGTACAGCAGTTCTTCGGTACCGTCGGCGGTAAATTGGAAACGTTATATTTCGCCTTTGGCGATACTGACGTTTTTGCGGTCGTCGATTTCCCCGACAACGTGAGCGCCGCCGCGGTTTCACTTGCCGCTAATGCTGCCGGAGCTATTCATGTCAAAGCGACGGCACTCATTACCCCGGAAGAGATGGACCAGGCCGTACAAAAAAGCGAAGGCCTTCGCCCACCGGGCGCGTAAGAAAACGGCTGTAATCCTGTGGCCGAGTTGCGAAGGTGAAGTTTCAGGCGGAAGGCGAACGCCGCAGGATTAACCGTTTCGTGGTGAGGCGGCCGGTTCTGGGTGAGTCGAAGGGAACCATCAACCGTGGACGCTATTATTACGATTCGCTATCCCCGGATTAACCGAAGCGGATCCATCACTGGCGTATCGTGACTTTCCTCGGCGCATCAATAATCCGGACCAGTATCTAGGTTTACATCGCTGTAAACGGATAGATACACGTCTCTCTGTTACTGACGGCAAACGAAAGCCACAGCTTGTACAATTTCAACGCCTTACAAAACGCAAGCCGCATGACCCGAGCTGGCATTGAGGTTGCACAGCCTGTCAGGTGAGTCGAAGTTTAGAATAGTAGTGTTTACCTTTAACGCGAACGAACTCATCGAAGGAGAGTCAGAGATTCGCTCTCTCAATGGGCGGGGTCCGTGTAATCAACACCTGCCATAAATTGTTGGAATGAACTGATTGAGGGTAACTGTCATGCCGATCATCACAATCTATCAAGGCGCTTCTGGAGAAGGTCAGGAATTGGCCGAAACTGTGGCCGAGGCTCTTGGCTACCGTTGTGTCGGGCGTGAGGTGCTCGTTGAGGCGAGCCGGCGCTATGGGATACCCGAAGCAAAACTCAACGAGATCGTCGAGAAAGGCCCGCACTGGTGGGAGCGTCTGCTGCAAGATCTGCGGCCTTACCGGATCGCTCTTCAAGCTACGCTGTGCGAACTGGCTCACGACGGAAAATTGGTTTACCACGGCCATTTGGGTCATGAGCTTTTGCCCGGTATCGGGCATGTGCTGAAAGTACTTTTGACCGCGCCAATCGAATTTCGCATCGAACAAATTCGCGCACGGCAAAGTCTGACTGACATCGCAGCGCGCCATTATGTAGAAGAGATCGATAAGGCGCGCAGCCGGCGGCTCATGGCGATGTTCGGCACGGATTGGCGCGATCCTAATCGTTATGACCTTATTCTCAATATGGGCAAGATGCGCCGAGAGGGGGCCAAGCGTGTGATCATAGAGGCAGCGAAGCTCGAAGAGTATCAGCCCACTCCCGTATCCAACCGGGCTTTCAACGACTTCGCTCTTGGTTCCCGGGTCCATGCCACGTTATTTGCATCGCGCCCAACGTACGAGCATCGGCCGTCGAAGTTCGCGCCGAGAGCGGCCATATTCACGTTGAGGGTAGAGTGGATCAAGGATTGGAACATCAATTCGTAAAGCTAGTGAAAACTGTACCGGGTGTGACCACAGTGACATCCGATCTTTATTCCGCTCCGCCGGAAGGTTTTTTACAACCCTGAGCGACGGAGAATCAATCGCGCGTTTTTTCTTTGAGTGGCTGGCTTGAGCGATGAAATGCTTCGTTCAGTCAGGAGGAGGACACGGTGACCCGCGACGAGCTAGGGATTCTCCGTTACCTGGGAATAGTTCTTGAAGCGCGACAATAGACCTCACGTACTGCTCCGTGCGCCTTACTCGTGAGCTCAATTGATAGGTGTTACTGACTTCAAAAAATTAGTAGATGACTATGTGACAAAGACAGGCATGAATGTCCCTGAGGAGAAGCATTCCGACGAAGAGGTGGCGGAACCCGATAAAATTTCGCAGCCAATATTGGAGCTGGACCTAATGGCTGCTGGAATCACGTCGGTTGTCTGGGCCACTGGCTTCCGCTACGACCTTGATTGGGTGAAAGTACCGATTTTTGACGACACCGGCGAGCCCATTCACCGACGCGGTGTCACGAGTTTTCCTGGGATCTATTTCCTTGGGTTGAGATGGCTCTATAAGCGCAAGTCGTTCTTTCTAATCCTGGCGGGTCCCGCTGAGGACGCGGCCTACCTTGCAGAACATATCAAGACAAGGGGAAAACAGGATTGAGCATCCGCGCCGGGAATTCCACGGTGAAGGAGAGCAAGATGTCCATTGCGTCCCATAAATCAACTGTGCGTCGCTATTTCGAGGAAGTGGTGGAATATGACAACTCTCCCACGTGAAAAATGGGGACTCACTGAGATCGCTGATAGGTGGAGCGCTGGGCAAGGGTTGCGTCAGCAGATCTTTGGAGCTGCAACCGAGACGATGCTTGACGTGGCCAATGTCCAACCCGGTAGTCGAGTACTGGACGTTGCGGCCGGCACAGGTGAGTCAACGCTCATGGCAGCTCGCCGTGTCGGCCCGACGGGTTACGTGCTTGCCGCAGATATTTCCGCCAGCATGCTCAAGCTGGCGGCCGATGCGGCGCGAGACACGGGTCTCACGAATGTCGAGACGCGCGTCATGGACGCCAAGAACATTGACCTCGACGCAGACTCCTTCGACGCGGTCCTATGCCAATTAGGCCTGATGCTGTTCTCCAATCCAACGAATGTGCTACGAGCAATCCGTCGAGTACTTCGGCCAGGAGGAAAAGTTGCGGCTCTGGTGTTCTCGACGGCAGAAAATAACCCATATCAAGGTATCCCTTTGGGCGTCGCTCGCCGCTTTGGAAGCACACCGCTGCCGCTTTTCTCCCTTGGCGAAACCGATGTACTTGAGAACACGCTCAGACAGAGTGGCTTGCGCAATATCAGTGTCCGAGCGGCAAACTTTCGCCGCAATTTCTCATCCACTGCGGAGGTAATCCGAAGGTTGAAGGAAAGCGCCTTTCTTCGTGAAGCGGTCGAAACGTTAGGCGAAGCCGAGCGTGAACCGGCATGGGCCGAAATTGAGCGCCAGTTGAGCCAGTTCGAAGGACCGAACGGGGTCGAGATCCCTGGCGAGTTTCTCATTGGGGTCGGGACGAAGTAAATCGAAGTACAATCCGATCTAGAAAGAAGGGAACGACAATATGAAAGTCATTCACCACAAAGACCGACCGCTTTTGGAGTTTCCTGATGAGCCGTGGCGCCAGTCTTTGCGGTTGGCGGTGAACCGATCCGCCGGGTCGAATTCTTTGTCTGTCTGGTTAGCTGAAATGGGAGATCATCACCGAACACCGTTGCATTGGCACGATACTGAAGAAGTATTGGTCTTCCTCGAAGTCGATGGCGACGGCTTCGCGCGTGTCGGCGACGAGGAACATAAGATCGAAACCCAGACCAGCGTAGTTGTTCCGGCTGGCACCATTCATGCCTTTGGGCTGCGTAATGGAAGAGTGCTGAAGTCGGTTTCTATTCTCCCCGACGCTGACGCCGTGCCTGGGCACAGACTCTTGGAGAAGGGTGAAGAGAGCTTTGAGATGCCTGAGGCGAAAAAGAAGTGATCAAAGAGCTGCCATGATTCAGAGGAGATCGGCTTAGCAGCTTTTGATTGGAGTAATATCATGGCCCGCAATCCCGACTGGTTTCTCTTCAATAAGATTCTTGAGAGTTATGATAAGCTCAAGTTTCCAAAAGAGCCTTGCGATCGGCTCGTTGTCCACGCTGGCATCCGTGAGGGTGAGAGGGTGCTCGATGTGGCTTTACGGAACCGTTTGGGTGGCACAGAGAAAGGAGTAGACAATGGCACGAATTCGGCACATCGCGATCGCCACGCAGGACCCGGAGGCGACGGCGCGGTTCTATATCGAAGGCCTCGGCTTGAAGGAGGTAGGTAAGGTCAACTCCCCGACCGCCGAGGGCTATTACCTGAGCGACGGCCACGTAAACCTCGCGATCCTGAGGTTCAAATACGACGATCCCGCCACTACAGAGGGTGCGCTCAGGTACACCGGCATCCACCACTTCGGTGTAGAAATCGAGGACATGGAAGAGGCAAGGGCGCGGATCGAGAAGGCAGGTGCGGTACACCGTCCTTACCCGGGAACCGAAGAGATGGCTAAGCGAGGCAACGTCGAGGTCAAGTTTACGGGGCCGGACGGCGTGACGATCGACCTCTCCGAGCACGGCTGGCTCGGCACCAAGTAAATAGCCACTGCGCGGTGGGCTCCCATGTTGCCGGCTGCGGTGAGAGCACAGATCATTGCGAGACCTCTATTGGGCGAAGTAATCGTCGGCACAACGGGCGCGAGTTCCTGGCCGCCGCCGACCACTTACGATGTGCGTGAGCTGGCTAACGTCATCGAACGAGCCGTCGTCTTGGGTCAAGGCCCAAGGCCCAAGGCTTGATCCCCACGATCTTTCACCCAGGATCGTTGCGGCGCGATCGGAGTCCCGATCCGAACGCATTTCGTATCGCGACGCCATGGATGCTTATCGGAGACAGTTGGTCATGAGCGCGCTGGCCGAGACTCAGGGAAATCGCGCCGCCGCGGCAAGAGCGCTTGGATTGCACGAAAAATATCTTTACGGCTTCTAAAATCGCTTAGAATTACTGAGTAGAGAGGTTCAGAGAAAACCCCAACATCTGAAACGTGTCGGTGTGATAACGATCATCGGCCGCTTATCGATCGCCATACGACGATACTGGGAATATTTGGCCCGCAACAGTGTGACTGTTCTTTCATGTTTCTTGCCGCGAAATAGGACTTTAGCTATTCCCGTGATAAGAACGTAGGCGAGCTTACTCCAGTCTTCGTTGTAACGATCAATGACCAGGGATACGTTCGGATTTTCTGCGATGTTTCGAAGGCGTTTCAGCTTCATGGGCGCGGTTCGTTTCGGCTTCTCGTCAATGGACGAGAAAAACTCTTTGCCGTCGAAGACGAAGCAGATAGGAATCACATGAGGCTGACCTTTGGCGTCGGCCGTGGCGAGGTGAGCGAGGCGGGCGGCGCGGATGAAAGCGACGGTTTTTCTCGATAGGGGCATGTGAAAACCGAGGATGGAGGATGAACGAAACGGCGACGCGATCCTCTATCTTCGATCTTATATCTTCGATCCTCGGCTAGATTTTAAACTCTCCGACCATATTTGGCGCGAAGATTTCATCGACCGTCAGTTGCCGTGCGAGCAGGCCTTGCTCGCCCATGTAACGGATCAAGTGCTCCAGTACATGGCGATTCTCTTCGATGCCGTAAGGCCACCAGTCGAGGCCGAAGATTTCGCGTAGCTGCTCTCTTTCCCATGGGAGCCAGGGTAGCGTGGAAGCCAGTGTGTTGGAGATATACATATTCTTAATCGCATAATCTTTGGCGTCGCAAAACGCCTTGTAGAGACTTCGAGCGACCCAGGGATTCTTGTCGTAGACCTGTTTATGAATTACCAGGACATGCATAATGGGAAATATCTTGGTTCGTTTGTAGTATTCAATCTCCACGTCTTTGTAATTCGGAAAAAGCCGGCGAACTTTAGATGACCCTTTAACGAAAGAAGAAGGGCTGCGCGCGGAAATCAGAGCGTCGATCTCGCCGCTTTCGAGCATGCCGTTGAGCGTCTTGTCGTCGGGAATGGAGTCCACTTTGATTTCCGGCGGCAGATCGAGTTTGACCCGCTCTTTGCGGCCGGGATCTTCCTGCCCGCCGACAAGCCACTCCATATCACCGGCGCGCACACCGTAATCATCATTCAAAAAGCCGCGAATCCAAACCGCTGCCGTGATCGAATATTCAGGCGCGCCGACTCGTTTGCCTTTGAAATCGGCCGGGCTTTTGATGCCTGATTCCGTGTTGATGAAGATGCAAGAGTGGCGAAAAAAGCGCGATGGAAAAACCGGAATCGCGACGAAGGGAGAGTGGCCGCGGCTGCTCATCGTGAGGTGATTCGACAGCGACATCTCGGAGGCGTCGAATTCCTGATGATGTCCCATGCGCCAGAAAATTTCTTCCGCTTGCAGGGGAATGTAAGTCAGGCGAATTCCCTCCGCCTGAACCGCGCCGGTTTGCAGGGCGTGGGTGCGGTCGTACTCGCCGCACGCGACAGTCAGAGACAGTTTTTCCATTGCAAACTCTCCCGTTTTTTCTATCGCGCTAAGGCGCCAAGAGCGCAAAGATGTCTTTATTTTACTTCTTCCTTAGCGTTCTTTGCGACTTTGCGCGAGAATACCTTTTCGCTTACTCGGATTCCCAGCGCGAATAGTGTTGAGCGATGGCAATCAAGATGACCGAAATAACCGAGATGACCAAGCCGATGGCCGCCACCCGGCCGCGCATGCCATCGAGATAAAGGAAGTAAAGCAAGGGTCCCAGAGGTTCCGAGCCAGGGCTGTAAAGAAAAAGAGTCGCGCTGAATTCCCGCATGAAAATCGTCATGAGAATGATCCAACCGGCCATGACGCCTGGACGCATCATGGGAATCAAGACTCGCCGAAAGGTCGCGAGAAAACCGGCGCCACAGGCCACCGAGGCTTCTTCCAGCTCTTTGTGAATTTGGATAATCGTGCTGCTGACGGCCCTCATTCCGTACGGCAGGAAACGAGTGACGTAGGCTATCAAAATGATCCAAATCGTCGCGTAAACCGGGATCGGAAAATCAATGTAGGCCCACAGCAGTCCGAGAGCGAGAGCGGTCCCCGGAAAAGCCCACGGAATGAAAATGAGCCCTTCGATAATGCCCCTGCTGGCCAGCTTGGTCCGCACCGTGATGTAAGAAGCCACCGACGCCAGGAGCATGCAGATAGTTGCTCCCAATAATGCCAGCAAGAGACTGTTCATGAATGCTTTGTGAACCCTGGGTGTCGCCCAAATATAGCGAAAGTGATCGAGGGTCAAATGACTCCAGGTCTGCCACGTCGGCACGTGGTAGTAGGGAAGGATGGCAACTAAAAGAAGTACCAAAATTGGCAACACGACGAGCAGCAGAAGCAGCAGGAACGCCACGGCTGAAGCCAAATACCTCCAGCCGCCGAGATCGATCTGGTGCGGCCGAAATCCCTTGCCGGTGACCGTCGAGAAACTCTCCACTTGCGACGTAAAGCGGCGATAGAGATATACGAACAGCAAAGCGATCATGAGTATGCCAACACCGTAAGCCGCCGCCAGATTGTGATTCGTCGGAAACGATCCAAGAGCTTCGCGCCAGATTTTCGTTGTGAAAACCTCGATCCGGGCAGGCAAGGCAATAATCGCCGGCGTATCGAAACTTTCCACCGCGCGCACGAAGTTCAACGTGGCCGCCGCTAAAATCGCCGGTCGCATCAGGGGAAAGGTGATCCGAGTCATCACGCCGAATTCACCGGAACCAAGGGTCTTGGCGGATTCCTCCAGCGAAGGATCCATGCTTTTCATAGCCGCCGCAATGATCAAGAAAGCCAACGGCGTCAATATCAATGCCTCGACGAAGATTAGCCCCGGAATGGAGTAGATGTTGAAAGGTCCTTTCGCCAGACCGAAGAGTTTTACGAGCCCGCCGTTGATCAGCCCGTTGCTCGGATTCAATAACATCACCCACGAAATGGAAACCAGAATGGGTGGAAGAATGTTGGGAATAATCGCCGTCAACTCAAAGAGTCGCCGGAATGGAGCATTGGTCCGAATCGTGATCCACGCCAGCGTCAACGCAAAGACGACCGAAAGACCGGACGCGCCGAGACCGAAAATAAAAGAATTGAGAAGCAGCGGGTAGGCTTCCGGATCGGTATAAGCCCTGACATAATTCTGCAAAGTAAAGTGACCGGGGACGCCCAGCGGGGCGTCCATCAGGCTACCGTAGAACAGGAAGAACGTTGGATACAGACTCAGAAAACCGATGATGCCGCCGACCACGAGAAAAACCCAACTGATTGGCTGGCTAAAGAACGCCCCAATGCGAGTTCGGCTCTCCGCGGACGGGACGTGCTGTTCGACCGCGAGGATTCTTTCGTTGGCGGACACGAAACGATCTGGCTACCGCAGGAAGATCTGCTGGTACTCCTTTTTCTTTTCAGCAAACTGCTTCGAGTCTAAATCGTACATCTCGACAAACTGAATCTTGTCGGCATCCGGCAGCGGCGGATAGATGCCCTTGCGGTTCACAAATTCACCCATCTTGGCCATGGTCGACATGCTTTCCGGTCCGAGAAAGAAGTCGATCAGAGCTTTACCTGCGTTGGGGTGTGGGGCTTTCTTATCAAGCGTCAAATAATGACCATCGCCCATCATCTTCCCCAGCCTGACGTAATCCAGCGGCGCGCCCTTCTGGCCGAAGATATAGGCGTACTTCACGTAGGTGATCGCTATCGGCGTCTCGCCTGTGGCAACGCGCTCCGCCGCGGGCAAAAGAGACTCCACCAGGACGGGCTTTTGTGCTGCCAAATCACGAATGTACTTTCCCGCCTTCTCTTTCCCCATGAGCTTTTCGAGGCTCGCTACCCACTGAGTTGTCGTCGTGTGCTGCGTCGGATCGGGCATGACGAGCTTACCGCGATACTGAGGTTTGACGAGGTCCTCGAGAGACTTGGGGGCTTCAGCAGGATTGATAATGCTCTTATTATAGACGACTCCGATAATGACGTTGCGATATCGGGGACCGAGATTCGGGTCGAGCGAATCTTTGGTAAAATCTTTGGCCGACGGCGAATCATACTTGGCAAAAATCCCCTCCTTGAACATGATCTGCATGGGATTATCGTTGGTCAAAATGACGTCGAAGAGAGGCTTGCCTGCGCGATACTCGCTCAATGCTCGGTCCATAACCTTGGTTGCCGACGCCCGCCAGTAATCCACCTCGATACCGGTTTTTTTCTTGAACAGTCTAAAAACGGCATCGCCCGTATCGGATTCCAGAGAACCGTACATCGCAACTTTGCCTTCCTTCTTTGCAGCTTCGATCAGCTGGGCACTCTGACCGTAAGCAGGCGCGACGAAGAAAAACATTAGCCCCAAAGATGCCATGAAAGAATGACTCTTCTTTCGCATGATCTGCTCCCTCCTAATGCTTTCGTTCTGATATTTAGACGCAAGTGAAAAAATAGTTTCAAATTTCGACCACTGAGTCAAGCAGGATCGGGGGACTCCATTGACTCATCCTCACAAGCTGTGTTGACAGGGTAATTGCCTATCATATAAGAGCTTTTTTAGAACAAGCGAGAGGAGATTGTGGCGCGAATGGATAAACTAGATTTGCTCGTCAAGGGAGGCGAAGTTTGGACTCTGGGGGGATTTGTCGAGTCCGACATCGCGGTGAGTCAAGGTAAAATCATCGCATTGGGTAAACCGCCGGCTCTGCCGGAATCAGCCGACAGCATCATCGACGCCAAGGGTAAGAAAGTCATTCCCGGCTTGATTGACACGCACACCCATCACAGAGACCCAGGCTTCACACACAAAGAGGATCTGACCACCGCTACCATGGCGGCCGCGGCCGGCGGCGTGACCCTTTCGGTCGGCATGCCGAACGTGAATCCGCCGACCACGACCGTGGAACGCTATCGAGGTCTTATCGAAGGCCACAAGAAGAAAGCGATCGTCGACTTTAATCACAATCCTTCTGGGACCGTTCCGGAAGAAATTCCCGGGCTCGCAAAGGAGGGTCCTCTCGCTTTCAAGATTTTCATGGTCAAAGACACCGGGCGCGATTATCCCCATATGCCGGGAATCGGAGTTCGCAACCACGGTGAACTTTTTCGCTCCTTCGAGGCGGTGGGGAAAACAGGGTTGCCATTAATGGTTCATCCGCATGACCAAGACTTGATGGATGAGATCGAAGGGCGATACTGGAAACGCGGCGACCACAGTCCGCAAGCGTATGCGAAAGCCTATCGTGACTTTGACGGCATTATCTGGGACACAGCCATTGCGACACTGTTTCGGTTCCAGAAGGCCGTGGGAAATAAGCTGCATATCATGCATATGACCACGCCAGAAGGTTTGGACATGCTGCGCCGCGCCAAGGACGGAGGGCGACCGTGCAGCTGTGAGGTCAATCCGTGGGCGCTTTTCCTCGGTTCGTGGGAGAACGTCGAAAAGCTGGGACCCTATTGTTTGGGTTTCTGGGTGCCACCGGCGCATGTGGAGGCGTTGTGGAAGGGTATCAACGACGGCACCGTGGATCTCGTCGGCACCGATCATGCGCCGCATACGAAAGAGGAAAAGGATATCGGCTGGAAGGATATGTGGAAGTCTCCCGGAGGCGAACCGCAGATTCAAGACTATCTCAGCCTTTTCCTGACTGCTGTAAACGAGGGCAAGCTGTCGCTGGATACGCTAGTGCGCATCACCTCCTACAACCCCGCCCGAATCTTTGGTGTTTACCCGCGCAAAGGCACTATCCAGCCGGGCTCTGACGCCGATCTCGTCATCGTTGATATGAACAAGGAAGCAGTGATCAGCAACGAGACGACGTATACCAAAGTCGGCTGGACTCCCTATCATGGCCGCAAGGTCAAAGGCGTGCCGATCCGAACGATTTTACGGGGAAAGACGGTGATGGAGAATGGGAAGATCGTCGGCAAGCCTGGCGACGGCCAATTTGTCAAGCCGGTGGGGTAGAAGAGGGACTGTCATTCCCGCATGCTTTTAGCGGGAATCCAGGCGAAAATCCGACTGGACCTCTGATAGAAACATTTCGGGGTGACACTTTGGGGAAATTTATCATGAAGTTTTTCACTACATCGCATCATGCGGCGTATTTCATCGTTCTGTGAACTCCGATCCATCCGAGATCTCTTCATGCGCATCGACTTTGTTCACGATCAGGCCGGAAACCAGTTTGGGATAAAAATAGGTCGATTTCTGCGGCATGGTCTCACCGCCATTGGCGATGGTTAAGATCTCCTCTGCTTTGGGGGGATTGAGAATGAATGCCGCTTGATAGTCTTCTCTTTCGACAGTCTGCAACACGGTTTCTTCGTCCTGAGAATAGCGGATCGTCTCACCGTTCGTTTGCCGTTCGGGGGTGAGTCCCAAGATGTGGTCGAGAATCAAGTGATGCAGGGTCGAAACATCGAGCTCCCGCAGCGGCGCGCTGAGGTCTTTCGCCAACCGCTGCATGATCCGCTTATTCTTCAGACGTAAGATGAGGTAGCGCGGGTCGCGTTTGAAGCTGGCGCCGATGAGTCGTTGTTTCTTGCCACCGGCTTTCAACGCCTTCAAGAACCAACCTTTGCCTTCCGAGGTTTTTGGATATTGCTCCAAATAAAAATATTTCTGCAAAGCTTCCTCCAGCTCCAAGAAAGGTTTCGGCGCATAACCGCGAACCAGACGATGCGTCGGCAGGATGACGACGTTTTCGTCGTTCATGTTGGCGAAGTAGGTCATGATGTAGTTGAACGCCTCGCGGCCGCTCCACTGGGTGCGCTCGCTGCGCATTTGGTTACGGTAATTCAAAGTCGCTTCGTAGCGATGATGGCCGTCGGCGATCAGCAAGGATTGATCTTTCATTTCCTGCTGCAGCCGATGGATCAGGGCGGAATCCGTAATGCGCCAGAGGCGGCATTCGCCGCCGCCGTCTTGCTTGACTTCGATGAATGGAGCCGAACCTTCGACGTTTTGCGCCAGCGCGCGATTGATCGTCTGCTTCGGCTGAGCGTAAAGCGCAAAAATGGGACTCAGCTGGGCGTGACAGGCGAGCATGAGCCGCAGCCGGTCTTCCTTCGGCGCGTCGAGCGTTTTCTCGTGCGGCCGGATCGCCCCGCTGGAGAACTCCTCGAGTTGCGTGAGCGCAAAAAAGCCTTGACGCTCTTTTTCTTCCCCCCCTTTCAAGGAGAAGCGCTGGCTCAAAAAATAAATCGCCGGAGTTTCATCTCTCTCGAAGATCCCGTCGGCCTGCCAATCGGCAAACAGTTGCGCCACGGCGTCGTAGGAATCGGGCTCTTGGCTGAGATCCAGACGGACAAAATTGTGGGGAGACCTGCGGTAGAGCTTTTCTTGCTCTTCCTTCGAGATCACGTCGTAAGGCGGCGCGATGACTTTGGACAGGTCCCTTATTTTTTTTGGGTCGTAGAAAACCCCACGAAAAGGAGCGATGCGTACCATGGATCATTGTTTCCTTTGTGTAACAGACGGTGGCATCTGGCAGATAGCATATCGTAGATGACGGATGGCGTATAGCAGAGGCGTATAGCATATAGAGGAGGTGGGTCCGAACCGAGGTCAGAAGTCAGAGGAGAGTAAATCCGCAATTCGCAATCCGAAAGAAATCGCTCTCTGCTTGATGCTTATCGACCGGAATGCCATACGCCATCCGCTATCAGCCGACGCGTTCTTTGGCCACGCCGAGACTCATCGCGCCGATTCCCTCGATCTCGGCTTTCAAGGTATCACCGGGCTCGAGTTTTTTCTGAAACTCCGGCGAGTCGGGATTTCCGGTCGTGATGAGATCTCCCGGATAGAGCGTCGTCACCTGGGATAAGTAACTGACCAAAGTAGCGATGTCGTTTACCATGGCGTCGGTCTTCGCGGACTGTCGGAGCTCGCCATTGACCCAGAGTTTCATCCAAAGATTGTGCGGGTCGGCGATCTCGTCCTTGGTTGTGATCCATGGCCCGATGGGCGCAAACGTTTCGAAGCCCTTGCGCACGCAGCGCGTTCCCGGCAATCCTTTGCCCGAGCCGTAGCCTCGTGCGGTGACGTCGAGCATGATCGTGTAGCCGAAGATCGCATCGAGAGCTTGCTCCTTGGGCAGGTGGCGCGCCTGTCTGCCGATGACCACGCAGAGTTCCAGCTCGGGGAAAATCGTCTCTGCATCCTTCGGTATGATGATATTTTCTTCGGGGCCCGTAACCGCTGACGGCGGTTTTAAAAAAATCCTTTCGAGCAGTTCTTCCGGCGTAGCCGTGGCCGCGGTTCCCCTTCCTCGGGCGTCGCCGAGTCCTTCGCTGCCTCTCTTGTAATTGGTGGCGGCGGCCCAGATTTTGGACGGTTTTTCCACCGGCGGCTTCAGTAGCTTGGCATCGAGCTTTTTGCGGTTCTCGTTACGAGCCGCATGGTCCACTTGTCCTTTGATCTCATCGTACTGGGCGATTAAATCCAACATTGAAAAATTCTTCGGCAAAATGCCTTGCCGAGCCAAAATTTCACCGACGGGAACGAGCGATTCGTCCTTGACGACGGCGAGCTCGTTCGGTTTGAGGGACGCTAATTTCATGGGCTAGCTCCTTTCACTATGGTCCATATATGCCTAGAGCGGCTTTGACAAGCAGCTATCGTGGCACCATCTTTAAGTGCTCTCCGGGCGGCACTTTTCCGCGATGGAATTGATACCCTGGTTTCTCTGTGGCATAGAAAAGTTGTGCCTTCTTCATGGCTGCAGCTCTCTCTGCGCATCGATCCGGCGGCGTTCGATGCGGTGTCTAATTTTCTGATCGAACGGGGATCGCCCGGCGTGGTTATCAAAAAGAACGAGGTCCAGGCTTATTTTGTCCATTCGCCCGAAGACGTTTCGATCCGGAGAGATGTTCAACGTTTTCTCCGGGGGATCAATAAACTTTATCCTCACCTCCACGAGAGCCGTTTGCTGTGGAAGATCCTGAAGGATCGGAATTGGAACAATTCCTGGCACAGATTCTTTACTCCGCGAAAAGTCGGCAGAGCGTTTTGGGTGACACCGCCGTGGAAGAAATCGCCCCGGTTCCAACGCCGACAGGTGATCACCATTGAACCCGGCATGGCATTCGGAACCGGGACTCATGCGACTACACGCGGCTGCATGGAGTTCATCGAAACGGTTGCCCGTTCATTGAACCGTACGACATTCACCGCGCTCGACATCGGTACGGGCTCCGGGATTTTGGCGATCGCATTGGCGAAGTTGGGGGCGAGAAAAGTGTGGGCGGTGGACAACGATCCTGTAGCGTTGAAAGTCGCCCGAGAAAACCTTCGTTGCAATGGGGTTGAAGAAAAAGTTCAGCTGTCTGGAACGGCGCTCCGCCGGATCCGAAAATCGTTCCCCGTCGTCGTCGCAAATTTGACGGCAGAAGCCATCGTGGATCTGGCTGACGCGTTACAAAAAAGGGTGGCGCCCGCGGGGTTCCTGATTCTGTCGGGGATCTTGAATCCAAAGGCAAAAGAGGTCATCGGTTCCTTTTCTCCGGATGATTTCAGGGTGCTCAGACGCAGGCAGGAAAAAGAGTGGGCGACGCTCTTGCTGCAGCGGAAATAAGCTGGCATGGCGCGATTCTTCGTCTCGAGAAAGAACGTCCAAGACAAGCGCGCGACTATCGTCGGTGAAGAGCTCGATCATCTGCGGAGAGTGCTGCGGCTTGGCCCGGGCGATCACGTGACCCTCTTCGATGATGCGGGATGGGAGCATGAAACCGTCATCCGGTTTACTGGCCCTGATCACGGCGATCTGGAAATACTGCGCAGCTACCAAACGGAGCGGGAATCCCCACTCTATCTGACCCTGGCGCTCGGATTGACCAAAGGGGGGAAAATGGACTTCGTCGTCGAAAAGGCGACCGAACTGGGAGTGCAAGCCATCGCGCCGTTTTTCTCCACGTACACGGTGCCCAAACTCGACCAAGAAAAAATCGCCAAGCGCACCACACGGTGGCGAAAGATCGCCCTCAGCGCAACTAAACAGTGCGGCCGTACTCGCGTCCCCGAGGTCAGCGCGGTCTGCGATTTCCGGGAACTGCTGAGCGGGCCTTGGACCGGCGCGCTGAAGCTTTTATGCTGGGAAGGAGAAGCGCTACAGACGCTCAATCAGGCGCGCGCGGCGGCTGGCGACGTGCGATCGGTTCTTCTCGCCATCGGACCCGAAGGCGGATTTAGTGGCGAAGAAGCGAAGCTAGCTCAACAGCACGGATTTTGGTCGGTGCAGTTGGGTCGCCGGATTCTCCGGGCCGAAACCGCGGCAGTAACGGCGATTTCACTCGTGCAATTCTTATGGGGAGACCTGGGCTAGGTCTGCTTGCCTCGGTCACCGGCTTTCTTTAGCATAGGTTGAAGGGAATTCTCTCTTGGACGAACTCATACGCTGCCCAAACTGTGATACCTCGATTCTCTCTACCGAGGCGTGGTGTCCACACTGCGGTGCGAAACAACTCCATCGAAGAGTGATGTTCGGCAGCAAACGTGAGGAATTCGCGCTGACCCCGGACGAGGAGCCGTTCGAGCCTGGAGATTCCGCAGAGGCGGAGGACTGGCAGTTCCCGCGCGAACGTCGGGCCGAACCTGCCCAGCGGCCCGCAGAAGCTGCGAGCAGCTCGATCACGGAAATACGATGGGGTGGATTCTTTCGACGTGCCTTGGCGTTTTTGGTGGACGTAGCGATGATCGTTTTGCTGGTATCTATTATGGGCTCGCTTTCCTATATCGGTTACAAAGTCGGATTGTCCGCTTATGGACGCTCCATCAACTTGCAAAACTCGACACCGCTTTTCGTCTTTCTCACGTTCGCTTGGGTCGGTTTGGCGACCGTCTATTTTGTCGTGTTTCATGGCATGGAAGGGAAGACGATTGGTAAGTGGCTGCTCGGGTTGCGCGTTGTTGGAGCGGAGCGACGAGTGATCACCTATAGGCAAGCCTTTTTGCGCTCGCTCGGGACTGTCGTGTCGGTCGCGCCTTTGGGATTGGGTTTTCTGTGGATTATTTGGAGCCGGGAAAAAAGAGGTTGGCACGATTTCTTGGCCCGGACATGGGTCATTCGTGATTGAAGACTGAGACACGAGGCTTTCTCTATGCAAGTTCTGAAAATCGGGGTGGTCATGGATCCAGTCGATAAGATCAATATCGACAAGGACACGACCTTCGTGCTGATGCTAGAAGCACAGCAGCGCGGCCATGAAGTCTACTACATGGAACTGGATGACTTGTTCATTCGTGGCGGCGCGCCTTATGGCGATTTCCGCCGCCTCCACGTCGCCCGCGCCATGCCCCACTACAAGTTGGGCGAGTTAAGCACGGGCGCGCTAGAGGACTTCGACGCCATCCTCATGCGCAAAGATCCACCCTTCGATATGAAGTTTTTTTTCGCCACCCATCTGCTCAGCTTGGTGAACGAGCAAAAGTGCTTCGTCATGAATCATCCCAAAGGCCTGCGCGAGGCGAACGAGAAACTCTACGCATTGCGTTTTCCCGAGCAGATTCCGCAGACGCTCGTCAGCAGCGACATGGAACGGTTGAAGGAATTCATGCGGGAGCTAGGGGGAGAGATGATCATCAAGCCGCTGGACGGTTCCGGCGGCAGCGGCGTTTTTTACATCAATCAGCAAGACCGGAACACCAACGCCATCTTGGAGGCGGCGACCGAAAACGGGCGGAAGTTTGTCATGGGACAGCGCTATCTACCGGAGATCCGCGATGGCGATAAACGGATCATCGTTCTCAACGGCGACCTTCTCGGTGCGGTGCTCCGGGTTCCGCTGGAGACCGAGAACCGCGGAAACATTCATGTCGGCGCAAAGTGCGTGCAGACGGATTTAACGGCGAGAGATTTAGAGATTTGCCAGGCTCTCGCACCGCTTCTCATCGGCGACGGCCTTTATTTTGTCGGCTTGGATGTGATTGGGGGATTTCTAACCGAGGTAAACGTCACCAGTCCGACGGGAATTCAAGAGATCAACGCTCTGAACGGCGTTCATCTCGAAAGTCGGGTGATCGACTTCATCGAACGGGAGGCCGAAAAAAGACGGGAAAGCTAGGAGAATCTTGACTCGCCTCTGCTTTTAAGCAATATTTCAAATTCCATTTCATTTTAATCTTCCGGCCAGGTAGCTCAGTCGGTAGAGCAGAGGACTGAAAATCCTCGTGTCGGCAGTTCGATTCTGTCCCTGGCCACACCCACTCCCTTTGGGATTCAACCAGTTAGATCCTCTGCGGTCTCGGTTGAGTTCCATTTTTAGCTTCTACTTTGCTAAGACTCTGCCAGTTTTCGATTCCTGATCGAGTGATGTGTGAGTTGCTCCTTGTCCGTAATCAACCCGGCGAGGATGCCCTCTCGAATGGACTGTTCGTCGGGAGTCAATGCGCCGTTAGCTCGCCTCTGGGTGATGCCGGCCAAACCATGCTTGAAAGCATTCTGGTTTGCTGGTGGACCTGATTTCCCGCGTATCCCGAGCATAGAATAGCGAATGGAGCGGATCTTTCCTGTGAATTGAGCCAGCTATTCGTTCTTTCAGTCGTGGATGGATTCGATTTGTTGCGGTTTATCTACTGGCAAAGTAGTGGCAAAAGCTAAAAAATTCTATTGTATTTCGCCGTTAGAGATGCTACGAGAATCTTGAATTTTCGTGTCGTCCGGGTTCATTTCGCGCTACCCTCTCGCTTGTATGGTTAAATACGGCCGTTTCGCCCGCACGATCAATCACGATATCAAGGAGGAGAAAATGTCCGCAGGCAGATTCATCACGGGGTTGGCATTCACGCTGTTCGCTCTGGGCGCCGCGGCGCAGGACCGCCCGCCATACGGCCAGGAGATCGGCCTCGACCTCGCCAAGAAGATCGCGGCCGGTGCGGCCGCGGAGTCGAACAAGAACGGCTGGCGCATGGCGATCGCGGTCGTGGACAACCACGGCTTCCTCGTCTACTACGAGCGCATGGACGACACGCAGACCGCGAGCGTCGGGGTCGCGCTCGACAAGGCCAAGGCGGCCGCGATGTACCGCCGCCCGACCAAGGCGTTCGAGGACGGCATCGCCAAGGGGCGCGTCGCGCTCCTCGGCCTGAGCGGAGCGACGCCGATCGAGGGCGGGCTGCCGATCATGTCCGGCGGTAAGGTCATCGGCGCAATCGGCGTGAGCGGCGCGAACTCGGATCAGGACGCGCAGGCCGCGGCGGCGGGCCTGAAGGCCGCCGGCCTGTAACGACGAGGCTGCGGCCGAATCAAAACGGCGCCTCTAGGGCGCCGTTTTGATTCGGCCCTGCGTCACTCGACGCGCAAATGCCGCTCGCGGATCACCTTGCCCACTTGTCCAGCTCCTGCTTCAGGTGCGCTGCGAACTCCCGGGCGAGGTCGCAGCCGCAGGCGCCGCCGAAGCGACACAGCAACGAAAGCCGCAAGCGCGGCGCGTATCAAAATCCCCGTCGTTCCCACTTCAATTGCTCGCGAGATACGCGCGCGCCTTCGCGACCTCCGGACGCGGCTCGCCCTTGTCAGCCATAGATGGATTCGAATTTTTGCCGGTTATTCTCTGGCAAAGTAATGGCAAAGCTAAAAAATTCGCTTGTGTTCTCTGGGAGTTATAGATGCTACGAGAATGTTGAATCCTTGTGTCGCTGCATTCGATTTCGGTTACCCGCGGCCCCCAATGCAGGTGCGAAGAAGGAGGTTTATATGGTGAAGGTACAAATGTCTCGTTCTGACGCAGTAACGCGAGGAACATGCAAAGCTTAGCTAGCTAACGCGGGTCTAATCGTCGCCGAGGGAGAGCGGGTAGTGACTCGCAGTAATGACAGGTTTGAGTAGCAAAGGAGAAAGCAGTAAGCACACGCAAACTACGAACTCCTATAGCGAGCGCAGCAGAAATTAGAGGTGCGACGGTTTGGCGAAACACAGCCGGGTCTTGAAGCAGGCTTCGGGGGAGACTTCTAATAAAAAATTTGGTATGGAGACAGAGTGGCTCGCGCGCATTCTAACGGGGAACGATATCTGCTTGACTGCAGGTCGTTAATTGACCACACCCTAGATCATTACCTTAAAAACAACCATCAAGTCACGTCGCTCCTTCATCAAGCCATGTGCTATAGCGTCTTGGATGGAGGCAAAAGGTTTCGTCCCATTTTGACCCTGGCTGTCGGCAAATTGTTCGGGGCCAAACGGCGGGTCTTGTTGCCGTTTGCGTGCGCCATTGAGTTGATTCATTGCTATTCGCTGATCCACGACGATCTCCCGGCCCTAGATAATGACGACTTGCGCCGGGGAAAACTTTCGTGTCACAAGCGATTCGGCGAAGCGATAGCGCTTTTGGCGGGAGATGCGTTGCTCACCGAGGCGTTCTTTATCATGTCGGACCCCAGGGTGGCGCGGCTTTTGGGCGTTCCGCTGATTTCAAAGCTGATTCGGGAGGTATCGGACGCGGCCGGTATTAGAGGAATGATCGGCGGACAAAGCACCGAGATCGAAGTGGTCAAGGGCAAGGTGACACCGACTGTTCTGGAGAGTCTCGACCGCTTGAAAACCGGCGCGTTGATCATGACCGCCGCCCGTGTCGGCGCGATCATCGGCGGGGCGGCGCGCAAAGATTTCGACAGGATTACGCGATATGCACAAGCTTTGGGTTTAGCGTTCCAGATCACGGACGACATTTTGGATGGGCATGAAGTTTCGAGCGACAAACGCAATCCGAAAGGCTTAACAAACTACCTGTCCGTAGCCGGGCCGGCGAGGGCTGGTGAAAGGGTTAAAGATCTGTTGCACGACTGTTTGAGAGAAATGCAGCCTTACGGCCGCAAGGCCGAACCCTTGCGGGAGATGGCACGGTACGTCGCTCTAAGAACAGCGGCCGATACCGACGAGCATGGGAAAGGTTTCAGACCGGTCAGTAGCCCTGATAACTCGCAGCGGCTGAAAGCGGTTTCGCATACACGTAATCCGTGAAGGGATACATCATGCGTTCTTTTAGCGACGGCCGTGCCAGGTCCGAACCCGTCACGCCTCCGGACTCGGATGCTGTCGATCTCGCGCCGCGAAAATTACTGCTCAGCGACGATGATTTTCAATCTGCGATGTTGGAAGGAGTTTCCCGGACATTTGCTTTGACGATTCCGCAGCTTCCGTCAGGACTCTCTCGCGTCGTGTCCAATGCCTATCTCCTTTGCCGCATCGTCGACACGATCGAGGACGAGCCGAGCCTCAGCGGCGCGCGTAAGGACTATTTTTGCCGGCAGTTTTTACGGACCTTGGACAGCGCGCGCCACGCCGAGCATTTTTCCTACCAACTTTGCGCATCGCTCTCGAGTGGAACCCCGCCCGCCGAACACGAGTTGATCCGGAACGTTCCCCGTGTAATTCGAATCACCCGGAGCTTCTCGGAGCCGCAGCGTGAAGCGCTGCAGCGGTGTGTCGACACTATGGCCAAAGGCATGGCGGAATTCCAGCTGCGCGGCGAGAAACATGGCCTACAAAGCTTGGAGGACCTGGACCAATACTGTTATTTTGTCGCGGGGGTCGTGGGGCAAATGCTGACGCGCGTGTTTTGTCTCCACTCCCCGGAAATCGCTAAAAATCACGACCCCTTGATGGCCCTGGCAGTTTCCTTTGGCCAGGGCCTGCAAATGACGAACATTCTTAAGGACGTGTGGGAAGATTATCAGCTGGGCGCCTGCTGGTTGCCGCGGAAAATCTTTGCCGACGAAGGTTTTGACCTAACCGACTTGCCGGCGACGCGGAACCGTCAGGGGTTCGAACGCGGCATTCGCCGCCTGATCGGAATTTCGCGGGGACATTTGAGCGACGCCGTATCTTATTCGCTACTCATCCCTAAACACGAGGCCGGGATCCGTAATTTCTGCCTCTGGGCAATTGGGCTGGCCGTGTTAACGCTGCGCAAGATCAACAACCATCTCGACTACACCGACGGCAGTCAGGTTAAAATATCAAGGTTCAGCGTTAAAGGGACTATCCTGGCTACTCGATTGACGCTGCAAAACAACGCCCTCCTCAAGCTTCTTTTTTCTATCGCTGCATGGCGATTGCCTCCATCACCTGCCCCAACCCGATGGTCTCCGGCAGGAACAAGCGACGGCAGAGCCAACAGAGCACTTTGAGATCCCTGGTGGAGAGCGGCGCCATTCTCAACCCCGATCACGGGAAAATCAGAGAAACAACGATCGCGAATCTAACCGGTCCGCACCGGTTCGAACTGGAGAGGGCAATCCAGAATGCCGCGGACTCGCTGCTCGGCTTGCAGCGACCGGACGGGGATTGGTGTTTTGAGCTGGAGGCCGATTGTACCATCCCCGCCGAGTATATCTTGATGATGCACTATATGGGCGAGTCCGACGAAAAGCTCGAGAGGAAACTGGTCTCCTACCTCCGCGCCCGCCAGGGACGGGACGGTGGTTGGCCCCTTTTCTGCGGCGGCCGCTCCGAGATCAGTTGTTCCGTAAAAGCCTACTATGCGCTGAAGCTTGCTGGCGACGATCCCGAGCTGCCCCATATGGCCAGAGCCCGAGAGACCATCCTGCGCCTTGGCGGAGCATCTCGGGCCAATGTGTTCACTCGAATCACGCTGGCGGTTTTCGCGCAGATTCCCTGGCGTGCGGTACCGTTTCTGCCGGTGGAAGCTATGTTGCTGCCACGCTGGTTTCCTTTTCACCCCTTCAAGGTTTCTTATTGGTCACGAACCGTGATGGTCCCCCTATTCGTCCTCTACACCTTCAAGGCGCGCGCTCGAAATCCCAAACAGGTCTCGATCCGGGAACTCTTTATCACCGACCCATGGCATGAGACGCACTATTTTCCAACGCGTTCGGTTTTAAATCGTGCGCTTCTCATGTTGGATCGTCTGGGACTAAAGCTCTGCCCCTGGATTCCGCAACGATTGCGCTGGCGCGCGATAAAAAAGGCGGAAGCCTGGATTTTGCAACGGCTTAACGGCGAGGGTGGCTTGGGCGCCATCTTTCCAGCCATGGTCAATGCCTATGAGGCGTTGGATCTTCTCGGCTATCCGGCCAACCATCCGCTGCGTGTGCAGGAGCGTCGGGCGATCGAAAATCTCCTGGTGGTCGATGAACAAAGCGCGTACTGCCAGCCGTGCGTATCGCCCGTCTGGGATACTGCGTGGGCTTGTATCGCGCTCCAGCAGGTCGGCGGCGAGCGGAGCCAAGCCGTTGTTCGAAAAGCGTTCCATTGGCTGGCTGAGAGACAATTACTGGACGATCCCCAAGACTGGCGCTTCAACCGGCCTCGGGTCAGGGGTGGCGGTTGGCCCTTTCAGTTCAAAAATTCTCATTATCCCGATCTGGACGACACGGCGGCGGTCGCCTATGCGATGCACAAAAGCGGGGAGGGGACTTTTACCCACGCGGTTGAACGCGCAGCCGAATGGATCTGCGGCATGCAGTCCAGGAACGGGGGCTTCGCCTCGTTTGATGCCGACAACGATCACACCTACCTCAACGAAATCCCCTTCGCGGATCACGGTGCCCTGGTCGATCCCCCCACCGAGGACGTCAGCGGACGCTGTGTGATGTTCCTTGCGCAACTCGCGCCGAAATATAAATCCGTTGAAAAAAATTGTCTCGACTATCTCTTCCGTTCTCAGGAGCCGGACGGCTCATGGTTTGGGAGATGGGGCACGAACTACATTTACGGCACCTGGTCTGTCCTTATGGGATTGGAAGAAGCGGGCATAGGTAGAGAACACGAACCGGTGCGGCGCGCGGCCGCTTGGCTTAAAAACGTCCAGCGCGCCGACGGTGGATGGGGCGAAGGATGCGACACTTATTTTGACCCGTCGAAACGGGGCCAAGGCGAGCGCAGCACCTCTTTCCACACCGCATGGGCTGTGCTGGGCTTGATGAGCGCCGGCGAGGTTCACTCCCACTCTGTCCGTCGCGGGGTCGAGTTTCTCCTCAGGACACAAAAACTGGACGGTTTTTGGAGCGATCCCGATTTTAATGCGCCGGGTTTTCCGCGCGTCTTTTATTTGAAATATCACGGTTACGACAAATATTTCCCTTTGCTGGCTCTAGCGCGCTATCGCAACTTGGCGGCGGAAAGATAATGCTCGGCATTGTTGTCTCGCTTCCCTGGGAACTAAAAAGCCTAACCCGTCAAGCGATCCCGGCGGGAACGTGGAAAGCAATCACGGAAGACACATTGGTCGCCCTGTCCGGGATCGGAGCAGAGCGCGCCTACGCCGCCGGCTCGGTTTTGATTTCGCAAGGAGCAACGGCCCTGCTGAGCTGGGGTTATGCGGCGGCGCTTGACGATCGTTTAAAAGCGGGATGCCTGCTACTTCCCGAGCGCATTGTGAGTGCGAACGGCGCAATTCATCCAGTAAGCGCTGAATGGCATCGACGTCTATATCAAGCGTTGGAAACCAAACATCCCGTTCGGACAGATGCTCTGGTTGAAAGCGACGCTATCGTCAAAACTCCAGCCGAAAAGCGGGCCCTGGCGGAAAGGACCCAAGCGGCAGCGACCGACATGGAGAGCGCGGCTCATGCCAGGGTTGCCCAAGAACACCGGCTCCCTTTTCTAGCACTCCGGGCCATTATCGACACCGCATCGACCGATATTCCTGCAAACGTTCTAAAGGCACTCGATTCGCAAGGCCGTATCAACATCTGGAAACTCTTCATCAGCGTCTATCTCACGCCGGCGGATTGGATCAAAATTGTCCTTCTCGGTATCCAGTTTTACGCCGCTCAAAGAACTTTGAGGAGCACGAAAGAGCTGGCATTGGATAGCTCACGGTTTTGACTTCAGCTCACCGTTCGCAGAAAACTCGACGGCGGCAGCCCCGCGTCGATAGACCCTTCCTTTCCAGCGGGTCTGTTCGCCTTGCCAGTAGCGGACGGCAGACGTCCAGGTCATGGCGAGAAAAAGCGCGGCAATGAAAGGCAGACAAAGTGCCCACGCCCATGATCGGTTGTAGAACCGAAGGATCGGAACGTAGGTGAGGAACATGATCGCTAGCGAGCCCAGGGAAAGACCGCGCATGACGATATTTGAAGAAGCGACCATCACGGCGGGAATCCCGTAGACGAGCAACATGGCCAGAGTGCATAGAACCAACAGCCCCACCGAGTAACGGAGCTGGGTAAAAGCCGCGCGCGCGACCATGTCCCAGATTTCTTTCAGGCGGCGATAGCCCCGGACGCTCTTCACCGAGTGTGTCAACCCCAACCAGATTTTAAACCCCTGTGACTTGACTCGCTCGGCTAAGGCACAATCGTCGATGACTGCGGTTTTGATCGCCGCGAAGCCGCCGATTCGCTCCAGCAGCCGGCTCTCCGTGAGAATGCATCCGCCTGCAGCCGCCGCCATCTTCGCGCGCGGCGAGTTCACCGCCTGAAATGGATAAAGGATCTTGAAGAAGTAAACGAAGGCGGGCATCAGTAATTTCTCCCAGATCGATGACATGGCAGGCACAGCGGTTAGAGAGCTGAACGGGATACCTTCGTGACGCATCTTGTTTTTCAGGGCTGTGACAATGCCTGGTGTCAACTTAATGTCCGCATCCAAAAACAGCGTGTAGCGCGTCGTGACCTGCTGACGGCCCTGTTCGAGGGCCCAGAGCTTGCCGCTCCAGCCGGCAGGAAGCGGTGCGCCGTCGACGATGCGAAGATTCGCATACGCGAGCGCACGAGCCTTTGCCACGGTCGCATCATCCGACCTATCATCGATTAAAATAATCTTGAGGCCCGTTCCCTGCGCGATAACCGATTGCAAGGCGTGCTGAATAACTTCGGCTTCATTGCGAGCTGGGATCACCACCGTGATTTCGTCATGGGATTCCTCGCGATCGGGTTCATCAATAACATCTAGTACTTCGCGATTGCGCCAGGGGCCCCACGGCGATAAGGCAAAGCCGACCCACGACAGGGCTGCGACTGTTACGAGGAACATCAAGAGCGCTTCCATCACATCGCCTCCCAGGGAACTATCCAAATCACGGTCCTCGATCCTATGCAATCTAAACTTTCACGTTGACGGACGGGTTTGTAATAAGTAACGTTGTTCGAAAGGCCTCGCTTCGTATGTGTTATCGTCATGTACGATGGCCAAATTGACAACCGGGGTTTGTCGTGTGCGTCGCGGAACACAGGAGCGTTTTTACGAACTTTCATACCAAGCCACTTACCGCAGGTGCGGACGTAGCGGCGAGCGAGAGCAGCGAGGCAGATCCGTTTGTCGTCGATAGCGCGCGGCTGCTGTTTACCTTCTTTTCCGTCGTCGTCATCGATGTAATGGTCATCTCTTTGATGACCCATCGGCTCCGCTTCTGGTTCCCGCAATGGCTCGACCCGCAGTGGGCGACTCGCCGCGACCCGTGGGTCGTCTATTCGCAGTCCTATTTCGCCGGCATCTTCATGATTCCGATCCTCTGCCGCCTCGTTGATCACCACTTCCTCGCGACCGCGGGAGCTGCGTGGCGCGCGGCCTTCTGGTCGCTGTGCCTTATCGTGTTCGCTTTCGTGCTCTGGTGGAAGGGCTCGCTCATGCTGGAGTACCAGAAGCACTATGAAGCATTGGGCTGGGCCACCCTAACGGGGGTGATATGGACGATTACCCGTCAGACTGGAATCCTGCCCGAATGCGTTCGCGGCCTGACACGCCGCCAAATGCTCAGAGGCCTACTCTTTGGGGTCTCGCTCTTCTTTCTCGTCATGAGCATCATGGATCCGGTGGTTCAGCTCGGTGTTCAGCACCTGCCGTGGTCCGCGGGTCTTAGCATCGAGGTGGGATTCTTCATTCCGACGGGCATCATCCTCATGATATTGTCGCGCCGGCTGCGTGCCTGATAGGAGCGCCGTTCTATCCAACGCGCCAACGATTTAGAGAAGCGCGTGCCATGAGAGCGATCACCTTTGATATCTCGATGCCGCGCATCGCTGCTGCCAAGATTCTCGGCGTCGCTTCTTCCCGGGCTTTCGTGTCGGGCTGGGCGCCGGTTCGCTGTCAGCACGTGCCAGACCCCGCGCTACGTGGAGACGATTGGGTACTCGTAGAGCCGCGCCTCGCGGGTGTCTGCGGCAGCGACGTCATGCAGGTCTTCATCAAAGCTGACTTCGATAACCCCTTATCCGCAGTCGTGTCGGCGCCCCACGTCATGGGCCACGAGGTGGTCGGCACGGTGATCGAAACCGGCGTTGCGGTTAGGCGTGTGAGGAAGGGCGACCGGGTCGCCGTTTCACCACTGCTCTGCTGCGCGCCGCGAGGACTTCCGGCCTGTGAAGCCTGCCAGCATGGGGACTATCCGCTTTGCCGCCGCTTCTTCGATGGCAGGTTTGCCAAGGGAACGCACCTGGGTACCTGCAGCGACGTCGGTGGCGGTTTTGCCGAGGCGATGTCACTTCATGAATCGATGCTCTTTCCGATTCCGCAGTCCGTGGCGTTCGATGCGGCCGTCCTCGCGGATCCCTTCGCGGTCTCTCTCCACGCCGTTCTCCGAGCTCCACCGGAGCCAGGTGAGACGGCTGTGGTTTATGGATCCGGCTCGCTTGGCCTGATGGCCATTCTCCTGCTTCGGTCGTTGTTCCCGAAGACTCGCCTTCTGGTCATTGCCCGCCATCCCAGAGTGAAATCCCTTGTCCACAGGCTCGGCGCGGACGCACTGTTTACGTCTCAGGGTCGGGAGCTCGTCCGCGAGATAGGCGAGTTCCTGAAGGTGCCGTTGCGGACACCCCTGTTCGGATCGCCCTGGTTACAGTCAGGAGTCCACCGCATCTACGACACCGTCGGCTCAAGCGAGACCTTGGAGGTCGGCGTGCGCATCGCGAACCCGCGGGCCACTATCGTCATTGTCGGCGTGGCGCCGCCGCGGCGATTCGAATGGACTCCTCTTTACTTCAAGGAGCTCGCGCTGCTCGGTTCGAATGCGTATGGCCTAGAGACGGTCGAGGGAAAGCGCGCCAACTGCATCGAGATTTATCTGGATCTTCTCGCTCGCAATCGGCTCGATGTGGAAGGCCTGATCACGCATCGCTACCCGCTCGAGTGCTACGCGGACGCGTTCGTCGCAGCCCTTAACAAACGGCAGTCCCAGGCGATCAAGGTGATCTTCGATCCCAGGCTAAAGACGCCCGAGATCTCAGCGGCAACGCATGGCTTGAACCGGAAATTGTGAAGCGGCCGGGGGAGAGTCATTTGTTCGCGATGCCGACTTCACGGGACTTGGGACACTGCGCCGCCAGGGTTTTCCAGCCAGCGGATCACGGTGATCACCAAAGCCACCGTGGTGATATCGAGGTGCCGGTCCATTAAGAAATGGTCGCTGCCGAGCTCGGCCAGAGTTACGCCGCCGGGAAAGATCGTATCGGCCAACAGTACCATTCCATCATTGGGTCCGTACTTCCGCATGGGAAAAAAGCCCCTGCCGGCTCGAAAGGAAACGCTGCCGCTGAGAGGAATGCCGAGGAAGTTCACCACGAATACATGTTCAGGGACGTGAAAGGATTCGAATCGTTGCCGGCTGGGCGCGGTGGCCATGCTTGCGGCGCCGGCCGGGTCGACCTTGCCCACGATAAATTCCAGCTCCGGCAGAACTTTGTCATCCACCAGCGGTGTCCCCTTGAGCGCGCCCACCGTGTTGATCCATGCCGCGACATGGTGCGTCTCGGCGGGCCCGAGCTTGGTGAGCGCCAGAGCGACCTCCGGACCGGACTTGCTGGCGCTGATGACGATCAGCCGGCGGCCGCTCTGCGCGCGCGCTCGAATAGCGGCCATGACAAGTTCCGCATTGGACTCAATCGGGCCGTCGTCGCTGATTTCGACAAAGTGACCGGCGAATCCTGCCTTCTTCAATGCCGCCCTCGGAGCAGCCAAATCGGCGCCGGTGACCATGCGCCGCTTGTAGAGGTAGGAGGGAACAAACAGCGCTTCATACTCGGCCGCTGCGGGGGGTAATTTTATCCGCCCTTGCGGGAACGCCGTGCGGGTAGAGGCATATATTTGATCGAAAACGTTCTGAAAGCTCTGATTGCCAGGACTGTGAGCAATTCTGTCGGCGAAGTATAAAGCGGCAAAGTCCACAGAGAACTCATCGCTCAATTGCTTGAGTTCACTCTGGTTGGGCAAGTTGCCATTAGCGCTTTGGTAGACCCGATCAATACGCTCATCGAGTAGAGCATTGTCGCGTTTGCCTGCAAGGTAGTTTGCCAGATAGTAACGCGCCACTTCCGAATCGACCCGGGTCTCTATGGTTTGCCCTACCACGCTGCCGTGCACCGGCAGACCAACGCACGCCGTCAGCGACAGCAAGACGAGCCATAACAGGGCGAACTTGAGTGAACCGCAACTCAACTTTGCGACCCCTTTTTTAACTTTCATGAGTTTAATATAGAGAAGCATACCGAAAGCAAGAGCGGAACCCAAAACAGGGCCGGAACACAATGACAACTCTATTGACCGGTGCGACGGGTTTTGTCGGTGCGGCCGTGCTGCGTCGTCTGATCAAAACCGGCTACAACGTCCGCGCCCTCGTCCGCCCAAACAGCGACCGGCGCAATTTGTCGGGTATTGATTGCGAGATCGTCACCGGCGATCTCGCCGAGCCGGAATCGCTTCAGCGGGCCGCGCAGGGCTGCGAGGCGGTTTTTCATGTTGCTGCAGACTATCGCCTTTGGGTTGTTGATCGCGCGAAAATGAACCGCGTCAATGTCCAAGGCACAGTGGACTTGATCCGGGCTGCGGCGGCGGCGGGCGCGTCGCGTATCGTCTACACATCCAGCGTTGCAACGCTCCGGCTGAGGGATGATGGTTTTCCCGCGGATGAAAAATCGGATGCCGAACTGCCCGACATGATCGGGGTCTACAAGCAGTCGAAGTTTCTAGCCGAACGGGAGGTAAAACGCTTGGTGGCCGACGAGGGGTTCCCGGTGGTCATTGTAAAGCCCACCGCACCCTTCGGCCCCGGTGATGTCAAGCCGACCCCCACCGGACGGCTGGTTGTCGAAGCTGCCTCAGGCCGGATACCTGCCTACGTAAATACCGGCCTCAACGTCGTCCACGTCGACGACGTAGCAGCAGGGCACTTGCTGGCTTATCAAAACGGGGCTGTGGGTGAAAGCTACATTCTTGGCGGAGAGAACCGCACACTGCGATGGATTCTGGAAATCATCGCTGAACTCACGGGGCGGCCGCCGCCACGAATTCAGCTGCCCCACTGGTTTGTTACACCCATCGCCCACATCGTTGAAGGCATCACTCGTATTAGAGGCGCCGGCGAACCGATGATCACCGTAGACGCAGTTCGAATGGCCCGCAAGCCCATGTACTTCTCCAGTGAAAAGGCACGCAGCACGCTCGGCTACTCGCCGCGGCCCGCCGTTGAAGCCCTGCGCGACGAAATCGAATGGTTTCGGAAGCACGGCTATGTCGTGGAAGGGAGAAAGAAGCAATATTCTGCTTGAATCCCTCAGCACTCTAAGGACGCGGCATTTCCGGGGCTCTTTGCGTCGTCGCTTCCCGTTCGCGGGACCGAATAGGTTATCGGCAACTCCGGCGCAAAAGCGCCCTCGGTCCTTGGACCCCGCAGGAAAACGCGCACGGCCTTGAGCGGGTGATTTATGGTGTCATTGACGGCCGTGATTTCGTAGCCGCAATGTGCCATGCAGTTGGCGCATTTCGGGTTGTTGCCGGTGCCGTAGAGCTTCCAGTCGGTCTCTTCGAGCAGAGCTTTGAACGTCGGCGCGTAACCCTCGTCCACGAGCAGATAGCAGGGCCTTTGCCAGCCGAACACGTTACGGGTCGGGTTACCCCAGGGTGTACAGCGGTAACTCTCGTTACCGGCGAGAAAATTCAGAAACAGGCTGGAGTGGTTGAGCCGCCACCCGTGTCCCTTGCCGAGACTGAAAATGTTCCTGAAGAGCTGCTTGCTCGCATCGCGCTGGATGAAAAAGTCTTGGCGCGGAGCGTGCTCATAGCTGAACCCCGGGGAAATAGTCACTCCCTCGACCCCAAGAGCCTTGACGTCATCGAGAAACTTCGCCACTTCTGCCGCGGATTCCCCTTGGAACAAGGTACAGTTGATCGTCACCCGGAAGCGTCTTTGTAATGCCTTCTGAATCGACTCCACGGCCTGGTCAAATACCCCGGTCCGGCAGACTGACGCATCATGCCGCTCGCGATTGCCATCCAAGTGAACCGAAAATGTCAGATAGGGCGAAGGGATATAATCATCCATGTGCCGAGAAAGGAGTAGGGCGTTCGTGCACAGATAAACGAACTTCTTGCGCCGGACGAAGCCCCGGACGATCTCCGGCATTTCTTTGTGGATCAGCGGTTCGCCTCCGGCGATCGAAACAACCGGTGCTCCGCACTCATCGATGGCTGCCATGCATTCCGCCGGGCTCAGACGACGATCCAAAATGTCTTCCGGATAGTCGATCTTGCCGCAGCCGGCGCACGCTAGATTACAGCGGAACAACGGCTCTAACATGAGCACCAGCGGATAACGCTCCACCCCGCGCAGCCGTTGCCTCAGAACGTAGCGCAAAACGGCCAGACTTTGACGTAATGGAATTCCCATCGTGAGCTTTCGAACCCAATGCCGCCGAGCGACCCGGTGACCACTGTAACTTAATACCTCAAATCGTCAAGATACCGTGCGTGTTCTGAGATAACCCGCACAGAAAAATATTCATTTCCGATGGCGGCCCGGCACAGCGGACTACTTCTTCGGAGGGCTGATTGCTGGTGCAGACAGCCGCGACCCGAAAGCGGCGCGTGAGTGCGTTCGTTTGGCACTACGTTCGGAAAAGCTCAAGAAAGACGCAATCTCGATGATTGGTGCCGGCAAGCTTCAGCCCAGCGATATCCAACTTGTTGTGTCGCTTCTCCAGTCGGGTGACGTGGAGCCTCGGCAATGCGCGATTCTTTCCTACGGCCGTGGAATGGACCACCTGGCTATTGAACACATGGTTCCCCTACTGGAGGAGCTTGCATTACACGGAGCGGATGGACTTTGGGCGGTGCTGGACATCATTTCGATGATTCTGCACGGAGGTAAAGAACCATCAAAACCTCTTATCGCGGTCCCGCGGAATGTGTTGGTTGACCCCGCACTATTTGAGAACGTGCCCGGCGCCATGGGCGGACATCACTTGGAGGTGCTGGTAAAACTTCTGTCCCGTAACGACCTCTTTGATCGCGGGTTCGCACGTGCGCTCGTGAAGCAGCTTCTCAGCATCTGCGCCCGAAGCCGGGCCGATATCTTTCACGAGTTGGCCGGCCCGGTTAGTGCAGCTCTTAGGGCTCTTATGGATTCACATCCTCAGGAGGTCTGGGCAGGCGTTGCGCGACTGCTCCGAGCAAATGACTGGCGGGTTCGGCACCGCCTCGAGACTTTAATTGCACTTAGGCACGCTGATCACTTGGGGCCGGGACTCCTCTACGGTTTGCCCAGCTAACCTCTACCAAAAATGGGCGCGTAAAGACCCGGCGCGTCGGGCACCCATTGTCGTGGACTGGCTGCCAATCGCGACAAGGGCGGAGGACGGCTCACTTTGTTGGCATCCGGCACTCCAGGATTTCATCGCAGAGTTTGGGAATCAGCCCGGTGTCCTTAGCGCACTATCTGTGCGGTTTTTGCCGCACTTCTCGTGGGGTTCTCTGGTGCCTCAGCTTGAGCCGCTGGTAAAACTGCTGAATTCCTGGTCGGCACACAGTCGGGCTGAAGTGCGTCAATGGGTAAGCGACGAGGTCAATAGGATTCGCGCCGAAGTGCGGGACGAACGGCGGCGTGATGACGAAGCTTTGATCCGATTTTCGTAGCCAACATTTGTGTCACAAAAAACGCTGTGCCTCGGTTCCGCGACGTAATCACGTTTGGTGCGCTCCATTCCCTCACTTTGCCAGAACCATTTGCTGCAATATGTTTTGACCGGAAAATGGAGCAAGTGCGGAGCGCGCTTAGACGCTTGGATTCGTTCAATTGACGACCAATGGTGACACATAGTCCCGGTACGGTCAGAGGACTGAAAATCCTCGTGTCGGCAGTTCGATTCTGTCCCTGGCCATACCCACTCCCTTTGGGATTCAACCAGTTAGATCCTCTGCGGTCTCGGTTGAGTTCCATTTTTAGCTTCTACTTTGCTAAGACTCTGCCAGTTTCGATTCCTGATCGAGTGATGTGTGAGTTGCTCCTTGTCCGTAATCAACCCGGCGAGGATGCCCTCTCGAATCGCTTGTTCGTCGGGAGTTAATGAGCCGTTAGTCCGGCGCTGCGAGATGCCGGCAAGCCCGTGCTTGAAAGCATTCTTGGTTTGCCGGTGGACCGGATTTCCCGCGTATTCCTGCCATTGGAGATAGCATAGCGAATCGAGTGCGATTTTTCCCCTGAATTGGCGAAGCTATTCGTTCTGTCAGTCTTGGGATGGATTCGAATTGTTGCCGGTTTATCTACTGGCAAAGTAGTGGCAAAGTCAAAAAAAGTCTCTTGTGTTTTCTTGCGGCTAGGGATGCTAGAGAATCCTGAATCCTCGTGTCGTTGCATTCGATATTACAGGAATCTGTGCTATTCGCGGAGCGCAACATGTGCGCGCGATCCTTAATGGTCATTCGGCACTCGAAAGCTTTTGTTGGACGAATCGCGTCAGACACGCGACGCTTTTAAAATTGCCAGGCCGGATATCTTCGTCCTTTACGATGATGCCGAACGCTTCTTCCAGGGCAAGCAATAGCTGCAGCGCTGCAACGGAATCCAGAAAACCATCCTCGTCTAAAAGAACAAGTTCCTCGTTTAAAAATTCGTCCAGGCTAGAATGATAAAGTCGCCGCACAAGGGTTTCGACAGTCTTGCGAATCTCTTCCCGCTTCACGCTAAAACTCTTCTTGCCGGATTACTCTTCCCCAGATGTTGGCGTACTCAGGAAACTCCTTTAGATAGAACGCGTAAAGGGATCCGAAGATAGTCACGATCTTGTCGGCGGAAGCGTCCAGGGCAGGATAGATTTTGATAACTACTCGGCCCTCGTCGTCACAAACGGCAAAACAGGGCAATACGGGAGCTTTTAGAATCTCGATCAAGCGAAGGACCTGAACATCAAGAAAAAGCTTCTTATGGCAGAAATCAATCTCCACCTTCGGATCGCCTTCAGGAAAGCCTCTTATGTCGATATGAAGAACACCGTTAGCCTCCAAGCCCTGGCGTATCTGGTTCAACGCCCGAAAACGATGCCAGTAATCCCCGTTGTAAGCAACGTACTGCCAAATATGATGCGGGGCTTTTCCCCAACGTCGTGCGCGCCGCGCAGGATCGGTCATGCCGGTTCGTAAAACCAGGTAGCCCTTCTTAGCCAGAACCGGAGGTATCATGACGCTCAGCCCATATGCATGGCCGGATAGCAAGATAGCTCCCTTTCCAACGGCTAGCGCTTTGTTTAAATGCGCTTCTCCCTCCATACGGATCCAACTCGTGTATCGGTCGGCTAGGTTGCACCACGCATAGATCAAGCAGATGCGCCATTTTCGTAAAATCAGGTGCCTTCTTGCGACCTCCCACCGCCTCTCGTCGTTCAAGTTTCCGTCCATCGCTTCACAGATGTATCGAGCCTGTTTTCTCGCGTGGAGAGAAAACCAGCCTATGAGAGGCACGACTATTTCGATCCAATTGAAAAACCAGTGGACAGGGACACGCCTGGCTATCTCTCTAAGCCCCGGCATCCGATGGCACAAACGTATGAAAGGCACCCTCGTCATTCCGCTAGCTCTCTTGTCTCGAGGGATTTCAGCGCGTCGCCGCGCTGCTCAAATAGAAACCTCGCGACCTTCCCGTGAAGGTTACGCGGCAAGCTCTTGCGGAAGAGGATTTGTCTGGGACACTTATATCCGTCCAGATGTGTCGCGCAGTATTTGAGTAGCTCTCCCGGCTTCAATCTGCCCGAACGGACAACCACGGCTCCGACTGCTTCGTCGGATTTGCCCAACCGAAGCGGGAAAACGACGGCCTCACGGACTTGCGGATGAGAACGAATGATATTTTCCACCTCCGCAGGCTCTACTCGATTGGCCGCCACTTTGATGAATTTGCTCTTTCTTCCCACGATATAAACGTTGCCTTCGTCGTCGGCCTTCCCTAGATCACCGGTATAGATGTATTTGCCGCGCCGGCTTGGACTGTCTTTCAGGTGCTTCTTCCATCGGCGCGTGATCTTGGAAAAATCAAAGACAATCTCCCCGATCTTTCCCGCTCCAAGCTCCTCGCCGTCATCGCTCAACACAGCCATTGGAAACGGTCCCGCAAGTTGGCCCACCGCCTCCGGAACGTCAGAGAGATTGTAGGAGGAAGCCGGATGAATGTGAGTCCCGCCATAGCGTTGGCGGATGCGGAGGCCGAAGCGCTGCAGAAAGCGGTCATATACGTATCTCGATAGAGGCGCGCCGCCCGAGATACAGAGCCTGAGCGAGGAAAAATCGACCCGAAAGGAGACTGGGATCGACGCTAACATCTCGAAGATAAACGGCACTGCGTAGAGAACGGTGATCCTCTCTTTTTCGATCGCCTCGGCCGCCGCGAGTCTCTGAAACTTTTCTTGAATCACGATTTTGCAGCCGGCGACAACCGGGAGGATGACATGGTTGGTGATGCTCGAGCCGCTGTTATACGGACGAGACGACAAGAGCACGTCTTCCGTACTGATCGCCAATAGCTCCTGCCGTAACTTGGCTCGCTCAAGAGCGGCGCCCGCCGTCCAGTAGTAGAGGGCGGGCGTTCCCGTGCTTCCTGAACTTGAGACTGCGATGACGCGTTCTTCGCGCACCAATCCTCGTCTCTTAAAGCCTCGCTCCGAATCGGGTAGATGTAACCCGTTCTTTCTGTCCCAAACGAGCGTTCCGTAAAGGCTGCGACATTCTTTTTCTACTGTATTGAGAAAGGACCGGTCCCCCACGGCTAATCGCGGCTTCACTCTCGGAAGCTGCGGTGAGATTTTTCCCGAGGACAAAACCGGAATGACCGTCGCGCCGACGGCGCATCCTGCGTAGAAAACGACATGAAACTCCGGGGATGGAGGCACGCCGAGAATGATGGGGTCTTGGGGCTTGAAATTGAGTTGTTGCAGGAAAGCCGCGCATGATCTAACTTCTCGGAACAACTGCGCATAACTGACCGAGCGCCGCTCGCCCGCAACCGCAATATTTTCCGGCCTACTCTCGGCCTGCCGCCATAGAACGTGGTAAAGCATTATTTTTCGAACCGTCGAGAAAGGTAGTGGGCTATTAGTGTGTTGCTAGGGTTCGTATCGTCTTTTTTGCGCAACCTGACCATAAGGCACAGTCAGATTGCCGGGATAATGAGAACGGCGAAAAACTGAAACGCGAGCATATATGTTTAGTTCCCATATCAGCTCACGATTCGGCATCGGGATTTCCCTGATTTTCGGCTTCCAAATACCTTGCGTACTGGGCGTATATCTTTTAGTTTTCTTTGCGACTTCGGCGACTAGCTTCTAGCTATAAGCGATGGCCAGCAGCTTTTTCTGCTTCACCTGCAAGCGTAACCAAGCTGCCCCAGACTGGGACCTTTTTGCTTCCAGTGTATCGATTAGTTAGTTAACTAATGAGTATTGCGGATCTGCGTTTCGAATATAACATTGGCAAACGCCGCCTGGCAAGCTACCTGCCGATCCGCTGGAGTCTTCCCCTGTGCTTGTTTCGTGCTTGTTGTATTGACAAACAGGTACAGTAAAATGGGGAGAAGAGGGGAGAGAGGCGCTGATTTTCTGTTGGTTGTTGCCGGTGAATGGTGATTCAGAGCTGAAGCTGGTAAACTCGAAATCAAGTGTATAGCAACCTTACGGTTCATCCGGTCTGCGCAGAGGATTGGCAATCATCGTGTCGTTTTGGTTCGATTTCGGACCTGAGAATTCTTCGGGAAACTCGATTTGCCCCTTCTTTATCACGCCAAGCGGCCAGTCCCGCAATTTAGATTTCCTCGTTGACGCCATAAATTACCTGAAGTAAAAGTCGGATCAGCCGCTGGGGGAGCTTGTTGCCACAGCGTAGCTCGATCCTGTCATACTTCCAGTTTCTCCCGCGAGCAACATCTCCGCTTCGGTCTCTGTTTTATGGTAACCACGACCAAAAAAGGCTCTAAGAATAAAAAGGCAAAACTGCGCCGTCGCGTGGTGAAGACGTCGCTGCCTGAACAAGCGCGCACGATTGCGGAGCTACGCCAGCAACTCGAAGCGCGCAACCGCGACCTCGCGGCGCTTTGTGATGTGACCGCCGCCGCCAGCCAGTCCCTGGAGATCAAGCCGGTCCTGGACGAGGTGGTAAAGAAAATTACAGATATTTTCGCTTTCGATTCGGTGAGTATTTTTCTCTTCGATCCGAAGAATGAAGTCCTTAACGTGATGGCGGCAGCTGGTATCCACGAAATACAAGCTCTTCCCAGAGCTTTTCGCCGTGGGCGTGGACTTACAGGCAGGGTTGCTGAAACCGGGCAATACTTGATCTTCGAGGACGTGAGATCCGATCCTCGATATCGACAAATGACCGAAAATAACGCGATGCAGAGGATGGGCGACTGTTTTATTGCGATTTTTCCGATCAAGGCGAAAGAGAAGTTTTTAGGGACGATCAACTGCATCAACACAGAGCCGCGAAAGCTAACAACGGGAGAAATTCGACTGATTAACTCCATGGCGGATCAGATCGGTGTCGCAGTCGAGAACATCAATCTCTTTGAGGAAGTTGAAAATAAGACCAAGGATCTGGAAACCTCCAACGCGGAACTGCGGGAGGCACTGGAGCATCAGACGGCGACCGCGGAGGTGCTCGGCATCATTAGCCGCTCGCCCACGGACGTGCAGCCGGTGCTCGATGCCATCGTCGAGAGCGCCGCTCGCGTTTGTGGGATTGATGACGTTGTATTGCGACTCAATGAGAACAACGCTCTGGTTCCGCGTGCTCATTTTGGTTCCGTGCCCCCTGACCGCGTTGAGGTCAGTATCGATGAGCTACATATTCGCTGGATGCGCGAGCACGGCGCGCTCCATATTCCAGACGTCCGTGAACAGAACGATTTCCCGACGTTAGGTCGCGGCCGCGAGTGGCGCACCTTCCTGGCCGCCCCCCTTCGTCAGCAGGGAGAATTTATTGGATTACTGGCCGCGCGTCGCATTGAGGTACGCCCCTTCACCCCGGCGCAGATCAAGCTCCTAGAAACTTTCGCCGACCAGGCCGTGATCGCAATCGAGAATGTTCGACTCTTCAACGAGTTAAGGGAGTCATTGGAACAGCAAAAGGCCACGAGTGAAATCCTGGGTGTCATTGCCAGCTCACCAACTGACATTCGGCCGGTGCTGGACGTAGTAGCTCAAAACGCCGCACGCTTGTGTGATGCAAGTGATGCGGCCATTTGGCGTACTGACGGCGATAAGTATTGGCTTGTCGCGTCGCATGGTTCAATTCCGGTGCCCCGGTCCGAGGAAAGTAGACCAATGACTCGCTCTAGACCGAGCGGCCGAGCAATGTTCGATAAAGAAACCGTTCACGTCCATGACATTATGAGCCCGGACTCTCTAGCGGAGTTTCCTGAAGCCTTTCGGTCAGGCGGTGTCCGAACTGTTCTGGTCACACCATTGCTTCGCGAAGGGCTTGTGATCGGAACGATTCACATTCGACGCACGGACGTCCGTCCATTCATGGAAAAACAAATTGCCCTTCTCAAAACCTTCGCCGACCAGGCCGTGATCGCCATCGAAAACGTCCGGCTGTTCAAGGAATTGCAGGAGCGCAACCGCGACCTCACCGAAGCGCTGGAGCAGCAGACGGCTACCGGTGAGGTCCTGCGAGTCATCGCTTCCTCACCTACCGAGCTTCAACCGGTTCTCGATACACTGATCGCGAACGCGGTGAAGCTATCCGGTGCTACTAAGGGTCATGTCCGTCAAGTCGACGGCGAATTTTATCGGGTTGTCGCCCATTACGGCGAGAGCCTGGAAAGGATCAGTTTCCTACGCGCCAACCCGCTACCAGCGAACCCGGACATGCCGATTGGCCGGGCGTTAGTCGAGCGCAGACCTATTCATATTCTGGACGGCGTATTAGAACCTGAACCGCTAGCTTCATTTTCGCGCCAGACTGGCGTACGAACGCTGCTAGCTACACCTCTGCTGCGAGAAGGAACGCCAATTGGCGGCATCATTATATGGCGCGACATCGTTGAACCGTTCACGGAACGTCAGATCGAGCTGGTCAAAACTTTCGCTGATCAAGCGGTCATCGCCATCGAAAATGTTCGGCTGTTCAAGGAAATCCAGGAGCGCAATGCAGAATTGCGCGAGGCGCTGGAGCATCAGACTGCAACGGCCGAGGTGCTCGGCATCATCAGCCGCTCACCGACTGACGTGCAGCCGGTCCTAGACGCCATTGTCGAGAGCGCCGCGCGGGTTTGTGGAATTGATGACGTGGTGCTGCGACTCCGCGATGGTGACACTATGGGTGTTCGGGCTCATTTTGGTCCCGTTCCCATACCGATTGCCCGCGTCGAACTCAGTATTTATACGCCACAGTTTCGCTGGATACGAGAGCATGGCACGCTTCACGTTCCAGATGCCCGCGCCCAGAATGATTTCCCAACCTTGGGTTCAACGTCCGTCTCACGCACCATGTTGATCGTTCCCCTTCGTCAGCAAGGGGAACCCATTGGAACGCTGAGCGCACGTCGCACCGAGGTTCGCCCCTTCACTCCCGTGCAGATCAAGCTTCTTGAAACTTTTGCCGACCAAGCCGTTATCGCCATTGACAACGTCCGGCTGTTCCAAGAACTCCAAGAGCGGACGAGCGAGCTGGCACGATCCGTTGGGGAATTAAAAGCCTTGGGAGAAGTCGGTCAAGCGGTCAGCTCCACTCTGGATCTCGAAACGGTCCTCGCCACTATTGTTGCTCACGCAGTCCAACTTTCCGGAACGGATTGCGGAGTCATTTACGAGTACGATGAACCAACTCAAGAGTTTCATCTGAGAGCGAGCCACCGGATGGAAGCAGACGTGGTTGACGCGCTTCGAGCAGCGCCGATACGCTTGGGTGAAGGCGTTACAGGACAAGCGGTAACGACTCGCGCGCCGGTCCAGGTCCCGGACATTTTAGATCAGCGTGAATACACCGGGACTAGAGTGCGGCCTATGCTTATGCGACTCGGATATCGATCTCTTCTTTCGATCCCGCTTTTCCGCGAACAGCAAATCATGGGAGGTCTAACCGTTTGGCGGAAGCAGTCTGGAAACTTCGAACCGGAAATTGTGAATCTTCTTCAGACGTTTGCGACTCAGTCCGCCCTCGCGATTCAAAACGCACGATTGTTCCGTGAGATCGAGGATAAGGGCCGCGAGATTGAGACGGCTAACCGGCATAAATCAGAATTTCTTGCCAATATGTCGCACGAGCTGCGCACGCCATTGACCGCTATTATCGGATTCTCGGAAGTGCTCTCGGAGAAGCTATTCGGCGAACTGAACGACAAGCAGAACGAATATATGGACGATATCGTCTCCTCAGGGCGCCATCTTCTGTCGCTGATCAACGACATTCTGGATCTGTCCAAAGTCGAGGCGGGGCGGATGGAATTGGATCTGACGAAGTTTGACTTACCAACCGCAATCGACAACGCTCTGATTCTCATACGAGAACGGGCGACGCGGCGCGGTATCAGGCTACGGCATAGCGTAGGCGAGCAGCTGGGCGAGGTCCTCGGTGACGAGCGAAAGTTCAAGCAAATTCTTTTGAATCTTTTATCGAATGCGGTGAAGTTTACTGCGGAAGGTGGACGTATCGACGTCGATGCCGTGCTGACCAACGGAGCGGTAGAGATATCGGTGAGCGACACGGGCATCGGTATTGCTCCCGAAAACCAAGAGACGATCTTTGAAGAGTTTCGTCAGGTGGGTACCGATTATTCCAAGAAGCGCGAAGGGACGGGTTTAGGGTTGACGCTCACGCGGAAGTTTGTCGAATTGCATGGTGGCAAAATTTGGGTCGAAAGTGAAGTCGGCAAGGGCAGTACATTCACTTTCACGCTGCCGGTCAACCAATAAAAGTTTGATGGCGAACGAACTAATACTGATCATTGAGGACAACGAGAAAAATCGTAAGCTCATTCGTGACTTACTTCAGGTCAAGGGTTATCAAACTATCGAGAGCGAGACAGCGGAGGACGGACTAAAACTGGCACACGAAAAAATTCCCGCTCTCATCCTCATGGACATCCAACTCTCTGGCATGGACGGCATCACTGCGATGAAGCAGCTCAAGGCGGCGCCTAAAACTAAGAGCATACCGATTGTCGCCATTACGGCATCGGCGATGACACACAATAGGCAAACGATGTTGGCTGAAGGATTCGACGGTTATCAGACTAAACCGCTTAGCTTGAAGGAATTCCTCGGCGAACTAGAACGATTAATTGCTAAGCAGGATGGGTAGTCGACTTACTTTGCCACAACTTTGCCAGAACTATGTATTCTAACCTGTTCGAACCGGAAAATTGAGCGGGCGCGGAGCGGCTTCAGACGCTTGGATTCATTCAGTTAGCGACCGATGGTGTGCGCCTGTCCGCGGAATGCTACGCTGGTTTTTTATCGCGGAGGCTCGCTGCCTAAAAAATTTTCTTGCAGAAAAAACACGAAATCTGTATAAATGGTTTTAAATTCAGTAGGAAGGAAGGAGACTATGCAAGATACGCAGACGAATCGTGACGAAGAGATCCGTCAAGTCGCATACAAGCTTTGGCAAGAGGAAGGGTGTCCGGACGGATACGATCTTCAGCACTGGCTGAAAGCTGAGACAGTATGGCTGGAGGAAAAGCGCCCGAAAAATAAGCCTAAACAGTCCAAGTCTCTTAAGGCAAGAAAAGGAAGACAAACCCGGACCGCTGAACAGGAGCTGTAGTTTCCGTCTTTACAACGGAACTTTAGATCTTTTTCTCGCTTGTCGGATCTGACCGAGAGTGACCCGATCGGCATCCTGAAGAATTCACTCGTCGTTACCCAGCTTTCCCGTTAAGTCATTCTCCCTTGGAACGTTGACTGAACCTACTCACTCACGACTACGTTATCCAAGTGTCCGACCGACGGTTGACTGACCTGCATACCGGAAAACGTATCGATGAACCCACAAACAAAGCGATTTTGTTTTGTGGCCATGTTATTTCGGCTATACGGGGCTGGCAGGAGTCGGGCCAGCCAGGATCTGCTCTCGGATTGGTTGGTCGTCGGCAGTTAATGCGCCGTTAGCTGGGTGATGCCGGCCAGGCCGTTTGAATGCATTCTGGTTTGCGGGTGGACCGGATCTGCCTGGTATCCCTGCCATTGGCGTAGGATAGCGAATCGACCGGGATTTTTCCTCTTAATTGAGGTAGCTATTCGTCCTCTCTCAGTTTTGAATAAGGGTCTAGAGGTAACACAGCCCGTTTGTTAAACTTGAGCTATGTCTATACAAAGGAAAAAGAACATAGCTAAAAAGCCTACTAAATGCCCTTGCTACTGCGGTTAGTAAACCTTCTTTAACCCTTAACCTCTAGAGAAAAGGAGGAATCGATTATGGAAGAGAACGAGAAAAGCGGCCTACTCGGGAAAGCCATGCACGTTGGAGAGCAGCTGGCGGAAGTGGGAGGCGAAGCCGCGCGCTTGAAAACCGTAGCTTCTCACGCCGTCGAAGATGCTGTGACTGAGGCCAAGCGGTTGGCCAAGCGCAGCCGTTATGCCGCTGAAGACTTGATGGAAGATGCGGCCCATCGCGTCAAGCGCGATCCGATACGCTCAGTGGCCCTTGGCTTGGCGATCGGCCTCGGCGTGGGCGCGCTGGCTGTATGGGTGGGGACGCGCAACACCAGAGAGTAGTCAAAAAGAAGCAGTTGTAACCTGTTCCCTATCGTCCTACTGAATCAGCGCACGAATTTTATATGTTCGGTAGGTTGAGGCCTTTGACCGCAGCTCGAAGGAAGTCCCAAATGTCGCCGTAGGTCTTTGGCTCCGGCACACACGCGCGGTGAAGTGTGTCAATGGTATGCGACGAGTCAACAGGATTCGGGGTGATTTTGTCGGGCTATCACCATTAAAAAAAAACGTGGGGAGCTTGAATGTTCCATTGCGCTCCTTCGGCGGGAGATATGATCTGAACAGCTTAGCTGGCCGATCGGTAGATACCGTGGCGGATTTTCGGCGCGCCACCGATTGATGTCGCCGGGAGAGAATTCGTTATCTGCCGATTCCACGGCGACTCGATAAATCTTCTATTCCAAGCACCCAGTGATCGCCCCGATCGATCGCGCTGCCTTCGTTTAATTGCGGGGCATGGAAATTCCAGGCATCGGTCTCCGCTGACCAAGGGCGCGCCGGCTCACCTTTTGGCGACGGCTGCTGAGCGAGAGCCCAGATAAATGCTGCTACCCAACCAAGAACCGTCCAACCGAAAATAAGATTCACCCAGAAAATACGAGCGCCGTGCTCGGTCCTGCGAATCTCCGCAATAATGGTCGGGAGGAAATAAAGACTTAGACCGATTAGGATTGTCAGTCCGAGAATTGCACCATCCATGGTACGTCGCTGGTCCTCCTTGAGACTTTGGCCATCCATTGGCAAAAGCATAAGAAGTGCCAAATCGGAAGATGGCTGCCGTCTTGGAATTTACTGAGGTGGCGGGACTGTGATCGTGACCGTCTTGTCATCATCCGCGGTCTAGAATGCCTTAAAACTCCACGCTATCTCTGGTAGACATTATTTTCCCGGTTGGACTAGTAGATACAAATTTTGACAATGCCGGTTGGGATTGTACACGCTTGTCACAGGTTGACCTCCGAGGCTGCTCCATAGTAATAAGGGCGCCAAGGATAGCGGCCCATGATTGTTTTGTTTGACAGCTTTAAATTGCGCCGGGTCTCGCTTGATGCCAAGTTTCATCGTTTCGGCGTGTATCCCTTGGTCTTCATGCAATTGTCAAAAGCTTGCCCTTTGCTGCCAGCGCCGGCAAAGGTGGCCTCACGCTCGCACGCCGACAAGTCACGGTTATAGCTCTCCGTAGTTCGGCTGTCGCTCAATCCGGCCGGGCGCTGGTTAGCGCAGCCCGCTAGAAATAGCGCGGCAGCGATCAATGAGCGAAACTTCATACCTGAAAATCGAGTAACTAAAAGACTAGCATATTCCCACGAAGTAAGCGTTACAAAGGTCCTCTTGATTGTCAATCAAGTGTCTGTTGCCTTGGTTGCCTCTAGTCTAGATGAATGGGTCAGGGTGGTTGGGATTCGCTCATAGCTTGACTCTTCGAGAACGAAGCGGCCTCAAGATCTTTCCTGTGGCTTAAGTGGTTTTCGTTATTACAGGGGCTGACTTCCCTTGTTGTTAGCGCTCGATTGTCGATGAGACAGAAACTGTTTCTCCGGTAATTAACAGGTTGTCTGAGCGCTTACGAAACCTGATTTTCACGTTTTCGTCGGCTATCTCTTCGCTAAGGCTCTTAACGAGCTCTGTAACTCGCGTCTTGGGAAATTTCTCTATGGATTCACCGAGGGCCCTGACATGATCACGAATGATCACGGACGAAAAGGGCCCTAAGATCTCGGCAAGTTCATGGGTCATGCGGTCAAAAAAGTTCGCCGGTACGACCTCTCGAGCGTCATCCGTTGCGTTGGATGTGACTGCTGGACCCGTAAACTGGGAGGTGGCCGGTTTCTCTTCCCTCCTCTTCGATTGTTCGGTCGGGGCAACTGGGCTGATACCTTGCGCCTCAACGACAGTCAAAGCCTCCGCCTGCTTGAAAAAGGAAGACATCCCCTTTATCCCATTGGTTAGAGTCTCCAACTGCGAATTGAGATCGTTTACCCGCCGATCCTGGTCTGCCAGAAGCTTCTCTTTATTTTTCACCTGACTTTCCAAGTCTTGGATTTTTGCAGTAAGGTTTTGTTCCAGCCCTTTGAGGGTCGACTCCTTTGCCCGAACGATCTCTTCTCTGTCTCTAAGCTCGGCTTCCAGCGTAGCGATCTTTGCGCTGGAATTCTCAGCGAGTTGCTGCACGCGCTTAGCTTCACTACCCGTTT
>WNFW01000323.1_pt1 | contig 58210 bp, 50 predicted proteins | sample 5400131 | NCBI WGS metagenome assembly WNFW01 (sample SAMN13153362, study PRJNA577476) | soil metagenome | isolation source: 20 cm soil or saprolite under grassland replicate 1 | place: USA:California | collected 2016-06-15
GCGCCCCGCGTCGGGCTCGATCAAGCGGAGGATGGCCCGCCCGACGGTAGATCGAGCCCGACGCGGGGCGCGTCACGATCGACGGTCAGGACGTGGTCGCCCTCGGGGCGCGGCCCCTGCGCGCGCTGCGACGCCGAATGCAGATCGTGTTTCAAGATCCCTACGGCTCGCTCAACCCGCGGATGACGGTGCGCCAGATGCTCGCCGAGCCGCTGGCGATCCATCGGATCGCGAGCGGGGCCGACGCCCAGCGACGCATCGCGGCCCTGCTCGAGGAGGTGGGCCTCGATCCGAGCTTCGCGCAGAGCTACGCGCACGAGCTCTCGGGCGGCCAGCGGCAGCGTGTGGGGATCGCCCGCGCCCTGTCCGTCGAGCCGCACTTCCTCGTGCTCGATGAGCCGGTGAGCGCGCTCGACGTGTCCATTCAGGCCCAGGTCCTGAACCTGCTCGCCGAGCTGCAACGGGGGCGCCGGCTCACCTACCTGTTCATCGCCCACGATCTCGCGGTCGTGAGACACATCGCGGATCACGTGGCGGTCATGTACCTCGGCAAGATCGTGGAGCGCGCGCCCGCGCCCGCGTTGTACGCCGGCCCCCGCCACCCCTATACCACATCGCTGCTCTCCGCGGTGCCGGTGCCGGATCCCAAGGCCCAGCGGCAGCGCATCGTGTTGGCAGGCGACGTACCGTCCCCCGCGCACCCGCCGCCCGGCTGCCCCTTCCATCCGCGCTGCCCACACCCGAAGAAGGACGCGCGCTGCCGCACCGAGCCCCCGGCGTTGCGCGAGGTCGCACCCGGGCAGCTCGCCGCCTGCCACTTCGCCGAGCAGCCGCTGTGACCGCGCGACTCGCCGCCATGCTCCGCGACGCCCAACTCTGGGTGCCCATCGGCGTTCTCATCGCCGGCCTGCTGGTCCTGTGGTGGATCCGCTAGCTCCGGCCACACAGGTCGACGACCGGCGGCTGCGTCGCCTGCAGCTCGCCGGCATTGCCAGCGGCTTCACCGCCGGTGCCTGGCTGGGCGCCGCGGAAGCGCCCACCAAGATGGTGACCCTCGGGCTCTCGCCCGTCGTGATCTCGCTGGCCATGGTGCTGGGAGTGTTCCTCGCGCGCTGGAGCCTGCCCGCCCTGCTCCGCGGCACGGCCGCGATCGGGGCCGACGTGCGGCAGGCGCCTCACCTCATTGTGTGGGCCGTGCTCGCCGGCTGTCTCTGGTCCGTCGCCAACACCCTCACCATCTACGCCATCCGCGACATCGGCCTCAGCATCGCGTTTCCTCTATGGAACGCGAACAGTCTGCTGGGAATCGTGTGGGGGGCCGTGTTCTTCAACGAGCTCCACGGAACCGGTTGGCGACGCCGCCTCGGTGTGCTCGGCGGGGCCGCCCTGATGTTCGCGGGCGCGACGCTGCTCGCGGTCGCGTCGGCGGCCGGGGCACCTGCGGGCCATGCAGCACGAGGTGTCGCCGCCGCGCTCGCGGCCGGCGCCCTGTGGGGCACGATGTACATCCCTTATCGGAAGGCCTACCTCACCGGCATGAACCCGCTGGCCTTCGTCACGTTCTTCACGGTGGGCGAGGTCGTGATGATGCTGGCGCTTGCCCTGGCCGACCGCGGCGGCGTCGCGGCGCTCGCCGCGGAGCTCGCCGGCGCGCGCGACGTGCTGTTCTGGCTCCTGCTGGGCGGCTTCGTGTGGGTCGTAGGCGATCTGTTCCAGCAGTACGCAGCCAAGTATGTCGGCATCAGCCGGGGGATTCCGCTGTCCAACACGAACCAGTTGTGGGGCCTCGTGTGGGGGCTGCTGGTGTTCGGGGAGCTGCGCGGCGGTCCGGCGACGACGTACGGACAGGTGATCGGCGGATCGCTGCTGATGGCACTCGGCGCGGTGGCGATCGCGCTGGCCGCTGCGACGGGCGCCGAGCACCGCCGTTGGCAGGAGGCGGCGGCGCGCGAAGGCGCGCGCTACGGCATAGACCCGGCGTACGTCCGGGCCGCCCTCGCCGGCGAGAGCGCTGGTGCGGCCCCCGGCCGCCGCACCTGGCTCGATTGGCTTCTCGTCGGCGGTGCCACCGCGACGTTCGTCGGTTTCGCGATTGTGGCCCGCGTGCCCCAGCTGACCCTCGGCTGGGGATGGGTGGTGGGTCTCACCGCAGCGATGCTCGCACTGCTCTCCGGAACGGGCTGGCTGCTTTGGCGGACGACGCGGTTCAACTGAGGGGCGGTCTCGCGCGATGCCATGCTCCCTCTCGCATGGTTTGGATGCCAACTGATCCCCAACGCATCGGCAGCTTGGCCCGGCTCCTGATGAACCCCGGGCTTGCGCCCGGGGTCAGTTAAGCGGGCCCCTCGTGTCCATGAATCCCCATCTTGCGCCCGGGGGTCCATCATGACCGGCTCCTCGTGAACCCCGGGCTTGCGCCCGGGGTCAGTAGAGACTCTTGCCATGTCTAATCATCGCGCGTACCAGCTCTACGCCCATATCACCTGGCACACCTGGAAGAGGGTGGGGTGCATTGACCAGGCTGCAGCTCGGGAGCTTCAGAGCGCCATCACTAGCGCGTGCGAGGACTTGGGCGTTCGCGTGCTGCGACGGGCAATCCTTGCCGACCACGTGCACGTCGTGTTGAGCTTTCGCCCGGACACGCGGTTGAGCGACTTCGTGCGGCTCGCGAAGAGTGTGGGGGCGCTCAGGGCCAATCGACGGATCCCCGGTGCAGTGCGTTGGGCGCGAGGTTTCTACGCCGCGACTCTGCACAAGCGCGATCTCACCAACGTAATCACTTACGTCACGGCCCAGTTCGAGCGGCACCCCGACCGAATCCCCCGACCCCCGAGAAGTCGTAACTGACCCCGGGCGCAAGCCCGGGGAAATCGAGGGAGGCGATCATTTACGCCGGGCGCAAGCCCGGGGTTCACGGAGGACGGGGCCTCGAGTGTTGGAGACAGGGTTCCTCCCCCAGGCGGAAGACGTGTGTCCGCGATAGTTTCTTCTCCCATGGCTACGCCCCTCCGCGTTCTGGCATCGGTTTCCCTCGCTCTGCTCGCCCCCGCTGCTCTCCCGGCGCAGCAACCGACCTTCACCATCGAGCAGGTGATGGCCGCTCCGTTCCCCGACGAGCTCACCGCCGCGCCCACCGGCGGCGCGGTGGCTTGGGTCTTCAACACCCGCGGCGCGCGGAACATCTGGGTCGCCGCGCCGCCTGACTACGCCGGCCGGGCCGTGACGGCGTACGCCGAGGACGACGGGCAGGAGGTGGGCGACCTGCGCTGGACGCCCGACACGCGCGCCATCGTGTTCGTGCGCGGTGGCGGCCCGAATGGAAAAGGTGAGTATCCCAACCCCCACAGCCTGGTCGCGGGCGTCGAGCAGGCGGTGTGGGTCGTGCCGATCGCGGGCGGGAGTCCGCGGCGCATCGGCGAGGGGCACGCGCCGGCGGTCTCCCCCAAGGGCGACCACGTGGCGCTCCTGAGACGGGGCCAGGTCTGGTGGGCGTCGCTCGCGGACACGTTGCCCGCCGAGCAGGTGATTCACGCGCGGGGGACGGCCCGCTCGCTGCGCTGGTCGCCCGATGGCTCGAAGCTCGCGTTCGTGAGCGACCGCGGCGACCACGCGTTCGTCGCCGTCTACGACGTCGCGACGAAGACGCTGCGCTTTCTGGATCCGAGCGTCGACTCGGACGCGGACCCGGTCTTCTCGCCCGACGGCCGGCGCATCGCCTTTCGTCGAAACCCGGCGGGTGCAGAGGGACTGCCCTTCACGCCCCAGCGGGCGGGCCAGCCGTGGTCCATCCGCGTCGCCGAAGTGGCGAGCGGCGCGGGACGCCAGGTCTGGATCGCCGACTCGGGGCCCGGCAGCGTGTTCCGCGAAGTGGTCGCGGACAACCAGATCCGCTGGGGGGCCGGTAACCGCATCGTGTTCCCGTGGGAGAAGGACGGCTGGACGCATCTATACGCCGTCCCGGTCGACGGCGGTCGGGCGGCGCTCCTCACGCCGGGAGGGTTCGAAGTCGAGCACGTAGGCATGAGTCCCGACGGGGCGACGATGGTGTTCAGCTCCAATCAGGACGACATCGAGCGACGCCATATCTGGAAAGTGTCCGTGTCGGGGGGCCCGCCGACGGCGCTGACCCGCGGGACCGACCTCGAGTGGACGCCCGTGATAACCGGTGACGGTCGCGGTGTCGCGTTCATCCGAGCCGGCACCCGCAAGCCGCCTCGCCCGGTCATCCTGCTCGGCCCGGGCGGGGGCACGCCGCGCGACCTCGCGCCGGGGGCGAGTCCGGCCGACTTCCCGGAGGCACCGCTCGTCGACCCGCAGCCCGTGCTCTTCCCCGCCGCGGATGGGATGACGATCCATGGTCAGCTGTTCGTGCCGCGCGGCATCAAGACAGGGGATCGGCGCCCCGCCGTGATCTTCTTCCACGGCGGCTCGCGACGTCAGATGCTCTTGGGATGGCACTACTTCTACTATTATCGCAACGCGTACGCGCTGAACCAGTACCTCGCGAGCCGCGGCTACGTCGTCCTGTCCGTCAACTACCGCAGCGGGATCGCGTATGGGATGGAGTTCCGTGAGGCGCTCCACTACGGCGCCCAGGGCGCGAGCGAGTTCAACGACGTGCTGGGCGCGGGCCTTTACCTGAACAACCGTCCGGATGTGGATCCCAAGCGAATCGGCTTGTGGGGCGGCTCGTACGGCGGCTTTCTCACGGCCCTGGCTTTGGCGCGCGCGTCCGACCGGTTTGCGGCGGGTGTGGACCTGCACGGGGTGCACGACTGGAACGTCGAGATCCAGAACTGGGTCCCGACCTACGACCCGGCCAAACAGGCGGAAGCGGCGAAGCTCGCCTACGAGTCGTCCCCGCTCGCGTACGTAAAGGATTGGCGCTCGCCCGTGCTGCTGGTCCACGGCGACGACGACCGCAACGTGCAGTTCAGCCAGACCGTGCAGCTCACCGCGGCGTTGCGCACGCAGGGGGTGGACGTCGAGCAGCTGATCTTCCCGGACGACATCCATGACTTTCTGACCCACGCGCACTGGGTGGCGGCATACGAGGCGGCGGCCGACTTCTTCCAGCGGCGATTGGGGAGTACGCCTACGACGGCGGGGCGGCGGTAGCGCCCCTACTGACCCCGGGCGCAAGCCCGGGGTTCACGGAGGAAGGTGCCTCGGGTGAAGACTACCGTACCCCGCTCATCAACCGCTGCACCGGCTTGATGAGCAGGAACATCATCACGGCCGCGCCCAGCGTCACCGCCGCCGTCACGCCGAACAGGGTCGGGAGCGGCGTCGTGCTGATGAAGCCCGCCGACCACCCGGCCAGCTTGTTGCCCAGGGCGTTCGAAAGGAAGAACACCCCCATCATGAGCCCGACCACCTGCTTGGGCGCGAGCTTGGTCACGACCGACAGCCCGACGGGGCTCAAGCACAGCTCACCGAGCTCTTCGATGAAATAGACCGCGACGAGCCAGAGGGGGCTGATCTTCACGCCGCCCTGCGCGATCACCCCAGCCGGCATGAGCAGCACAAAAGCGACTCCCACGAACAGCAGCGCGAGCGCGAATTTCGCCGGTGACGACGGCTGCCGGGGCCCGAGCTTCACCCACAGCCAGGCAAAGAGGGGGGAGAGGAGAATCACGAACGCGGCCTGGATGGATACGAACCACGATGCGTACAGCTTGATGCCGAGCAGCTCGAGGTGGACGTAGCGGTCGGCAAACAGGTTGAGCGTGGACCCCGCCTGCTCGTAGGCCCCCCAGAAGAGGGACGCGAACGCGAAGAACACCACCACCGCCGTCATCCGCTTCCAGTCCTCGGGAGTGAAGCCCCCGGCCGATCCGGTGACGGCGGCCGTCGCGGCAGGCCCGGGTCGCCTGGCGAGACGGTCCATCGCCGGCTGGAGACGGCGGCGACCGAGGACGTACTGCACCAGTCCGAGCGTCATCCCGACACCCGCGCACGCGAATCCGAGATGCCAATCCACGCCTTCGGCGAGCTTGCCGGCGACGACGGGCCCGAGGAGCGCGCCGAGGTTGATCCCCATGTAGAAGATCGAGAAGCCGGCGTCACGCCGCTCGTCCCCCTGCTCGTACAGCGACCCGACGAGCGTCGAGACGTTCGGCTTGAGTAACCCCGTCCCGACCACGATCAAGGAGAGCCCCGCGTAGAAGAACGGCAGCGCGTGGAGCGCAAGCGTGAAGTGGCCGAGCGCAATGACGATCCCGCCGAGCAGGACGCTCCGGTAGTGACCCAACCAGCGATCGGCGATGACGCCGCCGAAGATCGCGGCGAGCCACACGCTGCCGACGTAGTTGCCGTACACGGCGCCTGCGTGGGGGTCGGTGAAGCCGAGCGCCTTCGTCATGTACAGGATCAGGAACCCCCGCATCCCGTAGTAGCTGAACCGCTCCCACATCTCGGTGAAGAAGAGCGTGGACAGGCCGCGCGGGTGGCCGAACCACGACGACCCAGGCGCCGGAGTCGTCACTCGAACAGGTCGTTTTGCTCGACGGGCTCCGACGGCTGCGGGGTCCGGAGGAGGTCGCCCAGCCGCCGCTCCCACTGCTCGACGTCGAAGTGGTGCTCGTCTGGAAGGGCGCGGCGCAACCCAGGAGAGAACTCGTGGAACGCGGCGAGCAGCTCCGTGACGGCCTCCCGCAGGGCCTGGACCTGGAAGCCGCCCTCGGTGGCACCCATGTCTTCGAGGATGCTCTGCTCGGTGCGCGACGCGATGATCGGCTCCGCGCGTCCCTGCACGAAGACGTTGGTCCGCCGCTTGGGACCGCGCTCCTCCTCGATCGGCATCAACCCGATGATGGCGTCGGAGCGCCAGTACTTGCCGTAGCCGAGAAAGACCATGCGGTCGCGTTTGATGTCCATGCTGCCTCCGGAGCGCCGCCCGTCCGCGGTGCGCGGCCCGGGGCCGAAGGCGTCACGGAACCAGGACAGCACGCCGCCGATCACGCTCATGGTTAGTCCTTCTTCATCTTCTTCTTGAGCTCCCGGAGCTGCCGGTCGGCCGCCGCCTCGCGGGCGGCCCGGTCGAGCTGCGACTTGAGCAGCTCGTCTCCCGGATCCACGCCGGGGCGCGGTCCCCCCGCCGCTTGGAGGTCGCGCCACGCCCGTTCGGCCGAGCGCTCCGCCTCGGTGAGGGGCCGGTCGCGCTCCGCACGGACCAGCTGCCCCTGCATGTCCCCCAGCTCGCGCTCGTACAACGCGAGCTCGTCCCGCAGCGCCGCCAGCTTCTTCTCGAGCACGGCCGCGCGCTCCCGGTGCTTCGCCGCGAACCGCCGGGCGACGTCCACCGTCTCCCGATCTTGGATCTCGGACGCGAGCCGGCCCCGGCGCTCGGCATCCGCCAGCCGCTGGCGCTCCTGCGCGAGATCACGCTCGGTGCGCGCCACCGCCTCGCGCGTCTCGCCGACAGCCAGCTTGGCCTCGACCACCGCCTCCCGCATCTGCCGGGCCAGGTCGCGCAAATCCCCCGCCGGCGTCGCCGCGTCCAGGGCGGCGCGCAACGCGTCACGCAGGCGCTCGAACACCGGGAGCTAGCTTTTCCGGACCGTTTTTGCGAAGAACGGCGAGAACACCTGCTCCACCGCCCGCGACTTGCACTTGGGGCAGGCCGGCCGCTTGCGCCCGTGCTCCTCGATCCCCTCTTGCTGGCTGAAGCGCGTGTCGCACTCCGTGCAGCGATACTCATAGATCGGCATGGCGGGGTTTACGATATTCCCCGCCGAAACCAGGGTCAAGTTGACGTCCCGAGCAGCCCCCCGAAGATTGCTCGCATGGCGAACCGCCTCTGGCGCGCCGCCCTCGTCGCCCTGGCGGGGGTCGCCGCGTGCAATGAGGGCCTCCAGCCGACCCCCCTCTGTCCCGAGCGCTTCGTTGGGATCTGCGGCAGGGTGACGTTTCAGGGGACCGAGCCCGACAGCACGGAGGGCGTCTTGGTCGTCGCGTACCCGCGCTTCCCCCAGAGCCGCAATGATCTCCTCACCTTCCAGCCGTTCCCGCCCCCGCCGTCGCTCGCCCGTCCCTTCCGGGGATCGCAGACCTACGCCCTTCCCCTGAGCCCCGGACGGTACGAATGGGTGGTGGCCGTCTGGAAGAAGGTCGGGGCCTTCGCGCCGGGGTTCAGCAATGCCGACTCGCTCCTCAAGGAGGGGGGCTTCTACCGCGACCAGACCGACCCCACGGCGCCCGGAGTGGTCGTCGTCAACGACTCCAGCACCGACTCGGTCAACTTTGTGATCGACTTCGGTAATCTGCATCCAATCTGCACCTACTTCCCGCCGTGCCCGTGAGGGCCCTCCTGCTGGCGGCGCTCGCGACCGTGCCGCTCCGCGCCGTGAGCGCTCAGGGAACCGCCGCCCTCTACGGCTCGATACGGGACAGTTCAGGCCAGCCGTTACGCGCCACCGTTCGAGTCGTCAACGGCGACGGGGTGGGCGTGGCGGATGCCCAGGGGCGCTACCGGCTGAGCGTACCGGGTGGGCTCGTCATCGTCCGGGTGGGTCTCCTCGGCTTCCAGTCTCTCGTCGACACGCTGACCCTGGCAGCAGGGGATTCGCTCGAGCGCGACTACCGGCTCGTTCCCGCGGTCGTACCGCTCGAGCCCGTCATCGTCACCGCCGCCAAGCACTCACAGCTCTTGAGCCAGGTGGTGACGAGCGTCGCGCTGGTCAGCGATACCGACGTCGCCCGCCGGGCCGTCACGACCGTGGACGAAGCGGTAGACAAGGCTCCCGGAGTGCAGTTCCTGAACGGTCAGGTGAACATCCGCGGCTCGTCGGGCTACGTGCAGGGGCTCGGCAGCCGCGTGCTGATGCTCGTGGACGGCGTGCCCGCGAATCAAGGCGACCGGGGTGGGATCAACTGGGACCTCATCCCGCTCGAGGACGTCGCCCGGGTCGAGGTGGTGAAGGGCGCGGGCTCCGCGCTCTACGGCTCGGCGGCGCTGGGCGGCGTGGTCAACGTGATCACGCGGGAGATCCCGAGCGGTTTCCACGCCCGCGTACGCGCCCTCGGTGGCGCGTACGCCAACCCACCCTTCGACGTCTGGAGGTTCCGCGACTATACGGGCGCTCTGGAGGGCCTCGATGTCACGACGTCGTACGGAACCGCCGCGGCGCGCGGCAGCTACACGGCCGGCGGGTGGCACTCGGACGGCTACCGCGAGCAGGACCGGCGCAACCACTGGCAGACCGCGGCCAAAGCGCAGTGGCTCCCGAACCCGGAGACTCGCGTGACGACGTCCGGCTCGTGGGCGAGCGATCAGTACGAGACGCCGCTCATCTGGTGCACCCACGGTAGCTGCGATGACCGCGGCCAGGATTTCCAGCCATTCATGATCGAGGCGTCCGGCCGGGGGGCTTTCACCCGCTCGGACAAGGGGCACCTCGCCGCGACGGTCGAGCACCACGCCTCGGAGCGCTTCGCTTGGCAGGCACGGGGTTCCTGGGGCCGCACCGACTTCACGGATTTCCAGCCTACCGGCGATGACTGGGGCGTGGCCAATCGATACGGTGCCGAATTCCGCGGCGAAGTGCACCCGACGGGCGACCAGGTCGTGACGCTGGGCGCGGAGGGCAGTTTCTCCGACGTGCGCACCAATATCTTCACCGGCGACGCTAATCCCACGGGCAACGTGGTCCGCGCGCACGATCAACGCGAGTTCGCCGCCTATGCCGAGGGCGAGCGTCAGCTCGGGAGGGTGCGGCTCGCGGCCGGCGCACGGATCGATCACCTCGACGTGGACGGCGGCTCGCTCGCGACCGTCCTGAGCCCGCGTGTCGGCGTTGTGCTGCCGACGGCCCGCGCCGGCGTGTGGCGCGCCTCCGCCGGCCGCGGCTTCCGCGCCCCGTCGCTCGCCGAGCGGTTCGTCTCGACCCTCGTGCAGAGTATCCCCGTCGTCCCGAACCCCGATCTGGACCCCGAGACGGCGTGGTCGTTCGAGCTCGGCAACGCGGCGACGCTCTCGTCCGCGGTGCGGACGGACGCGGCGCTCTTCTGGACCGAAGCCTACGACTTGATCGAGCCTACCGTGGACAGCGGGCGGATCCAATTCAGAAACGTGACGCACGCCCGCCTCGCCGGACTCGACCTCGCCGTCACCGCCACTCCCCCGGTCGCGGGTCTCACGACGACCTTGTCGTACACGTTTCTGCACGCCCGGGCCCTCGCGCACGACAGCGTCCCGGAGCGCCCGCTCGCCTTCCGGCCGAGGCACCTGCTCACGCTCGGCGCCGACTATCAGCGCGGCGTGATCGGCGTCGGGGGCGACTTCCGCTACACGAGCCGCCTGGACCGGGTAGAGATCTACGAGACCGACCCGCGCGTGGCGGAGAAAGTCCTCGATCTGCGGGTGAGCGCCGTGTGGGGCGCATGGACGCTACGCGCCCAGCTCGCCAACGCGCTCAACTACATCTACAGTCAGGTGCCCCGCACACTCGCGCCGGTCCGGACCTTCACCGCCACCATCACCTGGACGTATTAGATTCGTACGATGCTCGACGGCGCGCTGATGCTGACCCTGCTGCTCACGGGGTTTCAGGCGTCCCCGCTCAACGGCACCTGGGAGCTGACCCGCATCTTCCGGGCGGGCCCCGTACCCGCCACGCGCGCCGTGCCGATCGACTCCACCGTCTACCTTCGCATCACCCTAGAGACTCACGTGGGCGACTGGATTTCAGGCCGTCTGTACCGCCGTTATCGGGGCGAGCCCGACCGCAGCAAAGTCGAAGCCGGCCCCCTCCGCGGGGAAGGCCGTTTCATCATCGGCGTCGAGATCGAGAAACCGGCCTGGGCACGGGCCCGCACCGCGGCCTGGCTGGTGGGCGACACCCTGCGCTTCGGCACGTCGCTCGTTCCCGACGCCGACAGCCTGGAGCTCCGGCGGGTGAGCCCCGACGCCCCGTATCCGGCAACCCTGCTGGAGGTCGTGACGCGTCCATGAGACGGTTCCGCGTGACGCCTTTTGGCGTGACGTTCTTCGGCTGGACGCTGTTCCTGTCTTGTGGCGGCGACCGCACACGCTCGCCGACCTGCGGCATGGCGCAGCTCATCGGGCCGTCCCTGATCCAGGACCGGCTGCGGCATCTCCCCTTCGTGCTCACGGACGCGCCACGCGGGCTCCCCGGCACGCTTCCCGTCCGGGTGGTCGGCGTAACCCAGCAAAGCGCGGTGTCAGTCGGCTACACCAAGGGGGCGCTGACGATGGAGTTTCAGGGAGCCGGCTTCCCCGCCACTTCGATCAGCGACTCCACCGCCTACGCCATCCTCGTGGTGGACGATTCCACGCAACGAGCGCAGGGCCTGCTGATCTACGAGTCGCGGCGCCCGCCGGAGGGATACCCGAGCATCGGCGCCCTGACCGGCGCCGACCGGACGATCCCGTTGTACGGGGTGCGCGTCGACTGGGCGAACGTCTCGAACCCGAAGTGCCCGCTGCTCGGCGCCGCGGCGGGCCCCCCAAGCTCGGCGCAGTGACACGCCTCGTGGCCGTGAGCGCGACGCGCCGCACCGACGCGGGGCGGGAGCGCGTCGCCCTGAACACCGCCTACGTGTATGCCCTGATGCGCGTCGGGCTCGTGCCCCTCCTCGTGCCCCCCATCCTCGACCCCGCGGCGGCGGAGGCGGCGCTCGACGGCGTGCACGGTCTCGTCCTCACGGGGGGCGAGGATGTGGAGCCGAGCCGCTACGGGGCGTCCCCCCATTCCAGACTGGGTGAGGTCGATCGGGCGCGCGACGCGGTGGAGCTGGCGCTCATCGCGGGCGCCCAGCGACGCCGCCTCCCCGTCCTCGCCATCTGCCGCGGGATCCAGATCCTGAACGTCGCCCTGGGCGGCACGTTGTACCAGGACCTGGCGAGCGAGCGCCCCGGCTCCGTCGACCACGCCGATACGCGCTCCCGCCACGGGTTGCGCATCGAGTCCGGAACGCTGCTCCACCACACGCTGGAGGCCGTGCACGCCAGCGTGAACACCCGGCATCACCAGGCGATCCGGGACGTGGCGCCGCCGCTCTGTGCGAACGCCTGGGCAGAGGACGGCGTGATCGAGGGAGCCGAGCGAAGGGACCCGGGAGCACCCTGGACGCTGGCCGTCCAGTGGCATCCGGAGGACGACGTGGAGGGCGCGCTGTTCCGCGGCTTCGCGGACGCGATCGCGTGAGCATCGCATTTCCGTCGGCCGAATGGGTGAGCGCGTACGGCGTGGCGATCAACGCGAGCGACGGGTATCGTGCCGCCTCGCTCGAGTGGACGCACGGTCCCGTCGCCCTCGTGGTGAATCGTCAGCCCGAGATCGGGATCGGCGAGCCGGTGGGGATCTGGCTCGACCTCGAGCGAGGCGTCTGCCGCGAAGCGAAGGTCGTGTCCCACGGGGAGGCGGACCAGGCGGCGTTCGTGATCTCGGGCGACTACCAGCACTGGAAGCGCGTGATTCGGAAAGAGCTCGGGCCCATCGCGGGGATCATGCAGCGCAAGCTCACGCTCAAGGGGTCGCTGCCGATCGTGGTGCGCTTCGTGAAGTCCGCGGAGCAGCTGGTCGAGGCGGCGACGACGGTGCCGACGAGATTCTTGGACGAATGAATCGGGAGCGGGGAGCAGGGAGCGGTACCTGACGGTGCCTGGGAGGGTACCGCTCCCCGCTCCCAGCTCCCTAGAGATTTCGAAGTATCTTCTCCGGTGTGCTAACGTTCGGAAAGAAGACCCGATCGCTCAGCCGGTTGAAGGCCACCCGCAGCGTGGGGAACCGCTCGGCGGCGGCGCGGTAGATGGTGGCGACGCCCAGATGTTCGGCGAGCCGGTGCTGGGCGGCCAGGCGAAAGCCCTGTCGGCCCAGCTCGTCGTAATACGGCAGGTCGGGCCCGCCCTTGCGGGAGCGCCGGGCGGCGATGTAGTCCGGAAACAGCCCGGCGAGCCAGAGACTGTAGTTGCCGAGATGTGCGCGAAGCAGAAAGGCCCGTTCCCCGGCGTCGTCGAGTCCCGTGAGGTCCTCCACCATGTCGATCAAGTAGTGGTAGGTCTCGTCGTCGGTGCGGCGGATGCGGACGTGCCGGTCATGATCGCCGAACTCGAGCAGCAGCGCGGCCAGGTAGTCGGCCAGCACGCGGTCGTCGACGCCGGCGGCGCGCAAGGTGTGGCGCACCGCCACGTAGGCAAAGAGCGCCGGCGACGGGACCACGAGCGTGCGCAGGGCCAGCAGGGCGGCGAGCAGGTCGGGGTCGTCGAGCAGCTCGTCGGGCCCCTCCTCGAGGAGCAGCCGCTCGTACCGCGCGCGGCGCGTTGCGTCACCACGCGCCAGGGCGAGCGCGACGAGCAGAAAGTCCTGCGCCCGCAGGCGACCACGGACGTTGGCCAGTATCATGCCCAAACCTCCCTCTAGCGCTGCTACCCCCCGACCCGCGCCGGAGTTGCTGGCGCGCCTGACGACGCTCGCCCAGGAGCTGGCCGGGGCGTTCCGGCCGACCACCGTGGTCGAACTGGTGGCGCGCGCGCTCGCCGAGCTGCTCCAGCCCGATCGGCTCTCGGTCATACTACTTGACGCCGAGTCGAACCGGCTGGCGGTGACCTACGACACGCACCCCGTACCGGCCCGCACCGACGACCCCCTGCTGCAGCTCGCGTTGCGGCGCGGGCCGCTCGCGTTCTCCAAGAACGTACGCGAAGAGGCGCGGCGCCGCGGGGCGGAGCTGCCCGCCCACGCGCCCCCCCCCGGCTCCTGGCTCGGCGCACCGCTCATCGCCGCCAGTCGCACGATGGGCGCGGTCTCCCTGTCGAGCGAGCGGCCCGGCATGCTGGGTAAGGCCGAGCTGACGCTCGTCTGCGCGGTGCTCGCGCAGGCGGCGATCGCGCTCGAGAATGCCCGCCTGGTGGAGCTCCTCTCCTCCGCCAAGCGCGAGTGGGAGAAGACGGTCGACGCCATCTCCCAGGCGATCTGCATCGTGGACGCCCACGGCACCGTGCGTCGCGCCAACCGCGTGTTCGCCGACCTGATCCAGACCGCGGTCACCGCGATTCCCGGCCGGCCGTGGCTCGGGCTCCTCCCGCCCGCCTGGTCGGACCCCGTGGCGCGCGCCCTCGCCGAGCCGTCGGCGAGCACGGCGGAGATCCGCGCGGGCGAGCGCATGCTGCTCCTGACCGCCATCCCCATGGCCGAGCCGGGCTCCGCGGTCCTGGTCTTCGAGGACCAGACCGAACGGCGCCGGTTGCAGGAGCAACTCATACAGTCTGAGAAAATGTCGGCGATCGGTCAACTGATCGCCGGGGTGGCGCACGACCTCAACAACCCCCTCGCCTCCGTCGTGGGCTTCAGCGACTTCCTCGCCGAGGCGGGCGACGTCCCGGCCTCGCTTCGGGAGCCGCTCCAGGTGATCCGCCAGGAGGCGGAACGGGCCGCGACGATCGTCAAGAACCTGCTGTCCTTCGCGCGCAGCCAGCAGGGAGAGCGCACGCGCCAGCCGGTCCGGGCGCTGCTCGACTCGACCCTTGCCCTGCTCCGCAATCAGCTGATGGCGCACAAGGTCGAGGCCACCTTGGAAGTCGAGCCCGGGCTGCCCGACGTCGAAGTCAATGCGAACCAGCTCAAGCAGGTGTTCGTGAACGTGATCAACAACGCGTGCCAGGCGATCGCGAGCGATGCGCCGTCCGGCCGGATCTGGATCACGGCGCGTCGCGTACACGACAGCATCGCGGTGAGCGTCACGGACTCGGGCCCCGGCATAACCGAAGAGGTCGCGGCCCGCGTGTTCGAGCCGTTCTTCACGACCAAGCGGGAGGGCGAGGGCACGGGCCTCGGGCTCTCCATCTCCCAGGGGATCATGAAGGAGCACGGGGGCCACATCACCCTCGACACGCGGCCGGGCGGCGGAGCGACCTTCACCCTGGAGCTGCCGATCGGCGCGCGCGCCGCGCGCGCCGAGGTCGCGCCCGTGCCGCCCGGCGAGTCGAAGCCGCTCAGCATCCTGGTCGTGGACGACGAACCGCACATCCTGCATTACATGCGGGCCACGCTCGAGAGTTGGGGCCACACCGTCGAGGTGGCGAGCGACGGCACCTACGCGCTGGAGCGCGCCCTCGCCGGCGCGTTCGACGTGATCATCTGTGATCTGCGGATGCCGCACCTCTCCGGGCGCGAGATGTACACGAAGCTCGCCCGGCAGGACCCGCGCGTCGCCGAACGGATCATTTTCGCCACCGGCGACACCGTGCGCGGCGACACCCTGCAGTTCCTCGAAGCGCTCGGTCGGCCCTACCTGCACAAGCCGTTCACGCTGGCCGAGCTGCGCGCCGCCCTCGGCCATGCCGCGAAGCAGCCGGCCTGAGGGGGGGCGTGCGCGTCCTCCACGTCGACTCCGGCCGGGAATTCCGGGGCGGTCAGAACCAGGTCCGGCTGCTGGCCCGCGAGCTGGCCCGCGAGCCCGGCGTCGAGCAACGGCTCGTCACGCGGCGAGGCAGCGAGCTCGCGCGCCGGGCCACGGCCGAAGGGGTCGCCGTCCGTGAGGTACCCTGGACCCTCGGGGTCGACCCGCGGGCCGGGTGGCGGCTCGTCGTCGAAGCCCTGACCTGGCCACCCGATCTCATCCACGCCCACAACAACCATGCGGTCACGGTCGCGGTCTGGGCGCGCCGCTTCCTCACCTATGCGCGCACGGCGGCGCCGCGTCTCGTCGCGACGCGCCGAGTCGTGTTTCCCGTGCGCCGCCGCAGCGCGCTGCGCCACGCCGACGCCGTCGTAGCGATCTCCGAAGCCGTACGGGCAACGCTCCTGGCCGCCGGGTTCCCCGCGGGAGAAGTCAAGACAGTTCCCTCCGGCGTCGATCCCGACGAAGTGCGCCGCGCGGCCGCGGTACCGCTCAACCTCCGGGCGATGCTGGGGCTCCCCCCCCGCGCGCCGATTGCCGCCAACGTCGCCGCGCTCGAGCCGGCCAAGGATCAGCGCACCTTGATTCGCGCGGCTCATGGGGCGCGGGCCGACCGCCCCGATCTGCATTGGGTGATCGCGGGCGACGGCCCCGAGCGCCATGCCCTGGCAGCCGAAGTCCGCCGGCTCGACCTCGCCGATCGTGTCCACCTGATCGGCCACGCCGCTCAGGCGGACGCGTTGCTGCGCGAGAGCGATGTCGTCGTCATGTCCTCGCGGGCCGAAGGTCTCGGCACCGTGGTGCTGCACGCGCTGGCGCTGGGCAAACCGGTGGTGGCGACGGCAGGGGGCGGGCTGTCCGAGATCGTGCCACCCGAGGGGCTCGTGCCGGTGGGGGACGCCGACGCCCTCGCACGCAGAGTGATTGAAGCGCTGGATCATCCCTCCCCCGTCCCCCTGCCCGTGCGCTACACCGCCTCCGCCATGGCGACCGGCGTCTTGGCCGTGTATCGCTCGCTCCTCTAGATTGCAGGGCCATGATCTACGTCTGCGTCCCGGTGCACAATGAGGCCCGCACCGCGGGGCTGGTGCTATGGAAGGTGCGCCAGGTGTTCACGGCGTTCCCACGGGAATACCAGCTGCTGGTGTTGGACGACGCGTCGACGGACGACACCCGCGAGGTGTTGGCGTCGTACGCCAAGGTCCTACCGATGACGATCGTGACGCATCCCGAGCGGCGGGGGTACGCCCGCAGTCTCGAGGAGCTGTTGCGCCTCGCGCTCCAGCGGACCGACCGGCCGAAGCGGGACTGCGCCATCACCCTTCACGCGGACTTCGTCCATTCCCCCGAGAGCATGGAAGATCTGGTGAAGCATCTGGAATCGGGGGCGGACCTGGTGGTCGCGGAGCTGCTGGAGCAGCGGGGGCGAGTCTCTCGGGCCCTCGGGCTGGCACGCCGCTGGACCCCTCGACTGCTGCGCGTCGCCGGGCTGCGCGACACCGTGTCGGGGTTCCTCGCGCTGCGGTTGATCGTGCTGCGGCAGGCGCTGCGTCAGGATACGCCCCAGTTCCTCCGGACCGAAGGCTGGTGCGCGAGCGCGGAGCTGGTCGCACGGCTGGCGCCGCACGCCCGCCGGCTGGACGCCGTCCCCGCGGCGGCGCGGTACGACCTGGTGCAGCGCCCGTCGCGCATCAGACCGTGGCGCCAGCTGCTCGACGCGTGGCGGGCCCGTTCCGTCATCCGCGCCGCTCGCACCGCGGTGGCGCTGGTCCTCATTGCGGTCGGCCTCCACGCCCAGTCGGACACCGCCTCGCGACCGGATTCGACGCGGACCGATTCGGCCAGGGTCACCTCCCTGTCCGCTATGGCGATCGTCACGCCCCTCGCCCCCGTGGCGGTGCCGTTCCCTGTCGGCGAGCGGCTGGTCTACGGGGCGCGGTACGGGCCCTTCAGCGTCGGCACCGCCACGATGCAGGTCGCCGGGATCGACACAATCCGCGGCGTCGAGACGGTTCACTTCGTGTTCCTGATCGATGGCGGCGCGTTGTGGTACCACATCCACCAGAACCTCGAGTCGTGGGTGGGACGTCACGACTTCCGCTCGCGCCGCTTCCTGAATCAGACCGAGGAGAAAGGCAAATCGTGGCAGCGGAAATTCGAAATCTACCCGGACTCGGGGTTTTACCGTGAAGCCGGGCGCGATACGACGGTGCCGACCGTGGCAGACCCGCTCGACGACGCCGCGTTCCTCTACTGGATCCGCACCGTACCGCTCGAAATCGGGAAGCGCTACGAGTTCCGCCGCTATTTCCGCCCCGAGCGCAATCCGGTGATCGTCGAGGTCCTGAAGCGCGAGCGCGTGGGCGTGGCCGGGAAGAAATGGGACGCGATCGTCGTCCGCCCGCGCATCCCGAATGGCGGCGGCATCTTCGCCGAGAAAGCCGACGCGCGGATGTGGCTGTCGGACGACAGCCTGCGCATCATGCTGGCGCTGCAGTCGAAATTCTCGTTCGGCCAGGTGACGCTCAAGCTCAAGGAGATCGAATTCATCAAGCATATGGATGACTCCCATCCCGCGCAGCCGCACCCATGACCGACTACCGCGAGGCGGACGTTTCCCGACTCAAGACGGTCCCCATCGCTCAGCGCCCCAACAAAGTCGACCTCTCCCTGCTCGCGCATCCCCCCGGCGGCGATCCGAGCTTCACCGCCTTCTGGGATTCGCTCCCCGATATCCTCGCCGCAAAGGACCTCCGCGCGGTCGTCCGGCAGGTGGCGAGCGCCGCTGGCCGGCGTGGTGTCGTGGCCATGCTCGGCGGGCACGTCATCAAGGTCGGTCTGGGGCCCCTGCTCCGCGAGCTGATCCGCCGCGGCGTGATCACCCACCTGGCGCTCAACGGGAGCGCCGCCATCCACGACTTCGAGCTCGCGGCCTACGGAGGGACGAGCGAGGACGTCGCCGCCGGCCTGGCGGACGGTACGTTCGGCATGGCGGAGGAAACCGGCCGCGAGATGAACGCCGCCATCGGCGACGGCGCGCGCGCCGGTATGGGGATGGGCGAGGCGCTCGTCACGTACCTCGCCCGCCGCCCGCAGCTCGCGGCCCGCGAGGTCTCGGTCCTGGTCGCCGCAGGCGAGTGGGCCGTCCCCGTCACCGTGCATGCCACGCTCGGCGCCGACATCATCCATCAGCACCCCGCGGCGGACGGCGCCGCGCTCGGCGCCACGAGCCACCGTGACTTCAAGCGACTCGCCGCGTCGCTCCCGACTCTCCACGACGGCGGCGTCGTCCTCAATCTCGGCAGCGCCGTGGTCATGCCCGAGGTGTTCCTCAAGGCCCTCACCGTGGCGCGCAACCTGGGCGGCGGCAAGCCGACCGGCTTCACCGCCTGCGACTGCGACATGCAGCGCCACTACCGGCCGCGGGTAAACGTCGTCGAGCGCCCGACGCTCGCCGGCGGTCGCGGGGTTCAGCTCACCGGCCACCACGAGATCCTGATCCCGCTCCTGGTCTGGGCGGTGCTGCGCGCGCTCGATGCGCGCTAGTGCGCGCCGGGCCCTGCTCGTCGTGGCGACGCTCGGCGCGGCCTGCGTAACCCGCTCCCGGCGCCTGGCTCCCGGCGGCATGGCGATGGCCGCGGGGACGCCGGATGCGATACAGGAGATGGCGCGGCAGGCGGTGCTGTTGGACGCGAAGGGGGAGCGGGCCGCGGACACGCTGTATGCGCCCGACGCGCTCGTCGTGGCAAATGCGCGTGTGCGCTTGGGGACGCCGCGCTTCGCCGGGGTCGGCCTGGGCGGCCGGGCCACCGTCGCAGCGGCGGCGGTGACCCTGGAAGGCCGATTTGCGTGGGTGCTGGTGGACTACCGGTGGGTCAATTCAGAGCGCAACCAAGCCGAGGCCGGTCGCGCCACCTTCGTGTGCGAGCAGAAGCCCAAGGGCTGGAGGATCGTTCACGTACACTCCAGCCAACTACTCCAGTGAGAGCGTTAGGCGTCCGCCGGGCGTCCCTTGATCATTTCGCGGATTTTCTCCGCCGTGCTGGGGCTGACGACCCGCAACACCAGGTAGATGATGAAACCGATGGCGGCGAGCCATAACACCGTCATGGCCAGCCCGATGAGGCCGCCGAGCACGCTGAAGACGAGCTTCAAGCCGAGCCAAGCGAGCACGGCGAAAACGGCGAATCCGAGGACGCTGCGGAACATGGGGTATACCTCCGTGAAACCCCGACGGCGGGGCCGTACGTCGCAATGTAGCAGCAGGTTTCAGGAGGGCGCCAGGCGGTGAAGCCGGTCGACGTCGCGATCGTGGGTGCCGGTGCCGTGGGAGCGGCGTGCGCCCGGGCTGCCGCCCTGCGGGGGCTGGAAGTCGCCATCTTCGAGCCGGGCCCCGACCCCGCCGCCGCGTCGCCGGCGTCCGCCGGGATGCTGGCCGCCCAAATCGAGCCCGGTGACGACGTGCTGGTCGCCCTGTCGGTGCGCGCCCGGGATCTGTACGAGCCGCTCGCCCCCGCCCTGCGGGAAACCACCGGCATCGACATCGGGTTCTGGCGCTCGGGAATCGCCGCCGTCGCGTTCGACGAGCCGGCCGCCGAGCGCCTCAGGGAGGAGGTGGCCAGCCAGCGACAGGCCGGCCTCCGGTGCGACTGGCTGGACGGCGACGAAGTGCGCGAGCGCTGGCCCGGCGCCGCGCCCGACTGCCAGGGCGCGCTCTTCGCTCCCGAGGACGGCGCGCTGGACCCGCAGGGGCTGACGCGCGCCTGCCTCGCGGACGCGCGCCGCCTGGGTGCCACCCTCCACGCCGAGAGAGTCGAAGCGCTCGCGATCGGGCAGGGCCGCGTGACCGGGGTCGTCACCGGCCACGGCACCACGCCGGTCGAGCATGTCGTGCTCGCGGCGGGCGTGTGGTCTCCGCAAGTCCGCGGCCTGCCGCGCCCCCTGCCCGTCGAGCCGCTGCGCGGCCAGATGGCCGCGACCGCGTGGCCCGACGGCTGCCCGCCCGCAATTCTCTTCCACGACCACGGCTACGTCCTGGCCCGCGGCGCCGACGCCGTGCTCGGCAGCACGATGGAGCGGGCCGGGTACGATGCGCGCGTCACGAACGAGGGGCTCGCCCAGATCTTCCGTGGCGCCGTCCGGTTGCTCCCGGCCCTCATGACGCAATCGGTGCAGCGCATGTGGGCTGGCCTCCGTCCCGCAACCCCCGACGGGCGGCCCATCCTCGGCCGGGACCCCGAGGTGGACCGATTGTGGTACGCGACGGGGCACGGACGCACCGGCATCCTGCTCGCCGCGCTGACGGGCGAGATCGTCGCCGACCTCCTCACAACGGGGGAGACCGACTCGGACATCGCCGCGCTGCGCTTGGATAGATTCCATTGAGGGACCAGGGACTTTCATGTATCGCACTTGCGCCTTCTGCAACGGCACGCTCGACGGCGACGGCGGCCCCTCGGGGCTCGGCGTCGGACGGCGGCTCGCGTTCGACGAGTGGAAGGGTCGCCTCTGGGTGATCTGCCCGAAGTGCTCGCGCTGGAACCTCGCTCCGCTCGACGATCGCCTGGAACAGATCGAGGCGCTGGCGCGGGCGGCCGGCGAGGGCCGCGTAGCCGCCGCCACCGAGCATGTCGCCTTGATCCGGTGGCAGAGCTACGACCTCGTGCGAGTCGGGAAGCCGCGGCGCATCGAGTTCGCGACGTGGCGCTATGGCGAGCGGCTCAGAGCGCGGCGCCGCGAGCAGCTCAAGTTCGTCGTGCCGGTGACGATCGCCGCCGTCGGGCTCGCGGTTGCCGTCAATGTGGCGGCGGGCGGCTCGCTGGGCGTATTCGTGTGGAACATGCCCAACTTCGCGCGGATGATGTACACCGGCATTATAGGCCGCCGCCGGGTGAGTCTCGTCGAGCCGCCGATTTGCGAGCGCTGCGGGAGCGTGCTGCACCTGCGGGCCAAGCACGTGGCCCACGCGCGGGTGGTGCGGCAGGCGCAATCAGCGACGTGGCTCGTCGCGAGCTCACGCTGCGCAGTCTTGGCGTGGAGCGGCGCCTGGCCCTCGAAATGGCCGTGGACGAGCGCGCGGAGGTCGAAGAGCTGGAGCATCACTGGCGCGAGGCCGAGGAAATCGCCGAGATCGCGGACGGCACGCTCAGCTCGGACCCGCAGCTCGACGAAGAGCTGGAGCGCATCAGGAAAAAACTCGGCGGGGAGCGCCAATCCGGCTGAGTGGTGCGCCGACGCGACGTGCAAGAGGAGCCATCGAAGGAGCCGGTCCACCTGCCTCCGCGCACCAAGCGACGAGCCCGGGGGATTCACTAGCTCGGCCGAATCAACCGCACGGTTGAATTTTTGACCCTGCGGCTACCCCGCCTCTCGTGAACCCGCTATTTTGGCGATAGTTATGGCCAGCCCTCCTCTCGTCCAACTGAACCGCCAGCGTCCTATCCACCCCATCGAGCGTAAGCCATCCTGGCTCAAGGTTCCGGCGCCGGGCGGTCCCAACTACGTGGCGCTGAAGCATCTGATGCGAGACCTGAAGCTTCACACGGTGTGCGAGGAAGCTCATTGTCCCAACATCGGGGAGTGCTGGGAGCACCGGGCCGCCACCTTCATGATCTTGGGCGAGGTGTGCACGCGGAACTGCGCCTACTGCGCGGTCGCCCACGGGACACCGGCTCCGCTCGACACCGACGAGCCCGCGCGCCTCGCGGCGGCCGTGGAACAAATGGAGCTCCGGCACGTCGTCATCACGAGCGTCGACCGCGACGATCTGCCGAACGGTGGCGCCGAGATGTTCGCGGCGGCCATCGCCGAAATCCGACGGCGCCGGCCCGGGACCTCGGTCGAGGTGCTGATCCCGGACTTCAAGGGGAGCGAGCAGGCGCTGCGCATCGTGGTCGACGCCAAGCCCGACATCCTGAACCACAACCTCGAGACCATCGAGCGCCTGTACCGGCTGGCGCGACCGGGAGGCCGTTATCCCCGGGCGCTCGAGCTGCTGCGACGCGCCAAAGGCATGAACCCCGGCATGCTCACGAAGTCGGGGATCATCTGCGGATTGGGTGAGGAGTGGGACGAGCTGCTCGTGGCCATGCGGGACCTGCGCGCGCAGGACGTGGACATCCTGACCATCGGTCAGTACCTCCGACCTTCGAGCGAGCATCTCCCGATCGCGCGGTACTACAGGCCCGACGAGTTCGCCGAACTGCGCCGCCGCGGCGTCGAGATGGGCTATCGTCATGTCGAAGCCGGCCCGCTGGTGCGCTCGAGCTACCACGCGTGGGAACAGGTAGAGCGAGCGACCGCCACCCGCTAGAACCCTACCGATCGCCATGGCCACCGCAACCGCCCAGACCACCAACGCGCCCGCCCAGCACGAGCTGGAACGTCGCATGCTGCGCCAGATGCTGTCGATCCGGCGCTTCGAAGAGAAGGCCGCCGAAGCGTACGCCCTGGGCAAGATCGGCGGGTTCTGTCATCTCTACATCGGCCAGGAGGCGGTGGCGGTCGGCTCGCTCGCCACATTGCGCGACGACGACTACGTGATCTCCTCCTATCGCGAGCACGGGCAGGCGCTCGCGCGCGGCCTGCCGGCGAACGCGGTCATGGCCGAGCTGTTCGGCAAGGCGACGGGGTGCTCGAAGGGGAAAGGCGGCTCGATGCACCTGTTCGACGCGGGGAGGCGGTTCATGGGCGGCCACGGGATCGTCGGCGGGCACATCCCGCTCGCCGCGGGCCTAGGGTTCGCGATCCGATACAGGGGCGGCGACCAGGTCTGCATCTGCTACTTCGGCGAGGCGGCGGTCAACATCGGCGCCTTCCACGAGACGCTGAACATGGCCTCCGTGTACAAGCTGCCCGTGATCTTCCTGTGCGAGAACAACCGCTACGGCATGGGCACGGCGTTCGAGCGCGTGGCAGCGGTCACCGATGTGGTGGAGCACGCCTGCAGCTACGACATGGCGGCGGAGCTGGTGAACGGCATGGACGTGCTCGCGGTGTACGAGGCGACCCGGCGCGCCGCCGAGCGCGCGCGCAAGGGCGGCCGCCCGACCCTGCTCGAGGTTCGGACCTACCGCTTCATGGGCCACTCGATGTCCGACCCATTGCACGGCGTGTACCGCACCAAGGAAGAAGTGGAAGAGCAGCGCAAGCGCGATCCGATCTCGCAGCTCGCCGGGAAGCTCAAGGAGGAGGGCGTGCTGGATGAGGCGGGGCTGAACGCCCTCGACGCGGAGGCGCGCGCGGCGGCGGAGGAAGCGGTGCGCTTCGCCGATCAGAGCCCCGATCCCGATCCCACCGAGCTCACCACCCACGTGCTGGCCGATTGATGGCGACGCTCACGTACCGCGACGCCCTGAACCAGGCGCTGCGCGAGGAGATGCAGCGTGACCCCGACGTGTTCCTCATGGGAGAGGAAGTCGGGGTCTACCAGGGCGCCTACAAGGTGAGCCGTGGTCTGTTGGAGGAGTTCGGGCCGATGCGGATCGTGGACACGCCGATCGCCGAGCTGGGGTTCGCCGGGATCGGGGTGGGCGCCGCCATGGCGGGCCTGCGCCCGGTGATCGAGTTCATGACGTGGAATTTCGCCGTGCTGGCGCTCGATCAGATCGTCAACTCCGCTGCGAAGATCTTGTACGAGTCGGGCGGCCAGATTCCCATCCCGATCGTGTTTCGCGGCCCGAACGGCGCGGCGCTGCAGCTCGCGGCGCAGCACTCGCAGGCGTGGGACGCCTGGGTGTCACACATCCCGGGCTTGAAGGTCGTGGCGCCCGCGACCCCGGCGGATGCGAAGGGTCTCCTCAAGTCGGCGATCCGGGACAACAACCCGGTGATCGTGCTCGAGGGTGAGATGTTGTACAACGTCAAGGGAGAGGTGCCGGAGGGGGAGCACATCGTCCCGATCGGCCAGGCGGACGTCAAACGGCCGGGGCGCGACGTGACGTTCATCTGCCACTCGAAGACCGTCGCCGTGGCCCTCAAGGCCGCCGAGCAGATGGCCGAGCACGAAGGGGTATCGGCCGAAGTGCTCGACCTGCGCTCGCTGCGTCCGCTCGACGAGGAGGCGATCCTCGGCTCGGTGGCGCGCACCAACCGGGCGGTCGTGATCGAAGAAGGCTGGCCCCACGCCGGGATCGGCGCGCAGGTGGTGGACGTCATCCAGCGCGAAGCCTTCGACCAGCTGGACGCGCCGGTCCTGCGGGTCACCCAGGCCGACGTGCCGATGCCCTACAACAAGCAGCTCGAGCGGCTCGCGAAGCCCTCTCCCGAGCGCGTGGTCGCCGCGGCGCGCCGCGTCCTCTACCTCGACTGAACCCCCGTGGCCACCAACGTCTATATGGAAGCGCTCTCTCCCACGATGGAAGAAGGGCGCGTGGTGAAGTGGCACAAGCGGGACGGGGACCCGGTGAAGGCGGGCGAGACGCTGGCCGAGGTCGAGACCGACAAGGCCGTGATGGATCTGGTGGCGCGCGCGGACGGCGTGCTGCGCCAGGTCGCCGCCGCCGAGGGCCAGACCGTCGCGGTCGGGAGCGTGGTCGCGGTGATCGCCTCGCCTGGCGAGGCCGTCGGTGCCGCGCCAGCCGCCGCAGCGCCAGCGACCCCTTCGGGAAGCGGGATGCGGGAGGCGAGAAGCGGGATGCGGGATGCGGGAGGCGTGGAACCCGCCCCGGCAGACGTCACGCGCGTGAAGGCCTCACCGCTTGCTAAGCGAATGGCGCGGGAGGCGGGCGTCGACCTCAAGCTCGTCAGCGGATCAGGCCCTGGTGGGCGGGTCGTTAGGCGCGACGTGGAAGGTTCAGCGTCTCGCGCGCTGGCGACCGCAGCCGCTCCAGCGGTCGTCGAGTCGCATCCCGCATCCCGCATCTCGCATCCCGCCCCCAGCGGCGCTCCGTACGAAGACGTTCCGCTGACCCAGATCCGTAAGACCATCGCGAAGCGGCTCGCGACTTCCCTCGGCCCTGTTCCTCATTTCTTTCTGACGACCGAAGTGGACATGGAGCGGGCGAGCGAGGCGCGCGATGCGCTCAACAAGCAGCTCGGCGATCAGGGCAAGGTCTCGTTCAACGACATCATCATCAAGGCGACGGCGCACGCGCTCACCAAGCATCCGGCCTGCAACGCCTGGTTCCAGGACGACCACATCCGCTACTGGCACGAGGTGCATATTGGGATGGCGGTGGCGGTGGAGGACGGGCTCATCACCCCCGTGATCCGGAACGCGGAGCTCAAGGCGCTCGCGGAAATCGGGCGCGAGGCGAAGGAGCTGGCCGAGCGGGCCCGCAACCGCCGGCTGCAGCCCAACGAGTACACCGGGGCGACGTTCTCCGTCTCGAACCTGGGCATGTTCGACATCGACCAGTTCACCGCCGTGATCAATCCGCCGGAGGCCGGGATCATCGCCGTCGGCTCGATTGTTCAGAAGCCGGTGGTCGTGGAGGGGCAACTCACGGCGCGGCGCCGCATGCGGATCACCATGAGCTGCGACCACCGGGTGATCGACGGCGCGACGGGGGCGGCGTTCCTGAGAACGCTGAAGCAGATGCTGGAGAACCCGCTGGCGATGCTGCTATGAACTCGGAACCTCGGAAACGCGGAAGTCGGAACGTGGAACGCGGAACAGGCGGGCCGACGGTCGTGCGGCGGTTCCGCGTTCCGCGTTTCGCGTTCCGCGTTAGGGGAGGGGAGGCCTTTGGCCAGTCAATTTGACGTCATCATCCTGGGTGGGGGGCCCGCCGGCTACGTCGCTGCCATCCGGGCCGCCCAGCTCGGCATGAGCACCGCGGTGATCGAGAAGGAGAAGCTCGGCGGGGTATGCGTCAACATCGGCTGCATTCCCACCAAGGCGCTGCTCCACTCCGCCTATATCGCGCGGCTCTTGCGGGACGCGAAGGAGTTCGGCGTCGAAGCAGGTGCCGTCAAAACCGACTACGGCGTCGCGATGCAGCGTTCCCGCAAAGTGAGCGACCAGAACTCGAAGGGCGTCGAGTTCCTCATGAAGAAGAACAAGGTCACGGTCCTGAAAGGCGCCGGCGTGCTCCAGCCCGGCCGCAAGGTGAAGGTCGGGAACGACGGGTACGAGGCGAAGAAGGCGGTGCTGATCGCCACCGGATCGCGCGTGAAGGGCCTGCCGCAGATCGGCCTGGAGATCAACAAGACGACCGTGATCTCGTCCGATGAGGCGTTGTTCCTCGAGAAGGCACCCGCGTCGATGGCGATCATCGGTGCGGGCGCCGTGGGGATGGAGTTCGCCGACATCTTCCACGCCTTCGGCACCAAGGTGACCCTGATCGAAGCGCTCCCCCGCATCCTGCCGCTCGAGGACGCCGAGGCCTCGGACGCCCTCGCGAAGAGCTACAAAAAGCGAGGCATCGACGTGATTCCCGGAGCGAAAGTGAAGAAGGGTACCGCGGGAAAGGACAAAGTGACCCTCGAGGTCGACGCGAACGGCGCGACGCAGAAGATCGAGGTCGCGACCGTGCTGATGGCCGCGGGTCGCGCGGTGAACACGGAGAACATCGGCCTCGCGGAATGCGGCGTGCAAGTGACCGACCGCGGCTTCATCAAGGTCGATCAGCGCCTGCAGACCACGGCGCCGGGGTACTACGCCATCGGCGACGTGGCCGGGCCGCCCATGCTCGCCCACAAGGGCATGCGGGAGGGCGTGAATGTCACCGAGCTCGTCGCGGGCAAGAAGCCCCACGCGATCAGGTACGACAACGTGCCCAGCGTGACGTACTGCCACCCCGAGGTGGCCAGCATCGGGCTCACCGAGGATCAGTGCAAAGAGCGCAAGCTCGAGTACGTAGCCGGGCGGTTCCCGTTCTCGGCGAATGGCCGGGCGCGGGGAACCGGCGAGACCGAGGGGTTCGTGAAGATCCTGCGCGATAAGAAGTACGGCGAGATCCTGGGCGCCCACATCGTGGGCGAGCACGCGTCCGAGATCATCCACGAGCTGACGGTGGCGCGGGAGAACGAATACACCGTGGAAGAGGTCGAGCTGGCGATTCACGCGCACCCCACCATGTCCGAGGCGGTGGCCCAAGCCGCGCTCGATTCGCTCGGCCGGGTCGTGGACATGTGACCGAGGTCCGACGAGACCCCCTCGCCATCGGGCTTGGCGCCCTCGCCTGCGGGGCGGGGCTCGGGGGTGCGACGATCACACTCGCGCAGCTGGTCGTGAAGCTGCTGCAGGGCCGGCTGGATCCCGACCACTACCGCGAGGCCGCGGGTGACCCGCTGCTCGCCGGGCTGCTCGCGGGAGTGGCCGTGGCCGGCATGTTCGGCTGGCGCCGCAGCCGGCCGCTGGAAAACCTGTGGCAGAGCGGCGTCATCGGCGTGCTCGCCGCCGTGGGCGCGTTGCTCGTCGGATTCCTTGCTGCCGTCGCGGACCGGCTGCTCGGCTTCCCCGGCCTGATCGCCTGGGGTGTGCTGAGCGCCGTCGTGGGCACGGCCGCGAGCCGCTGGTCGGTCGCGGGAGCGACGGCGGGGGACGAGGGACGGGCGATGGGGGACGGGTCGTGACGGCGCGTCTGCTGGAGGTCGTACAGGCCGGCGTCGTCCCATACGCCGAAGCGCTCGAGTGGCAGCGCTCGCTCGCGCAGGCCCGTATCGACGGCCGTCTGCCGAACGACCTGCTGCTCCTGCTCGAGCACCCCGCGGTGGTGACGTTGGGCCGCAACTCCCGGGCGGACCACGTGCTCGATCCCGAGGGCGTCGAAATCTTCGAGATCGAGCGCGGAGGCGACGTCACCCTCCACGGGCCCGGTCAGCTCGTGGGTTATCCGATTTTCAACCTGACCGGTCATAAGCCCGACTTGCACTGGTACCTTCGCACGCTGGAGCAGGCCCTGATCGAAGCGCTGGCCGAGCTCGAGATCGCGGCTGAGCGCAACCCGGGCTATACCGGGGTGTGGACTCGAGGGCGCAAGATCGCCAGCATCGGCATCCACGTGAAGCAGTGGGTGACGTGGCACGGCTTCGCGCTGAACGTCACCACCGACCTCGCCCAATTCGGGCGCATCGTGCCATGCGGGATCCCCGGCGTGGTGATGACGTCGGTGGAGACCGAAGGGGGACGGGTAAGGGGGGAAGGATCACTGTGGGACCACACGGTGGCCGCCGTGGTCCGCGGCTTCGAGCGAGCGTTCCGAGTGACGGCGCAGGCACGCCAGCTTCACGCAGACGCTTTCTCGCCATGAGCAGCCCTGCGCTCTGGGGCCTCCTGCTCCCCGCGCTGCTGTCCGCCCAAAGCCCCTCGCGAGCGGAGCTGATGGATTCGGCTCGCGGCCGCGTGGTACAGCTGGACGGGACCGTGAGCGTCCCCGGCCTGGACAGCGCCGTCGAAGTGCGCCGAGACCGGTGGGGCGTGCCGCACATCTACGCGAAGACGCAACACGACCTGTTCTTCGCCCAGGGCTTCGTCGCGGCGCAGGACCGGCTGTGGCAGATGGAGATGTGGCGGCGTATCGGGCAGGGGCGCCTCGCCGAAGTCCTCGGCCCCGGTGCAGTCGAGCGTGACCGCTTCGCGCGTCTCCTCACGTACCGCGGGGACATGACGAGCGAGTGGGAGAGCTACGCGCCGGACGCTCGCGAGATCGTGCGCGCGTTCGTCGACGGTGTGAACGCCTGGATCGCCCATATCCAGACGCACCCGCCAATCGAGTTCACGCTGCTCGGGTCCGCGCCTGAGCCGTGGAGCTACGACGTGCCGCTCCAGCGGATCGCAGCCCTCGCAATGACGGGGAACGCGCTGGATGAAGTGGAGCGCGCGCGCCTGGTCCACCTCCTCGGCGTCGATCGCGCGGCGACGCTCTGGCCGCCGGACCCGGCGCGGACGCTCGATCCCGCCCCGGGACTCGATCTGGTAGGCATCGACCTCGGCGCTCTTGCGGAGGCCTACGGGGAGGTGAGCTACCGGCGGCTGGAGGGGTCGAACAATTGGGTCGTGAGCGGTGCGCGCACCGCCACCGGGAAACCCTTGCTCGCCAACGATCCACATCGCGCGATCGGCGTGCCTTCGCTCCGCTACGTTACGCACCTCGTCGGCCCGGGATGGAACGTGATTGGTGCCGGCGAGCCAGCGCTCCCCGGAATCGCGGCGGGCCACAACGATCGGGTGGGTTTCGGGTTCACAATCGTCGGCATGGACCAGCAGGACGTCTACGTCGAGACAATCGGTCCGTGCGGGGCCGAGGGTCAGCGGTGTTACCGCGCGCGCGGAGTCTGGAGTCCGATGCGCGTGGCCGTGGACACGATCCGCGTGAAGGGCGAGCCCCCCCGCGTCGTTCGACTCGAATACACCGAACACGGGCCGATCGTAGCGGAGGACAGCGCCCGCGGTCGCGCGTTCGTGGTAAGATTCGTGGGGAGCGAGCCGGGAACCGCGGGCTATCTCGCCCAGCTGGCGATCGACCGGGCAACGGGTTGGCCGAGCTTCCTGGAGGCGGCGGCGCGGTGGAAGCTTCCCACCGAGAATCTCGTCTACGCCGACGTGGACGGGCACATCGGGTGGATCGCGGCGGGGCTCATGCCGTTACGAAGCTGGTCGGGACTGCTGCCCGTGCCGGGCGACGGCCGCTACGAGTGGCGGGGGTTTCTACCGCCGCGCGAGCTGCCGCAGACCTACGACCCGCCGAACGGACTGATCGTGACGGCGAACCACAACATCCTGCCGCCGGGGTATCCCCACGCGCTCAGCTACGACTGGGCACCTCCCTACCGCGCGCAGCGTATCGATCGGGTGCTCCGCGGCGCCACCCATCTCACGGTGAAGGACTTGGAGCGCCTCCAGCTCGACGAATACTCCATTCCAGCCTCGCAACTCGTCCCCCTCCTGCTTGCGGCCGCCCACCGGAGTGGCGCGGCGACCCGTTCCGAGATCGCAGTTCTGGATCGGTGGGACTTTACGATGGCACGCGACCAGGCGGCGCCGCTGCTGTACGAAGCGTGGCTCAAGGCGCTCGGGACGCGACTCGCGCGGAGTCAGGCGGGCGCGGCGGCGGGCGACGTGTTTCTTCCTCTGCCGATCCTGCTGCGGCTGGTGACCGACCTCAAGCCCGTAGCCGCGCGCGATTCGCTGGTGCTCGGGGCGTTTGACGAGGCGGTCGCCGACCTCTCGCGCCGGCTCGGGGCGGACCGATCGCAATGGTCGTGGGGCACTCTGCACCGCGCAACGTTCCGCCATCCCGTGGCCGCGGCGTTCGACCTGGGCGAAGTGCCGCGCGGCGGTGACGCAAACACCGTCAACGCCACCGCGGGTGGCGGCTACGAGCAGCGTTGGGGCGCGTCCTATAGGCAGATCGTCGACTTCGCCGACTGGGACCGCTCGGTCGCGACGAGCGTCCCGGGCCAATCGGGCCAGCCCGGCAGCCCGTACTACGACAACCTGCTGCCGCTGTGGGCGGAAGGCCGCTACTTCCCGCTCATCTACTCCAGGGCGCGGGTCGAGCGCGAGACGGCCCACCTTCTAGTGTTGCGCCCGAGGCCGTGACGAGGTTCCTGGACGCTTTGCGAGAACGGTCTCACACGGCTGAGGACCGCCTGCCACCAGGCCAAGTCCTGACCACCAAATGGCCGGTGCTCCACTACGGCGATGTGCCGAAGGTGGACACCGGCACCTGGACCTTCGAAGTCTCCGGGTTGGTGGACCGGCCGTTCACCCTGACGTACGCCGAGCTGCTGGACCTGCCGCGGAAGGTGGTGCATTGCGACATCCACTGCGTCACGCGGTGGAGCCGGCTCGACAACACTTTTGAAGGCGTGGCGGTGCAGCTGCTGCTGGAGCGCGCGGGGGTGAAGCCCGACGCGCAGTACTGCGTCGTCAGCGCCGAGCAGGGGTTCACCACCAACCTGCCGCTCGCGGATCTGGATCGGCCGGACAACCTGATCGCGTTCAAGTGGAGCGGGGAGTGGCTCATGCCGGAGCACGGCGGGCCCGCCCGGCTGCTGGTGCCGCACCTGTACTTCTGGAAGAGCGCGAAATGGGTGCGGGGGTTCACTCTGGTCGATCAGGACGTTCCCGGGTTCTGGGAGCAGAACGGCTACCACATGCGGGGCGATCCGTGGAAGGAAGAGCGCTATGGGGGGCGGGGGCTCACGCAACACGATATCAACCGGCTACGGAGTCTCAGCAAGAAGCGCCTTTAGGGAAGGCCCTGTGCACCTACCTTCTGCACTCGTGATCCTGGCGGCGCTCGCCGGCCCGCCGCGCGACTCGGTCCCCCTCTACACCGACCTGGGCGAGCATCACGTCCCCATCACCACCCCGGTTTCCCTGGCTCAGCAGTACTTCGACCAGGGGATGCGACTGCTGTACGGGTTCAACCACGGTGAGGCCATCCGCTCGTTCACCCGTGCCGCACAGCTGGACTCGAGCTGCGCCATGTGCTACTGGGGCATCGCGTACGCGTACGGCCCACACGTGAACGCCGGGATGGACTCGGCGGCAGGGGTTGCGGCATACACGGCCCTGCGCCAGGCGCTTGCGCGTATGCAGCACGCGAGCCCCCGCGAGCGAGCTTACATCACCGCGCTCGCGCACCGGTACGCGGCCCCCCCGATCCGGTCCGCCGATCGCGCGGCGCTCGACTCGGCGTATGCGGCGAGCATGGGCGAGGTGGTGCGGCGGTATCCCAAGGACCTCGACGCTGCGACGCTGTACGCCGAAGCGCTCATGGATAAGCGTCCGTGGAACTATTGGGATAAGAAGACGGGGGAGCCGTATCCCGGGACGCGCGAGATCGTGACCCAGCTCGAGCGCGTGCTGCGGTCCGATCCCCGGCACCCCGGCGCATGCCACTACTACATCCACGCCGTCGAGGCCGTGGCACCGGAGAAAGCCGTGGCGTGCGCCGAGCGGCTCGCGGCACTGATGCCGGGCGCAGGGCACGTCGTCCACATGCCCGCCCACATCTACATCCGGGTGGGACGCTACACCGATGCGATCGCGGCCAACGAGCACGCGGTTCACGCCGATCAAGTCTTCATCGAGGGGCAAAAGCCGCAGGGGCTGTACCCGCTCGCCTATTACCCGCACAACCACCACTTCCTGGCGTTCGCCGCGACGCTCGCCGGCAGGAGCGCGCTGGCCATCGAGGCCGCGAAGCACACCGCTGCGACGACGACGGTGGAGGCGGCGACGCAGGTGCCGTTCCTCGAGCCCTATCTGCACTACACGTTCCTGACCCTCGTCACGTTCGGCCGCTGGGACGAGCTGCTCGCCATGGCGCTGCCGCCGGCGAACCTCGCGTACTCGCGGGGCATGGCCCACTACGCGCGCGGGGTTGCGCTGGCGGCGACCGGCCGCTTCGCCGAGGCCCAGGCGGCGCTCGACACGCTCAAGCAGATCGCGGCCAGCGGGGCGCGCGGCTACGCCTCCGCCGGGTGGACGACCCCGAGCACGAACTTGCAGATCGCGACTCATGCGCTGTTGGGCGAGATCGCCACACGCCGGGGAGCGCTCGAGGAGGGCATCTCGCACTTCCGCGAGGCGATGAAGATCGAGGACGACCAGCTCTACACCGAGCCGCCCGACTGGTATTACCCGATCCGCCACTCGCTGGGCGCGGTGCTGCTCCGGGCGGGCCGCGCGGCGGAAGCCGAGCAGCTGTATCGCGAGGATTTGAAGCGGTTCCCGGAAAACGGCTGGTCGCTGTTCGGACTGGCACAGTCGCTGCGCGCGCAGGGGAAGAGCGCCGGGGCGGCGGATGTGGACGCCCGCTTTGCGCGAGCGTGGGCCGGGGCGGACGTGACGCTCACGGCGTCCCGCTTCTAGGCCGAGCGAATCCGCCGCTAGCCCACTCCCATGCTGCCCAGGAGCTCGTAAAACCGGCCGAACACGCGGATGCCGTCCCACAACTGCTTCAGGTCGAGCTTCTCGTTCGGCGCGTGCAGCCGATCGTCGGGGAGGCCGATGCCGGTGAGGATGACGGGCGCGCCGCCCTTCCCCAGCACGGGGACCACCGGGATGGAGCCGCCGGCCCGCGCGGGGACGGTCCCCCGCCCCACGACCTCGCGGAATGCCTGATCGAGCAGCTGGAACGCCCGGTGCGTCACCTTCACGGTGGCCGGGTCCGCGCCGTGCAGGAACTTCACGCTCGCCTGGACGTGCTTGGGCGCGAACCGCCGGACCGCCGCCGCGAGCTGACGCTCCACCACCTTGAGCTTCTGGGCCGGCACGAGCCGCAGGCTGACTTTTGCCGTCGCCTCGGCGGGAATGACGGTCTTGGCGCCGTCACCCGTGAACCCCCCCGTGATGCCGTGGATCTCGAACGTGGGCAGCGCCCACAGCCGCTCCAGCACGGAATAGGACTTCAGCCCGGTGAGCGCCTTCGCCTGCACGCGGTGCTTGAGAAACTCGCCCTCGTTGAAGGGGAGGCGCTTCCAGGTGGCAAGCTCGAGCTTGGACGGACGCTTTACCGACGCATAAAGACCGGGGACGTGGACCTTGCCGTCGGGCGTCTTCAGCCGACCGAGGAGGCGGGCGAGCTCCTCGTGCGCGTTGGGGGCCGCGCCGCCGAACTCGCCCGAGTGCAGGTCCGACTTCGCCGTGCGCACGCTGATCTCCGCATAGCACAGGCCACGCAGTGTCGTGTAGACCGCGGGCCAGCGCGGCGCAATGTAGGCCATGTCGGCGATGAGCACGGCGTCGGCCCGGGTGCGCTCGGGCTCGCGGCGCAACAGCTCGAACAACACGCGGCTGCCGTACTCCTCCTCTCCCTCGATGAGGAAGCGGAAATTCACGGGGAGCCCGCCCCGGCCGCCCGTCGCCTCGATCGCCTTGAGCAGGCAGAACACTTGCCCTTTGTCGTCCGCGGCGCCGCGCGCGAACAGCTTGCCGTCGCGCACCGTCGGCTCGAACGGGGGCGTGGTCCACTCGTCCAGCGGCTCGGGCGGCTGTACATCGTAATGCCCGTAAATGAGCAGCGTCGGCGCGCCGGGCACGTCGGGCCCGACGCCCCACACGACCGGGTGCGTGTCGCTCGCGAGGAACCGGACCTCGCGACATCCGAGACGACGCAGCTCGCCGGCGACCCACTCCGCGGCCGCTCGACAGTCCGCGTTGTGGGACGCGCTCGTCGAGACGGACGGGATGCGCAAGAAATCGGTGAGTTCGCGAAGCAGCCGGTCGGTGTCCATGGCGCGGAGAATCTAGAACTGGAACACCGTCGGGGAAAGACATGGAGGGCTCGACGTCGTCCCGAAACGTCGCCTAGCCGTTCACCGCCAAGGGGCTATATTCGCGCCATGCGGACGACCGCGTCATACGAGTTGTTCCCGGACGCGCCGAGCGAGCGTGCGATGGCTCGCGCCCGGTATCTCGTCCGCGAAGGGCGCGTCGCCGACGCCGAAAAGGCCTACCGCGACCTGCTGGCAGCGCATCCCGACCTGAAGCCCGGCTGGGCCGAGTGCTTCGAGCTGTTGCGGGGTCAGGGGCGGGGCGATGACGCGCTGCGGCTCGCGGAGGGCGCACGGGCCCAGTTCGGCGATTCGGCGTTCTCGCTGGCGCTGAAGGGCGCGGCGCTGACCGACTTGGGGCGCTACCGCGAAGCCCTCGCGACGCTGGAGCAGGCGGTCGAGTTTGATCCCGACCTCGGGCTCGTGTGGCACGAGCTGGGCTACGCGGCCTACCGACTGGGCGACCCAAACCGCGCCCTGCTCGCCCTCGACCGGGCGTTCGCCCTCGAGCCCCACACCGAGACGCTGCGGCTGCGCGGCCGGATCCTGCGAGACGCCGGGCGCTACCAGGCCGCGGAAGTGGCCTACGAAGGGGCCGCCCAGGCGGCGGAGCACCGGGAGCAGCGCGTCGCCGCGGAGCGCGAGATCGCCGCCACGCGGCGCTACGCGTTCTACGCCCCGCGCCGGCCGGACGGACTGACTCCCGCCGAGCGCTGGTTCGCCGAGACCGGCACCGTGGTGCTCGCCTCCGACGACGCCACGGCCGTCCCCGACGATGCAAGTCTCGCCGCCGGGTTCGTCGACCTGGCGCGGGATTCCGGATGGCGGTTCGGCCAGATCGTCGCGCTCGGGCCCACGCTGCCGGTGTGGCGCACCCTGGCGGATGCATTGGGAGCCCCGCTCGTCACCCGTACCGGGTTCGATCCGGCCGCCTGCCCCTTAGTCGTCGCCCAGCGACCTCAGCCGGCGGATCCGGCATGGTCCACCCTGACCAGCGCCGTGGCCGAGCATGCCACCGGTCTCGTATTCGTCCTCGAGCACGTCCCCGAGCCCGCCGGCGGGGGGGGAGCCGACGTGATCGGCGTGCTCGCCGACGCGGCCGGCCGCCGGCCGCGCGGGGTGAACGTTCCTCACGCGTTGTCCGCAGCGCAGCACCCGGCCGGCCGCCTCGCCGGTCGCCGACTCGTCCGCGAGTAGGGGCGCAGCATGCTGTGCCCCTACACCACGGAGCGTCCCTACACCCCGGAGGTCCACTGACCGCACCCGGCCGACCGTCGCGCACCACGATGTCGGGGAAGTCCATCGTCGAGAGTCAATTCGAGCGCGCTGCCGATCTCGTCAATCTCGACGCGTACATGCGGCGCATCCTCATGAGCCCGTTCCGCGAGGTCCAGGTGGAAGTGCCCGTTCGCATGGACGACGGCCGGATCGAGGTGTTCACCGGGTACCGCATCCAGCACAACGGGGCGCGCGGTCCCTGCAAAGGCGGCATCCGGTACCACCCGGACGCCGACCACGATGAGGTCCTGGGCCTCGCGACCATCATGACATGGAAAACGGCGCTCATGGACATCCCCTTCGGCGGTGCTAAAGGCGGGGTCACCGTGGACCCGAAAAAGCTGTCCAAGCTCGAGCTCGAGCGCCTGACTCGCCGCTTTACCCAGCGGATCTCCATCGTCCTCGGCCCCTACCGCGACGTCCCGGCGCCGGACGTCAACACGAACGCGCAGGTGATGGCCTGGATTCTCGACGAGTATTCGAGCCGCCACGGCTACACCCCCGCCGCCGTGACCGGGAAGCCGGTCTCGCTCGGCGGCTCGCTGGGGCGCGAGGAGGCCACGGGTCGTGGCATCATGTACGTGATGACGGAATACGCACGCGACTTCGGCATCCCGCTCAAAGGAAGCCGCGTCGTCATCCAGGGATTCGGCAACGTCGGAGGACACCTCGCGCGGTTGCTGCAGGGAGAGGCCGGCGCGAAGGTCATCGCCGTGTCCGACGTGGCCGGCGGGATCGTGAACGAGGGCGGTCTCGACATCCCGGGGCTCTTGGCCCACACCGCCGCCCGGAAACCCGTGTCGGAGTGGAAGGCGGGAAAGGCGATCGGTAACGAGCAGCTCTGGACCGTCCCCTGTGACTGGCTCGTCCCCGCCGCGCTCGGCGGCGTGATCACCAAGGAGGCCAACGCGCGCGTCATCGACTGCAAGGTCGTGGTGGAGGGCGCGAACGAGCCCACCACGCCGACGGCCGACCTCATCCTCGAAGAGCGCGGCATCCCCGTGATCCCCGATTTTCTCGCGAACGCCGGCGGCGTGACCGTCAGCTACTACGAATGGGCTCAGAATCTTCAGCAGTACCGCTGGACGCATGAGCAGGTGAATCGCGAGCTGCAGGCGACCATCACGAAAGCCTACACCGGAGTGCGCGACCTCGCGAAGCAGAAGGGCGTGACGTTCCGCACGGCCGCCTATGCGATCGCACTGCAGAGGGTCGCAGAAGCGGAAAGGTTGCGGGGGAACTAGGGCGGGCCATCGGATGAAATCCCCGGGCTGTCGCCCGGGGTCAGTAGAGTCCCCCCAAGGACGTTTTCTGACCCCGGGCGCAAGCCCGGGGTGATGGGCAAGCCGGGTCTCACACCCGTCCGCCCGTCCAACCAGTCACCCGCCTCCCCTCGAATACAGCGCCTCATACGGATCCTGCCCCGGCTGCGTGAACACGCGGACCTGAATCGCGCGGATGGTTTCCTTGAGGTCCGCCTTCGAATGCACGTAGACATCTTCGAACAGGTTCAGATTCATGCGATACAGGCGCTGGGCGATCACGACCGCATTGTTGAGCGGCGCCCGGGCGAACCAGCGCCAATCGTACGTCTCGAGGGATTGCCCCACCGGACCCGTGAGTTGCGCCCGCGCCCACGCGAACAGCGTGGCGCGCGCCCGCTCGAGCGCCGGCCCGGTCGCGCCGTCCGCGTACGCCGAGTCGAGACGGCGCGCCAGCTCCGCGTAGAGCTGGTCGAGGGTGCGCTCGTCCAGCCAGCGCGCGGCGGCGCGCTTCGCGTCGAGCGTGTCTCGCCGCGACCGAAAAAACGCCTGGGCCCCGCGGTACCCCACGAAGCTCGCGAAGCTCTCGTTGAAGGCCGTCTGGCTCTTCAGATACAGGGTGCTGTGGGCCAGCTCGTGGATCACCGTGGCCACGAGCTCCATCGTATCGCGGTCCATGATGGTGGACAGCAGCGGGTCCGAAAAGTACCCGAGCGTCGAAAACGCGCCGGCGGGTCGGAGATAGGTGTCGAGCCCGTCTCGCTCCAGGTCGGCGACCGCGCGACGCGCCGCCGCGAAGTCGAAAAAGCCCTTGTACGGCACGGCACCCACGATCGGGAAGCGCCACACATACTCGCGCAACCGGTCGCGACGGGACGCGGAGAGCACGAGGAGCAGCGTGTCCCGGCCGACGTTCACATAGCTGGTGTACGTCTCGCCCACCACCAGGCCCAGCGAGTCTGCCGCATACGCACGCGCCGCGAGCACGAGCTGCAGGCGCTGGCGCAGGGACGGGTCGGCGGTCGGATCGGCGACGAGCTTCGCGATCGCCCGCCGCTTGAGGAGGATTCGCGCCTCCTCGACGCCGGCGCGGGCCAGGTAGCGCGCGTCGGCGCTCGCCACGAGCGCGACCGCGAGGACGACGGGAACCCCGATCAGCACCCACCGCAGCAGCCGGCGCCCCACCCGGCCCCAGTTCGGGGGGCGGCGCTCCATCACGGCATCCATCGCAGCCCCATGCGGTGTCTCGCGCCGAGCGCGTCGTCCGCCCGGTACGCGTAGTCGAGATGCAGGCGCCCGCCCCCGAGCTCCACGCTCGCGCCCGCGGTGAACGGCGACGCGCTCGTCACGCCCGAGTGCCCGACGTATCCCACCCGGCCCAGCACCCCCACCCCCAGGCCGCGAGCCACGACGCCGCTCTCGAGCCCCAGGACGACGAAGGCGCTTCCCCCCGCCGGCCATTGGCCCTCGACGGTCGTGAGCAGCCGCACCGTGCCCTGGGGATCGACATAGTTGAGCGTGAACCCCGCGCGCGTGCGGCGTGGGAGATGCAACCCCCCGGCCGCCGGACCGAAGTCGCCACCGATGTTCTGGACGCTCACTCCCAGCGCCATCAGATCGAAGACCGCGATGGCGAGCCCCGCATCGCCGGCCCACGCGTCGACCCGGGCGCCCCCGACCGTCTCGCGCGCGTACTTGGCGGTCGCGCCCAGTGCCACCATGCCCGTACGGAGCACGAGCGAGGAGACGCCGAGCAGGTCGGCGGACGTGTAGCTCGGCCCGAGCGCCGCGGCACCGGCCCCCCAGGTGAATCGCCCCACGCGCAGCGCCAGCGCTCCCGTGGAGAGGGTCACGCCGGACGCGTACGATTCGTATTCGCCTTCGACGGCCAGGTGGTGCACGGTGGCGAGCCCCGCGGGGTTCGCGAAGATGGAGCCGGCGTCGCCGACGATGGCCGCCCCTGCCCCCCCCATCCCCGCCGCGCGGGCGGAGCCGGGAAGCACCGCGACGCCTCCCGTCTGGGCGGACAGGCGGACCGGCGGACCGGCGGTCAGGAGCGCCACGGCCACGCCGACCGCCCGACCGCCCGACCGCCCCACCGCCGCCGTCACTGCAGGCGAATCACGTTGAGCCGCGGGACGACGCTGGCCCGCAGTAACGTCGAGTACGGGGCGAAGACGAGACGATCGAAGCCGTTCACCTGCAGAATGAATTCGGGCTCGCCCGGCGCCTGCTGGGCGATGTAGTAGCCGGCGGAACCGGCGCGCAACACCCCGCTGGCGCTGATCGAGCTCGCCGGGTACGCGTGCGCCGCAGTGTCGAGCGGGAACGCCGCCGGAATCCTGTTGCTGCACCGAGCGTTCAGCACCGGAAACGCGGTTCGGAACTTCCATTTCGTGTACCGCAACTTGGGGGGAGCGACGAACCCCGACAGGTCGGACACGTAGTTCGCAAACGCCCACTGTTTGAGCAGCGTGTCGAACGGAGTCGCCGTCGCGGCGCTCACGTTGTCCGCGCCGGTCCGGGCGGTCTGCTCGAGCGAACGGGTGACGACGTTCGCGGCCGCCGTGGACGTATCCGTGGAGAACCGATCCACCAAGTAGCGGACGAACAGCCAGTACGCACCACGCTCCGCGAGCGCGCCGATCCCCGCCGTGTCCACGAGGAAGTAATTCTGCGGCGCGCCGAGGTACTGGCCGGCGTTGAACACATCCCCAAAGACGTAGCGGCAGTAGGTCGCGCTGTCCGCAGGCAGGAAGCTACGCCCACCCAGCTCCTCCGCGTAATGGGATAGCCCCTCGTTCAGCCACAGGTCCTCCGAGAACTCACCCCGCAGGAGGAAGTGCTGGTTGAAGCTGATCATGTGTTGGAATTCGTGCACGAACGTCTGAGGAACGAGCTGCTGCACCGTGAGCACCGAGACCGTGCAGCTCAGGGTGGCCGAGGGGTCGGGGACCATCGAGTAGAAGATCTCGCCCTTGTTCCCCGTGGCAAACGGGGCTGTGGTGATGAGGTCGGCGCCGAAAAAATATCCGGCGATAACATACTGGGCGCACGAGTCCCTGCCCACGAGCGTGTTGACCTTCCCCGTCATGAGCACAATGACCATGCCGTTGTTGTCGACGTCCGATTCGCGGCCGAACGCGAGCGTGTCCAGCTCGTACAGGCGCGTGTCGAAGATCGTGCGGAGGTTGTCGAGGTCCGCCTGGCTTATGCCGGGCTGCGGCGCGGCGTTGTCGACGTAGATCGCGATGTGCTGCCCCACCTTTAAGGCCGTGGCGGTCACGCTGACGAGTGTATTTGACTTGCGCGCGTCGCACCCCACCGCCACGGCGCACACCCGGAACGACCGGACGTCGCCCGAGTCCACGGGCGTCGGCGCGAGGAGGGCTCGGGCCGGCGCTCGGGCGGGAGCCGGAACCCGCGCCGCCAGCTCCCGCTCGGCGCGTCGCAGGCTCAGATCGAACTGCTGCGCCGGCGTGGCCGCCGGCACGGCGAACGCGGCGGCCGCCACAGGACCTGCGAGCGGACTGCCGCGCAACTGGTAGGCCTGCGACTCGTTGGGCGTACCGCTCGCCGACTGGGGAACCACGAGGTAGCGGATCGTCGCCGTGGCCGAGAGGTTCGTCGGAAAGAGGGCACACCCGGCCGCCTGCGTGAGATCGAGGGCCGTGTCTCGCGCCACGGCCCCCAGGCTGACCTGTGCGGCATTCGCCGCCGTGCACGCGGGCAACGGCGGAGCGAGCGCTTCCCGCGAGCTACAGGCCGTCCCGAGGAGCCCCGACAGGCCCGCTATCCACAAGCGCTTCGGCATCGTGTGTCTCCTTGCTTTCTCCGGCGCGCTCGAGCGCCGTGCGGAAGCAGATGGGTCCCGCCACCTCGTGGACCCCAATCATCGCCACGATCAGCGTTTCAAGGGAGACCCCCCATTCGGGGAACGCCCGCCGGGCGAGCTGGGCGAGCCCCACCGCCATCCCGGCCTGCGATATGAGCCCGAGCCAGCCGTGCCGCGCCAGGGCAGGCGTCACCCGCGGATCCCGCCCCGCCCAGAGCAGGCCGTAGCGCAGGCCCACCATCCGCAGACCAATGAGGAGCAGGATCCACGGCCACAGATCCGCCAGCACGCCGACCCGCAGGCCGGCACCCGTGAGGGCGAAGAACGCCACAGCGATGGGCAGCGACCCGCGTTTCAGCTCGCGACGCAGGCGCTCGCCCTCGACCGGCGCGAAGTTCTCGAGATAGAACCCCGCCGCGAGCGCGATGATCAAGGGCTCGAGACCCGTGAGCCGCGCCACCTCCGGCGCGACGAACGCCGTGGCCGCGAGGAACACGCCCGCGTCCCGGCGCACCAGCCGCAGGTAGCGGCCGAGCGCGAAGCCGAGGACGGTGCCCGCCGCGGCCGAGCCGGCGAGCCGCAGGGTGGCCGTCCCCGCGACACCGGTGTTCAGCGCGCCGGCGCTCGTGAGGAGCCCTCCGTTGGCGAGGACCAGCGTGAAGAGGATGGCGACCGCGACGTCTTGCACGACCGTGATGCTGAGGAGCGCGTGCGCCACGGGGCCGCGCGCATCGAGCTCGCTCATCATCGCCATCGTCACGGCGGGCGACGAGGCCGCCGCGAGGGTGCCGAGCACGAGCGCCACGACCACCGCGTCCCCCACGGGCTGATGCCGCGTGAGCGGGAACCACGCGCTCACCGAGAGCAGCACGAGGCTAACGGCGAGGAAGGGGAATACGACCGCGCCGGTGGCGAGCCGCGCGAGCGCGACGCGGCTCTGGCGCAAGCTGTCGAGTGTCAGCTCCGCTCCGGCCGCGAAGGCGATCAGCGCCATGGCGGCGTCTTCGATGAGGCGGAGTGCCTCCACTTCCTCGCGCCGCACGAGCCCGAGCCAGGCGGGGCCCACGGCGAAACCGACGAGCAGGTACCCGGTGAGGCGCGGCAGCCGCGCGCGCCGCGCGAGCTCGCCGCCGACGTACGCGACGAGGAGGAGGAAGCCCAGGGCCAGGGTCGCGCGCGCTTCGAGCGGACCGCCCGCGGTCACGCGATGCAAGAGGGCCATCAGCAGGCCCAGCGCGAACAGCACCGCGACCCGGGGCATGGGCCGCAAAATATCCGGCACAATGCGCTTTTGACAATGCGTTGGAGCGCCGATATCTTCCGCTAGCCGTATGGCGTTCGTTCACCTCCACACCCACAGCGAGTACTCTCTCCTCGACGGCGCCAACCGGATCCCCGAACTGCTCGACCGGGTCCAGGCGCTCGGCATGGACTCGCTCGCCATCACCGACCACGGCAACCTGCACGGGGCGTGGCAGTTTTACGCCGAGGCCCGGGCGCGCAAGATCCGGGCGATCCTCGGCTTCGAGGCCTATCTCGCGTTCGGCGACCGCCACAAGCGCGAGCGCCCCCCGCCCGAGGCGCCGGGCCCGTATTCCCATCTGGTGCTGCTCGCGAGAAGCCGCACGGGCTACGAGCATCTCGTCAAGCTGTCGTCCATCGGATTCCTCGAGGGCTTTTACCGCCGGCCGCGCATCGACCGGGAGGTGCTCGAGCGGTACTCGGGTGGCTTGATCGGGCTCGCGGCGTGCCTCTCGGGCGAGATCGCCCTGTACCTCCGGCAGGGGAACTACGACGCCGCCAAGGCGAGCGCCCAGTACTTTGCCCGCGTGTTCGGGCCGGACGGCTTCTGGCTCGAGGTACAGGACCACGGTCTCCCGGATGAGAAGACCGTCACCGCCGGCATGCTCCAGCTGGCGCAGGAGCTCGGCCTCCCGGTCGTGGCCACCAATGACGCGCACTATCTAAGGAAAGAGGACGCCGAAGCGCACGACGTCCTCCTTGCCATCGGCACGGGCAAGGACCTGGACGATCCCAATCGCTTCCGCTTCTTCGGCCAGGAGAGCTACGTCAAGTCGGAACGGGAGATGCGCGCGCTGTTTCCGGACCACCCGGAAGTCCTGGCGGAAACCCAGCGCATCGCGGGATTGTGCGAATTCGATTTCGAGAAGCGCTACTTCCTGCCCCAGTATCCGCGCCCGGCCGAGTTCGCGTCGGATAACGATCTGCTCGTACATCTGGCGCGTGCGGGGGCGGCGGCGCGCTACGGCGACCCCCTCCCCCAGGCCGTCCACGAGCGGCTCGACTACGAGTTGGGGGTGATCTCGCACACCGGCTACGCCGGCTATTTCCTGATCGTGTACGACATCGTGAAGGCGGCGAAGGACCGCGGCATTCCGGTGGGGCCCGGACGCGGCTCGGCCGCGGGGTCGCTCGTCGCGTATGCGCTCGGCATCACCGACATCGACCCCCTCAAGTTCGACCTGCTGTTCGAGCGGTTCCTGAATCCCGAGCGCATCTCGATGCCGGACATCGACCTCGACTTCTGTTTCGAGCGGCGGGGCGAGGTGATCCAGTACATCCGGGACCGATACGGCCGGGACTCGGTCGGACAGATCATCACCTTCGGGACGCTGAAGGCGCGCGCCGCGTTCCGCGACGTCGCCCGGACGCTGCGGGTCGAGCCGGGCGAGGTGGACCGCTTTACCAAAATGATTCCCGCGGGCCCGGGCATGTCGGTGACGCTCGCGGAGGCGTCCGAGAAGTCGCCCGAGCTGCGACAGCTCGCGCGCCAGGACGAGCGGGTCCGCAAGATCCTCGACCTCGGGACCCGGATCGAAGGGCTGGCGCGCCACGCCTCGGTGCACGCCGCCGGCGTGGTGATCGCCCCCGGCCCGCTGACCGACTACGTCCCCGTGTGCCTCGCCCCGCAGGAAGCGGAGGCGATCATCACCCAGTACGACATGGTGGCGCTCGAGCAGGTCGGGATGCTGAAGATCGATGTCCTCGGCCTTCGCACCCTGACGGTGATCCACGACGCGGTGCGGATGGTGGCGGACCGGCACGGGGTCACGCTCGACATGAATGCGCTGGACCTCGAGGACCCGCTGGTCTACCAGCTGCTCGGGTCGGGCCGCACGGCCGGCGTGTTCCAGTTCGAGTCCCCGCTCGCCACCGACTGCCTGCGCAGCATGCGGTGCGACCGGTTCGACGACCTGGTCGCGGCCAACGCGCTACTCCGTCCCGGCCCGCTCGACACCGGGATGCACCTCGTGTTCATCAACCGCAAGCTCGGACGGGAGCCCGTGCGCTACCCCCACCCCGCGCTGGCGCAGATCCTCCAGCCCACCTACGGCGTGATCACCTACCAGGAGCAGGTGATGCGCATCGCCAACCTGCTCGCCGGCTTCTCGCTCGCCGAAGCCGACATGCTGCGCAAGGCGGTGGGGAAGAAGGACAAGGAGCTGATCCAGCACGAGCTGGGCCGCTTCATCGAGCGCGCCCTCGCCCTGGGGCACGAGCGCCGGGGCATCGAGGAGATCGCGGCCCAGATCGAGACCTTCGGGCGCTACGGGTTCAACAAGTCGCACGCCGTCGCGTACTCGGTGTTGTCCTACCAGACCGCATGGCTCAAGGCGCATTACGCGCCCGAGTTCCTGTCGGCCCTGTTGTCGTCCGAGATCGGCAACACCGACAACGTCGTGCGCTACATCAACGAGGCGCGCGAGCTCGGCCTCGACGTGCTGCCGCCCGACGTCAACGAGTCCGGCTTCAAGTTCACGGTGGTCGGCGACCGCCGCCTCCGGTTCGGCCTGGGCGCGATCAAGAACGTCGGCGCCGGCGCGATCGAGTCCATCCTGGCCGGCCGGACGGCGGGCGGGCCGTACCACTCCCTCGTCGACCTGTGCGACCGGATCGACCTGCGTCTCTGCAACAAGCGCGTCCTCGAAGCGCTGATCGACGCCGGTGCCTGCGATTCCCTCGGGGGTCACCGCGCCCAGCTCGTCGCGGCGCTGGACGCCGCGTTCGGCGAAGCCCAGGCGCGGCAGGACGAGCGCAACGCGGGTCAGGGCGCCCTGTTCGGTGAGCCAGGGGCCATCGCGCATCCCGCATCCCGCATCCCGGATGTCGCGCCGTGGTCGGAACATGACCGGTTGGCGCGGGAAAAAGCCGTGCTGGGGTTCTTCATCTCCGGCCACCCCCTCGCGCGCTACCGCGTCGAGGTGGAGCTTTTCGGGACCCGCACCACCGCCACCCTCGGCCAGTGGAGCGAGCAGCGGGTGCGGATCGCCGCGGTCGTGACGGTGGTGAAGCGGCAGATCTCGAAGAAGACAGGCGCCGAATACGCGCGCCTCACGCTCGAGGACTTCCACGGTACCGCGGAGGCGCTGGTGTTCCCAGAAGCGTGGGCCAAGCTGAACGAGGTGATCCGGGCCGACCGCGCACTGCTGTTCGCGGGCAGCTACAGCGCGCGCGACCGGGACGAGGAGCAGGCGCCGTTCATCGTGGAGACGGCTCAGGCGCTCGACGACCTGAAGGCGACCGGCGCGATCGGCGTCGCGCTCCGCTGGTCACCCGATGCACCGCCGCCGCCCGACGCGACCCGCGCCGTGGCCGCCCTGTGCGCCGCCCACCCCGGTCCGGCCCCGGTGCTGGTGGAGTGGGAGGAAGAACACGGGAATGGCGGGGGAAGTATCCCCGGGCTTGCGCCCGGGGTCAGCGCTAACCCCGGGCGCGAGCCCGGGGTGACACGGCTGCGAAGCCGTTCGCTCCATGTGGACGCCGCAGACGAGCTCGTCGTGGCCTTGCGCGCGCTACTCGGACCCGAGCACGTGCTCCTGGTGCGGACCGACGCGCGTCCCGTGCCCCCCCCTCTCCGCATGGCGGAGAGGGGGACCGGGGGGTGAGGACATGGCGACCCACACGCTGGACTTCGAGCGTCCGCTGCTCGAGCTGGAGCGCCAGATCGAGGAGCTGAAGCGCGTGGCGACCGAGACGGCGGGGGACGTCACCAAGGAGCTCGCCCCGCTCGAGAAACGGCTGGCCGAGCTGCGCACCGAGATCTACAAGAACCTGACGCCGATGCAGCGCGTGCAGGTGGCGCGCCACCCGAAGCGACCGTACACGCTCGACTACCTGAGCACGGTGTTCACCGATTTCGTCGAGCTGCACGGGGACCGGCTGTTCCGCGACGACCCCGCCATCGTGGGCGGCTGGGCGCGCCTCGACGGGATGAGCGCCATGGTGATCGGGCACCAGAAGGGACGCGACACGAAGGAGAACCTCCATCGCAATTTCGGCATGGCCCACCCCGAGGGCTATCGCAAGGCGCTGCGCCTCATGCATCTGGCCGAGCAGTTCCACGCCCCCGTAATCACCCTGGTGGACACGCCGGGCGCCTACCCCGGGCTCGGGGCTGAAGAGCGCGGCCAGGCCGAGGCGATCGCGCGGAACCTCGTGGAGATGGCGACGCTCCGCACGCCGATCCTCACCGCGGTGATCGGTGAGGGAGGCTCGGGCGGCGCGCTCGCCGTCGGTCTCGCCGACCGCGTGCTGATGCTCGAGAACTCGGTGTACTCCGTCATCTCCCCCGAGGGCTGCGCGGCCATCCTCTGGAAGGACGCGAGCCAGCGGGAGCGGGCCGCCGAAGCCCTGAAGATCACGGCCGAGGATCTGCTGGAGCTCGGGGTCATCGACGAGATCATCGCCGAGCCGCCGGGTGGGGCGCACGCCGACCCCGAAGCGACGGCCGCGGCGCTCGGCGAGACCCTCCGTCGCCACCTGCGGCATCTCCGCAAGGTCCGGATCGAGAAGCTCCTCAAACGGCGGGAGGAGAAGTACCTTTCGATGGGTGCGTTGAGCGAGAAGTGAGTTGACCGACGTCGTCGAGGTCCGGTTCAAGGGGAACCGGAAAGAATTCTTCTCCTGGCCGTCCGCCGAGGCGCTCGCCCTCCACGATTCCGTGATCGTCGAGGTCGACCGGGGGCAGGACCTCGGCCGGGTGTCGGCAATCGGGCCAGTCGCCGAACGCAAGTGCGGCGTGGGCTGCAGCGGATGCGGGCTCGCCGCTGCAGCCGCCGGCCCATCCCCGGGCTCGCGCCCGGGGTCAGCACTAACCCCGGACGCAAGTCCGGGGTTGGCTCCGACGCAACCTCGGCGCATCGTCCGTCGCGCGACCGCCGACGACGCCGCCATCGCCGCGCAGCTGCACAGCGAGGAGGAGGATGTGCGGCGCCGGGTGATGGAGCGGGTCAAGAATCACACCCTCCCTATGAAGGTCTCGGACGCCGAGTGGCAGTGGGACCGGAAGAAGCTCACCGTGTACTTCACCGCCGAGCAGCGCGTGGATTTCCGGGCGCTGGTGCGCGACCTCGCGAGCCTGTTCCACACGCGCATCGAGCTGCGCCAGATCGGCGCGCGCGACGAGGCAAAGCGGCTCGACGGTGTGGGCCGCTGCGGTCGCCAGTACTGCTGCTCGAGCTGGCTGCCCGAGCTCCGGCCGGTGAGCCTCGCGCTCGCCAAGGATCAGCATCTGTCGCTCAATCCGTCCCAGATCTCGGGAGGATGCGGACGGCTGCTCTGCTGCCTCCGCTACGAGCACGATTTCTACGTGCAGACGCGTAAGCGGTTCCCCAAAGAGGGCCGCGTGCTGCGCACCGCCGTGGGAGCCGAGCGCGTGCTGGCGGTGGATGTGTTCCGCGAAACGGTCACGCTCCGCACCGATGGAGGCGACACGCGCGTGGTGTCGCTCGAGAAGCTGAAGGGCGAAGTCTCCGGAGCGGATGCCTAAGTTTTACCTGACGACGGCGATCGACTACTCGAACGGCGAGCCGCACCTGGGGCACGCGCTCGAGAAGATCGGCGCCGATTGCATCGCGCGCTATCACCGGCTGCGCGGGGACGACGTCCACTTCCTGATGGGAATGGACGAGCACAGCCAGTCGGTGATCCAGGCGGCGGCGCGCGCCGGCGTGACCCCGCAGGCCTGGGTCGACCGCATGGCGGCCACGTTCGCCGACTACTGGCGCCGCCTCCACTGCTCGAACGACGATTGGATCCGCACCACGGAGCCGCGGCACGCCCGCGCGGTGGCGGCCCTGCTCCAGCGCATCCGGCAGCGTCACCCGGCGGACCTGTTCGAGGCGGAGTACGAGGGGCTGTATTGCACCGGCTGCGAGGAGTTCAAGACCGGCGCGCAGATCGTCGACGGGCACTGCGTCGAGCATCCTACCCTCGAGCTGATCCCGACCAAGGAGCGCAACCACTTCTTTCGGCTGAGCGCGTACCGCGACGCCGTGCTCGACCGGATCCGCTCGGGCGCGCTGAGCGTGCAGCCCGAGATCCGCCGCAACGAGGTGCTGCGCCTGCTCGAGGCCGGCCTCCAGGACATCTCGATCTCGCGGCAGCGCCAGCCCTGGGGCATCCCGTTTCCCGGCGATCCGCAGCAGACGGTGTACGTCTGGTTCGACGCGCTGATCAACTACGTCTCGGCGACCGGCTTCCCGGACCCCGGCTACGACCGCCTGTGGCCGGCCGACCTGCACGTCGTGGGCAAGGGCATTACGCGCTTCCACTGCGTCATCTGGCCCGCCATGCTGCTCGCGGCCGAGCTCCCGCTACCGCGCACCGTGTGGGCACACGGGTACGTGCAGTGGTCGGGCACCAAGATGAGCAAGACCGCCGGCACGGCCGTCACCCTCGGCGAGGCGATCGATCGGCATGGCGCGGACGCGCTGCGCTACTACCTGCTGCGCGAGGTGGGGTTCGACAACGACGGCGACTTCACGTGGGAGCGCTTCGATGCGCGCTACACCTCGGAGCTCGCCGATACGTTCGGTAATCTCGTCTCGCGCTCCCTCGCGATGATCCATCGGTATCGTGACGGCACCGTGCCGCGCGCGGAGCGAAGCGTCGGGTCGCCGTTCGATAGCGGCGTGCGGGATGCCGTCGCCGTGTACGGAGACTGGATGAAGGCGCACCGGCTCTCCGATGCAGCCGGTCAGTTCATCGCCATCGCGGCCAGCGCCAACCGATACATCGAGGAACAGGCGCCCTGGAAGCTCGCCAAGGAGGGGCGGCAAGCCGAGCTCGATGTCGTCCTCGCGAACCTGGCACGGACCGTCGTACGCCTGGCCATCCTGGCGTATCCCTTCATCCCGGGGAAGGCCGAGGTCATCTGGGAGCTGGTTTGCCGGGGACTCCCCCTGGCGCCGAAGTCCTTCGACGAAGCGGTGCTAGGGGTCGAGGGGAGGACCGTCGACAAGCCGCCCATCCTGTTCCCCAAGCCTCGGCTCGCTCCCGCCTGAAGCCCATCGCGACGTGATGCGGATCACGTTCGATCGTGTTGACGGCTTTCTCGCCAAGCCGTACTTTAGACTTCCGCTCGGGGACCGGACCCCACGCCCTAGTCCGGGTTCTCCATTCGGCAGGTCCACGCAGGACCGGCGCACGGTTGCGCCGGGCCGAACGGTTTTCAGGCGAGGTCGTCGCGAAGAGATGCCCAAGAAGGCGGAGCGCCGCTGGACCCTCATGGTCGTGCCTCACGGCTCGGGCTCGTCGCGCGCCGTGGAGGTGTCGCAGACGTTCGTCAAAGCGCTGGTCGGGATCGGCAGCGTCGTGGCGCTGACGTTCCTGGTGCTGGGCGTCGCCGCCATTTCGCGCGGCGTGAACATCACGCATAGCCGCGCGCTCGAGAACGAGAACCGTCTCCTCGCCGACGAGATCCAGCGGATGCGCGAGCGCATGACCGGGCTGCGGGACACGCTGCACCGGTTCAGCGAGCGCGAGCAGGAGCTGCGGCTGCTCGCGGGCCTGACGCCGACGGATACGACCGTGCAGCAGGCGGGCATCGGCGGGCCGACGGGCAGCTGGTCGGAGCGCGACAGCCTCAAGGCGCTCGGCCCGGGCGGCCAGCAGGCGCTCGCTGCGCGGCTCGACGTCGATGCGCTCGCCCGGCGCGCGAATATTCTCGTGCGGTCGCTCAATCAGGCGTACGACTCGCTCTCCCACCAGCGCGAGCGGCTGGCGGCCACGCCGTCGATCATGCCGACTCAGGGCTGGCTGACGAGCGCGTTCATGCGGGAGCGGGTGCATCCGATTCTTCACCTCGCGCGTCCGCACGAGGGGATCGACGTGAGCGCGAAGATGGGGGCGGAGATCGAGGCGCCGGCCGCCGGCATCGTGACCGACGTCAAGTGGGAAGAGGGGTACGGCAACATGCTCACGCTGGACCACGGCTTCGGGCTGGTGACGCGCTTCGCGCACTGCTCTGTGATCCTGGTGGCGCGCGGGCAGCGGGTGAAGCGCGGGCAGGTGATCGCGAAGGTCGGCTCGACCGGACTCTCCACGGGGCCGCACCTGCACTACGAGGTGTGGGTGAACCACAAGCCGGTGGACCCACTGAAGTACGTGATGCCGGATGCGATCGTGGACTGACGGCCGGGCGGTCACCGGAGCAGCCAGGGGGCGCAGCATGCTGCGCCCCTCGCGTTTTTTACGGGGCGGGACTCTGCTCGTCTGCGTGGTGGCCGCGGGCGGCGGTGCGCGGGCGGGGGCCGCGCAGTCGAACGCGCCGAGCGCCGGGCGGGTGATCACCGCCGCAGCGATCGCCAAGTCCGGCGCCAAGACCGCCTGGGACGCGCTCAGGCTGACGGTGCCGAACGTGCAGCTCCGGGAGGTCCGCGGTCAACCGGCCCGCATCCAGCGGCGCGGCCGCGCGAGCCTCTATCAGGAAGATCAGGTGCGCGTGATTCTCGACCACCTGCCGATCGACGATCTTCAGGTCCTGAAGCAGGTGGCCGCCTCCGACATCCTCACCATCGAGGTGCTCACGGGGCTGGACGCGACGACGCGCTACGGCGCCGGGTCGACGACCGGCGTCATCGTCATCAGCACGAACACCGGCCGTCCCTGAAGCAGCGCGGGCGCCGTTCGGGCCGCCCCCGCCGGTCACACCCCTTTCCCTACACGCGTCACGGATTGCGGTCGGCGCATCCGTGGAAATTTGTATTGTTCAGCTCCTCTACCGGAAGCACCATCTGAATGGCGTCGCCGTAGGGCCCGCCCTTGAACCAGAGACCGTGAGGATAGACGGTGCTATCCGCGCGAGCGTACTGTCTGAGCAACCGCCGCATGTCGCCGAGCCGGTGACCCGTCGAAAACAGCCAGAATCCCCGTTCCCTGAAGAGCATGTCGACCCGCAAGCTGTCCTTCGGCGACGGCCCTGGGTCCGTCAGCGGGGCGAGCTTCGTTCCCTGCACCGGCACCTCCGCTACGATCAGGCGCGCCTCGACGCCACTCGCGATCGTCACGTTGCTCGTCCGTCCCCACACTCCCTGCCGGATGACCTTTATGGGGAACGCAGTGTCAAAGATGCCGTCCGGTCCCGTCTTGGTCGGGAGCCGCGGATCACCAAGCTGCTTCCCGGTGAACCCCCCCGGGAGGATGATCGGATACTTGATCGAATCTCCCGTCACGTACGGCAGCCCAGTCACGCCCTCCAGGTCCCCCATCGTGTACCGCCGCGAGCTCGCGTTCAACGCCCAGATCTGGTTGTCGTTGACGTTGAGCGAGTGCGTGACGTCGTAGCGGAACGAGCGCGGGACACCCGTGACGGCGGCCCGGGCTCCGGCCGTGTCGCCGCGGTCCAGCAGCGCACGGCCCTTGATCAGGTTGGCGAAGTTCGCCACGCGGGTGGAGTCCGACCCTCGCACAATAGACAGAGCGGAGTCGGCGTTCGCGGCTGCGAGCTTGAATAGCGAATCGTTCGACAGCGGGTCACCATCGATGACGGTCGTACCCGAGATGCTGCTCAGGGGAACGCCGTTGCAGTAGTGCTCGCCCAGCAGGACTTGTACGTAGGCGATGAAATCGAACATCCGGGCGAGGTCCGACAGAGCGGTCGGCACGTAGGTTCGCAGCCCATCAATCGCGAGCGCGGCCTGGGTCCGCACCCGGTTCAGGTTCCGGAATGGGCCGTGGTTGAAGGTGTTGTTGGGGTCCCAGATCCGCTGATCTTCTGTGTTGCGCTGGATGAAGGTGTCGCCGGAGCGCCACTCATCGGTGAGCAGTGCCCCGAACATGAAGAGCGCTTCGCCCGTGTTGCCTCCACCCTGCACGCCGCTCACCGCCTGGGCCAGCCGGAGGATGGTGCCATTCACCAGGGCTTGGGCCGCAGCCGCCGAGTTCGCCGCCATGATGATGTCGGGGTCGGTAACATTCAGCAGGGTATCCGTACATGCGATCGCAGGCAGCGCCAGAAGGCTCGCCAGGGCTAGCGTCCTCCGCAGCTGCCGGCGGATCAGATATCTCGTCATGGGAGAACAGTCCTTTTCGCGGTCGTTATTAGTGACATGTCGTCTCCGATCATCAGAAGCCCACGTTCAAGCGGAACGTCCAATAGGTCGGCGGCGCCGCTGTCTGGAAGTTGCTCACAATGCCAGTGGCACCTTCGAAATAGTTCGCCTCGGGATCGATGCCGCTGAATCCGGTGGCCTTCCAGAGGTTACGGACGGCGATCGTGAAGCTCGCTCGCGTCGCCCGGAACGACTGCGCCCAGGCGGCGGGAAGCTCGTACGTCGCCGAGGCCTCCCGCAGCCGGACAAACGTCGCCTTCTCGATGAACCCCCACTGCGTGCGCGACGGCGTCTCGCGCAGGGCCACGACCCGAGCTTGCTCCCACAGCGGAGCCTTGGGGTCGACCAAGCCCTCGCAGTTGAGCCGCGATTCGCAGCGGATGCGCTCGGTGCCGTTGAGCTGGTAGTAACCGCTCTTGTGGTCGAACAGCCCTTGGATACGCAGCCGCTTGTTGAGCAGGTCGAACCCGGGCACGTAGACCACTTCCCAGCGCGGATTGGCGTATCCCACGAAACTGGCGCTGTCGGCGACGAAGACCTCGTTCGGGAACCCGCAGCCCGGCGGGTCGGGAATGTTGCAGGCCGTGATGATGCCGTTGCCGTCGACGTCCCGGTACGTGTACGGCCGCTGCCACCAGCCGTTGATCGGATACCCCTTGGTCTGCCGAGTCGTGGTGCCGATGATCGGGGGCAACCCACCCATGTCCGCGATGAAGTTGGTGTTGTAGGCCGCGTTGACCGTCAGATCGAAGCCGAAGTTCGGTTTGTCGAGGATGTGGAGATTTGCCAGCGCCTCGAGACCCCGATTCACCACCGCGCCCAGGTTTTCGAATCGGGTGGGCGGGCCACCCGCGGACGGCGGCAACTGGCGGGCGATGAGGGCGTTCGACGTCCGCTTGTTGTAGAAGGTGAGCTCAAGATAGGCTCGGCTGTCGAACAACATCGCCTCCCCGCCGATCTCGTATTCCCGCGCCCGTTCGGGCTTCAAGGCGGTGTTCCCGACCGCGCTGTAGACCAGTGACGGGATATCGACGGCGTTCACGCTCGCTGTTTGGGGCAGGAAAAAGCGGGTGGCATCGGTCGTGCCGGGCTGAACACCCGAGGCGCCGATCGCGCCGCGCAGGCGCAGACTGTTGATCCAGCTCAGCTTGGGAAAGAACGGCTCCTCGGAGATCACGTACGACACGCTCAGCTTCGGGTAATACACTGTTTTGAAGTCCCTGCCGAACGCGCTGTTGTCATCCGCGCGGAGACCGCCGCTGACGAACAACCGATCCTTGTACCCGAATTGCTGCTCCACGAACGCGCCCACGGTCGCCGACACGGTGGTGCTCTCCCGCACAAGCGGGATCGCCGCGCCGGTCACGGTCGTCGCGCCCCCCGCGAGGTTCTCGCCGTACGCCACGCTCAGATCGGTCTTGGTCTTGAAGTACTGACCGCCCACAGTGGTGCGCGAGGTCAGCGTAGGGCTCAGCCGCAGCGAGGCCGTCGCGTTGACGTCGAGCGTGTACTGGAAGTAGGTCGTGCGATCGTCTTGCTTGAAACCGGTCTTGTTGGTGGCGAAATCCACGCAATCACTGCGCTGGCAGAGATCGGTGTCCAACCGGCTGGCGTAGTCGACGCCCCCGATCGCCCGAAATGCGAGCCAGCTCGTCGGGCGCCATTGGCCCGTGCCACTCCCGATGAATCGGTTGATGTCCTGACCGAGCGCTTCCGCGAACATTTCGTTGGGCATGAACGCCCGGTAGCCGTACAGGCCGTTGGTCTTGTTCCCCGGCCCGCCGAGCGCGTTCGAGAGCAAGCCTGTGGTGTTGTTGTCCGTGGGAGGTACGCGCAGCTTGCTGGTGATGAACGTCGTGGAGCCCTCGAGGTCGATGCGGGGGTTCGGATTCGCCGCGACGTTCGCCCGAATGCTCGTCCGCCGCAGGCCGTTGGGCCGCAGCTGGTTTTCCGGCACGGCACTGATCTGACGGATCACCATGAGCGTGTCCGCTGCGAACTGCGGCATCTTCGTCTGGCCCAGCTCGTCCTCCCACTCTCCCGACACGTAGTACCGCACCGCATCCGACCCGCCCGACACTTGCACCCCGTATTGCTGCCGATGACCGGTCCCGAGGGGTGTCGTCTGAGGATCCTTGAAGAGGTTGAACCGAGTGACGCTGTCCTGTGTGCACGTTCCCGCCGCCACCTGCGTCAGGATGCACTGCACGCCGTTCGTCGGTGCCGACGTCGTCGCCCCCGTCGTCCCGGTGCGCCACCCTCGGACTGCATCCGGATAGTCGTTGTTGTCGTTGATGACGCCCTGCTCGGCGTACACGTTCCAGCGAGCCTTGCCAGGCTGGCCGTGCTTGGTCCTGATCACCACGACGCCGTTCGCCGCGTCTGTTCCGTATAGCGCCGACGCCGCCGGCCCCTTCACGACTTCGATCGACTCGAAATCCTCCGGATTGAGGTCGTTGATGCGGCTCGGTGGGGAGCACCCCACGTCGCAGATACCAGACGACCGATTCTGACTGGTGACCCGGATCCCGTCGACGAAATACACAGGCTCGTTCGTCAACGAGAGACTGTTCGTCCCACGGATCCGCACGCGCGAGGGCGAGCCTGTCAGTGTACCCGGCAGCACGTCAACCCCGGCCGCCTTGGCGATCAAAAGGTCGGTCACGTTCGTGATCGGCGCGGTCTCGACCAGCTTCGCGGCGTCGATCCGCGCGATCGAGCTCCCGACCTGCCGCTTCGCTTCCTCCGCGGTCGACGTGACGACGACCTCATCGAGCGAGTACGGCGCGAGCGCGAGGGCGAGGTCGACCGCTGCCGTCTCGCCCGCGGTGACGGTGACGACCCGCGTCGCGGCCGCGTAGCCTACGGCGCTGGCCCGGACCGTGACGCGGCCCTGAGGCGCACCCGGGACGGTGTACCGCCCATCGGCATTGGTCCTCGTGATCAGGGACGTGCCGACCAGCACGACCCGCGCGCCGCTGAGCGGTTGCTCGTTGGCTTGATCGGTGACCCGGCCCGCGACCGTGCCCTGCTGGGCCGCCAGGACAGCGCTGCCGCCGGTGAGCCCGGCGAGCGCTAAGAGCGTGCACAGCGAATGACGGTTGACCATGCGCATACGGATTCCACCCTCGGGCTAGGCGTAGTGCGTCGACCCAACTTCGGACGCCCCTCGCACACACTCCGGCGCGAGAGGGTCTCAGCGTCTCCAACGAGCGAATGCGCCCCCGTGCCCGACGGCCGACTGGACACGAACGGAGCGGAGGAAGAACAAAGGCAGATTCTGGAGCGCGCAGGCGCCGTGCCAAGGTGCCTGCCGCGATCGGCGCCACCTTGCACGCACGGCGTGGGTCTCAACGGAGCGGGAGGGATCGGACGAGCGCTCATCACAACAACGCTTCTCCGGTTTACCTGTTGCGGTGCCGCAACACCAAAAAGGCCTGCTCCTTGACACGGTGGCGCGCCGACGGGCACAATGGCCACGTGACTACAGCTCGCTGGCTGCTCCTGTCGCTGCTACTGCCCGTTCCGATCGCCGCGCAAGGATCGGGGACGCTGACGGGCACCGTGGTCGGCGAGGAGTCGACCCCGTTGGCGGAGGCGCGGATCCGCATGGCTGGGGTGGGCATGGTGTCGTCGGATAAGGACGGTCGGTTTCGCCTGACCGGCGTGTCCCACGGAGATCACGTCCTCGAGGTGCGGCGGCTGGGGTACCGCGAGTTCCTGCAACCCGTGACGATCCGGGCGGGCGAGACGCTGTACGTCCGCGTGGTCCTCAATCTCGCTCCTGTACCGCTCAACCCGGTAGAAGTCGAGGGGGAACCGGCGCTCCTGCCGGCTATGCGAGGGTTCGAGGAGCGGAGGGCCCACGGCGACGGTCACTTCTTCAATCGCCGCGAGATCACCCAGATGCAGCCCCGCGTCGTGACCGACGTGCTGCGACGCGTTCCCGGTGTGGTGATCCAATCCATTCCCGGCCCATTCGGTCCGACCGAGATGGTGCGCATGGCGCGCAACATCGGCGTCACGGGCGCCCGCCCGTGCCCGGTGTTGTTCTACGTCAACGGGACGCCGTTCCCCGTGACCGGGGACATATCGATCAACCAGTACGTCGCCCCCGAGGACATCCTCGCGGTCGAGGTATACAGCGGCACGTCACAAATTCCCCCGCAGTTCGAGTCCAACCTGCTCAACGCGCGGTGTGGCGTGATCGTGATCTGGACGAGAATGGGCAACGAGGACGACCGACTTCCCAAGGACGAGTGAGGCGTTCAGTTCGGTGGTGTCGGCGGAGTGTCGGAGCCCCCGCCGCCGCCAATCGCTCCGGCGAATACCCGAGCGGCCAGCAGCGCCGAGGCGGTGATGAGCCCCGCCGCGAGCCAGCTCTTCCTCTTGTCCCGCCGCTTCTCGATTGGGGTTGCCAGCGTCGAACGCGGGAACGTGACCAGCTCGCGCTTCCAGAGGGTCGACGTGCCGCCACGATAGTCGACGCGGACCAGCTGCAGCTCCCACGCACTGGCATCGGCCGCGGCGATCACTCCCTCCACCTCCACGGCGCCCGGCCCGAGCGCGTTACTCATGGCGACGATGCCCGAGTCGGTGACGCTGGCCACGATTTGCGTCCCCACCGCCGGCACCGGCACCGTCAGCGGGCGCTGCGTGTAACACGCCGCGAGGAGCGGCAGCAAACCCACGGTCCAACGGGATGAGCGCTTCGCGTACATGCCATCCATTTTGCAAGCTCGCAGGGTGAGAGCACAAGGGACGACCGGTCCGGTCGCAGCCGGACCGGTCGTCTCGTGTCCCGCCGATCGTCCGACTAGCACGGGTTCGGATCGTTCCAGTTACGCACCCGCGACGATCCCGTCGTGCCCGCCGGATAGGCTGACGGCAGCGGAATGTGCGGGTTCGACGTGCGCTCCGCCGAGCCATAGGGCAGCCGCCCCAGGACTTCGGTGGCCGTGCCGAACGGCGTCACGGCCGGAATGCAGGTCCGCTTGTAGTCGGACCAGACGTCGATGTTCTGGTACATCGCGATGTACTTCTCCGTCATGACGTCCGTGAACGACACGTTGCCCAACGCCGGTATGCCGACGGCCGTCCGCACCGCGTCCACGTTGACGACGGCGCCCGCCGAGTCGCCCGTCATGTACTTCGCCTCGGCCAGGATGAGCTGGTTCTCGGCCCACGTCACGATCGGTTGGCGGAACGCGAACTGCCGCCGGACGCCTGTGTTGATGACCGACGGGGCACTGTCCTTGGGGACGGCCACATTGTTCTGGTCCACGCCGATGAATTGCCCCTTGGCGTTGGCATCGAAGTACGCCGCGAGACGCGGGTCGTTGCGCGTCTTGAGGATCTGGATCAACACGTTCCCCGCCACCAGATCCTGACGCGTCGACAGGAACTCGCCCCAGATGTTGGCGTCGAAGTCCTGGGTGGTGCCGTGGAACGTGCGGAAGTCCCCCAGGGCCTGGCCGTTCATCGCCTGACTCGCGCTAGTCGGGGCTTCCGAAATCCCATTCTGGGCCGCGGCCAGGGCTAATCCATACTCAGCGTTGCCGTTTCGCTCCACCAGATGCAGGTGGAAGCGCGCCTTGAGCGTGTAGGCCGCCCTGATCCAGCGCTGGATCTGCGTCGCCCTCGACACCGCGGCGGCGCAGTAGATGACATCCCCTTCCGCGGGAGCGCAGTTCCCGGAGGCGCCGGCGAGAGCGGCCTGCAACGCCGCGATCCCTTCGTCAAGCCGCGCCTGCACGGCCGCATAAATGCTCTCCTGTGTATCCAGATTGGGCTCCGGGATGGTCGGATCGACCGCTTCACTGTAGGGGAGGTCACCCCAGACCGACGTCGCGGTGCCCATCGCCAGCCCCTCCCACACCTTGGCAATGCCCAGCAGGAGGTTATCGCCGGACGCCTGGGCCGCCGCCTGAATGTTTCGCAGGGCG